>Ga0137384_10001171_pt1 | contig 20638 bp, 15 predicted proteins | sample SagtaG_2_FD_104922 | JGI IMG/M metagenome (GOLD analysis project Ga0137384, IMG submission 104922) | Vadose zone soil microbial communities from Sagehorn Ranch, Mendocino, California, USA - Sage2_R_60_16 metaG | ecosystem: Environmental > Terrestrial > Soil > Vadose zone | place: USA... | reverse complement strand
GGCACGCCGGCTCTGGCGGCGGGCGCGGCGCCTTCGCTGGCAGCGAGCTGGCTGGGATACGGGCAGAACCCAGGATTTTTTGAGCAGAGTCCGCCGCTTACAATGCTTCCCGCATTTGCGGCGGCGATAGGGCATGATGCTGCGGAGGGCGGGAATTCGCGCACGGAAACGATTCGGCGGGCGCTTCGGCTGATTCCTCAAGGTGAGAAAACGAGCGAGAAAACGAAGAAAGAGGAAGATCCAGCCGTCCTGCGCGTGAAAAGCTTTTTGTTTTTCTATGCGTTGCAGGACCGTTACGGGCCGGAAACCTTTCGAAAGGCCACGCAGAATATGCTGTATCTGCGACGGGAGAGAGGGTTCGATTTGGACGACTTGATTGCTGCGTTCGAGCAGGAAACGCACCAGAACGTCGCGGAATTTGTAAGAATGTGGATGAAGCGCCCGGGAGTGCCGGAAGAGTTTCGCGCGCGGTACGAAGGCACGGCCGCAGCGAATGCGGAAAAAGGGAAGGAGAACACAAGATGAGAGACGTTGTAGTGACAGACCGCGGCCCGAAACCCATTGGCCCGTATTCGCAAGGCATCCGCGCGAATGGGTTTCTATATATATCCGGACAAGTGGCGCTCGATCCCAAGACGGGCGAGTTCGTTGGAACGGATATCCGGCAGCAGACGGAAAAGACGATTGAAAACATCAAAGGCATTTTGGAGGGCGCGGGCTCGAACCTGCATCACGTGGTGAAGACGACAGTTTTTTTGAAGGACATCAATGATTTCGCGGCGATGAACGAAGTTTACGGCAAATATTTTAACCAGGCGCCGCCGGCGCGCTCGACGGTGCAAGTGGCGCGGCTGCCGAAAGACGCGCTGGTGGAGATTGAAGTGATTGCTGCGTCCTGACCGGGAGAAACGGCAAGGGAGTACAATTAAGCCTTAGGGCTTGGTGTTGGGGTCCCAGTTGACCAGCACAGTCAGAGACGGGCTATCGCCACCGAGTTTGCTAGGCACTAACGCCAGAATTCTTCGTCCATCGGAAGCCACGTCGTAAGGATAGGCAAACATTCCCTGCGGTTCCGAAACCCGGAAGAGGGCTGCTGGAGGGCCGAATTCCAATCCGTGCGAAACGGTTCGGACTGGGGCTACCATCAATGTTCCGTCGAGCGCACGATAGAACAGCTCTTTGCCGTCGCGGCTCCAGCGTGCGAAGCTCCCGCCGCCACTGGAAACTCTCCACCTGGGACCGCCGATCGGAAAGCTTGTAGCGTAAACTTCATTGGAGCCTCCGGATTCGTCTGAAGTGTAAGCGATCCACTTGCTGTCAGGAGAGATCTGTCCTTGGGATTCATTAAACGCGGTCTTTAGGAATGGCTCAGGTTTGCGGTCCCCGCTCAAGGGAAGGAGCCACAACTCGAACCGGCCGTTTGGACTCTGTTGTGTGTAAATCAGGTACCGGCCGTCGGGAGACCAGTCATTCATATAGACCGTATATTGGGACTGCAACATCGCTTGTTCCTCGCCTGCACCGTTAGCACTCTTCTGCAAAAGCTTCCTGTTACTGAGGAGATGGTAGCTAATCCGCTGGCCATCGGGCGACCAAACTCCCGTTCCGAACATGCCCACGAATGTAATGCGACTTGGGATAGCGCGCGACAATTCCAAGAGCCAGAGGTCCGGGCGCGACGAAGAATCCGCAAGGCTTGCGGCAATACGCGTGCCATCCGGGGAAATACGCAATGATCCATAGCGGTCCGGCTGGCCCACCGCGCCCAGTACCTTCCCTTCGCGGTTGAGCCAAGTCAATTGATACCGATCACTGCCCGTGCCGAAAAGAATTGTGCCATCGTTGGAAACTGAAACGCTCGAGCGGGCAAGAGCCGCCGTCAACGCAACTCTTTCTGCGCCCGCCACAGGTATGCCATCACCCCAAAGTCGTCCGTGCTTGCTATCAAAGGGTTGGGCCACCAAGGCTTGCTGACGGAGCCAATAAACGTACGCTGGGCGCTTTTCGTGCGCGGGCGAGTAGACTGCACCGGCAGAAGTTTCTTTGACCAGCAAAGTCCTTTCTTGCGGCTTATCCAAAGAACTTAGGTATATCGAGCTGATACTAGCTCTTTCGCCGCGGCTCAAGTAAATAAAACGGTTGCCATCCGGCAGTAAAATAGGCCAGCGGTGTGTGAATTCGCCCTGAGTCGGGTCCACATTGGTCAGTGGCGTGTACAGCCCTCCAGATGCGGCCACCTTCCAAAGGCCGGATACGGCATTAGGGGCAAAAACGATGGTTCCTTGGGAACTCCAGGCCCCGCCACGAGGGTTGGGCGCTTCAGCGAGGATCACTGGCGGACCTCCCGCCAGGTCAAGTCGCTGGAGCTTGCTATTGGCGAAAAAACCGAGCGACTTCGAGTCGGGCGACCAGAAAGGGTACTGCGCGTTCTCCGTACCGGGCAATTCGCGCGCAACGGCGGCGTCCAGCGGCCGGATCCAAAGCTTGGGGCTTCCACTTGAGACAGCCACGAAAACTACGGTGCGGCCATCGGGCGAGATGGCGTTGCCCCCGCCACTCTCGAGGAGAAAATCGGCCCCCGGAGGGGGGTCGATCTTGAATTGCAACGGGCGTTCTTCCACCGGCGGTTGACGCCAGCTCCACCAGAACCTTGTAACTGCAATCAGCGCAAACATTACGGCCGCGATCCACACTAAACGTTCGCGCGTTTTCTGCTTGCCGCTCCGGCCTTGCGGTGTTGCCGAAGCCGACGTGCTCTCACCGACCCAAGTCAACTCCCATCGCAAATCGCGCCCGGTTTGCCATCGCTGTTCGGGGTCCTTGGCCAGGCATCGGAGGATGACGTGATCCAGCGCGGGTGGCGTCATCGGCTTGATGGAACTTACGGGTGCCGGTTCCTTTTCCAGAATCGCTGATGCCACGCTGAGCTGGCTCTTTCCCTCGAAAGCGCGACGACCGGTCAGCATTTCGTATAGCACGGCCCCTAGCGAGAAAATGTCGCTGCGTCCATCGAGTTCCTTGCCTTCCACTTGTTCAGGCGACATGTACTGAAATGTGCCAACAATCGTGCCGTGCTCAGTAACCGGGGAGTTCGCGGATGCGGCAGTGAGTGTGGCGCCGCTCGCCAAGGGCGCCACCGGCCTGGCTAGGCCAAAGTCGAGTAGCTTTGCACCTGTCGGCGTCAGCATGATGTTGCCGGGTTTTAGATCGCGGTGAACAATGCCGCCACGGTGAGCTTTATCCAGCGCGTCGGCAATTTGGGCGCCATATTGCAAAACCTGATCCAACGGCAGCGGCCCCTTTTCCAGTCGCTTCGCAAGTGTTTCTCCCTCTACACACTCCATCACCAGAAAATCGATGCCGTTTTGCTGACCGACGTCATACAGCACGCATATGTGCGGATGATTCAACGTGGAGATGGCCTTGGCTTCGCGTTCGAACCTTTGCTTGCGAATAGGATCGGAGGAAAGATGCGCGGGGAGGATTTTCACGGCGACCGCACGTTCGAGCCGTGTGTCGATCGCGCGATACACTTCGCCCATGCCGCCCGCGCCAAGAGCGGCCGTGATTTCGTAGGGGCCAAGTCTTGTGCCTGAAACAAGGACCATGCGTGGCAGGGATTATAACCCCAGGAAACGATGTCAGGTGCTGTCCACGTCTCATGCAAAGGCGCAATCTCTGCCCCTGGCCTTTTCTGGCGCATATTGCTGCAATTTGGGTGTATACTCCCGCTCCAAGACGAGCAGTAGGAGATTCCCATGCAGTTTTCTGTTCCCGGGAATCCGGTTCTTCCTTCGAGCCATGCCCGAAGCTTGTATAGAACTGTAGCTGCGGGCTATCAGCCAAACTCCCAATCAATGAGGACATCATGAAGCAGACCTTTGCGGTCGCCATTGGTGGCGCGGCAGGCCAAGGTGTGGCTACGCCGGGCGACATTTTCGCCAAGATTTTCAGCCGGAGGGGCCTCAGCCTGAATGCCTACAACGCCTATCAGTCCATTATTCGGGGCGGGCATACGCTGCTGACGATTCGCACCGGGCCCCAGCCGGTCACCAATATGGGTGACCGGATTGATCTGCTGATTCCGCTTAATCAGGACACCATGGACCGGCACCTGAAGCTGCTGACGAGCGGGGCGGCCTGCATCTACAACGCGGACACGATTAAAGCCGGTCCTGCTGCCGATGGCGTGCAGCTCTGTCCGCTTCCCGTTTCTGAGCTTGCCGACATCACTCGAAACAAAGTAGCGCAAAACACGCTGGCCATGGGCGCAGGCCTGCACATGATGGGCATTGGTTTTGCGGCGCTGGAAGAAGCCCTGCGCGAGCAGTTCAAGAAGAAGGGCGAAGCTGTTGTGACGGAGAATGTGGGTGTGGCCCGAGCGGGCTACGATTATGCCGCTTCGCGCTTCACCGCGTTTCCAAGTCCTCTGCCCAAGACGGAAAAGCGCTACGCCGTGCTGAGCGGCAATACCGCTATGGCTATGGGTGGCGCGGCGGCGGGCGTGAAGTTCTACTGTGCGTACCCGATGAGTCCGTCCACGGGCGTGTTGCACTGGATGGCTGCGCACGCGCGCAAGGCTGGCATCATGGTCCGGCAAGTGGAAGACGAAATTGGCGTCATCAACATGACGATCGGAGCGGCACACGCCGGAGTTCGTTCCATGTGCGCCACGTCGGGCGGCGGGTTCGCGCTGATGAGCGAGGGCCTGGGCATGTCCGCCATGATCGAAACTCCCGTGGTGGTTATAAACTGCCAGCGCGCAGGACCATCCACGGGCGTTCCAACGAAGACCGAGCAGGGCGACCTTTGGCAAATGCTGGGAGCGGCTTTCGGCGATTATCCGCGAATAATTGCTGCCCCGTTGGACATAGCCGATTGCTTCAAGCTGATTCCCGAAATGTTCAACCTCGTGGATCGCTTCCAATGTCCCGGGCTGGTACTCTGCGATTTGCTCTTATCCGAGGGCCGGCTCGGTGTCGATCCCAAGGATCTCGATTTCAATACTGTCATTGACCGCGGCGAAATCATCCTTCCCCTCGATGGAAATGGAGCCAACGGTAACGGCGCAGGCGCTGCTGTGGCCACAAATGGCAGCTACAAGCGCTATAAGTTCACGGAGAGCGGGATCTCGCCCCGCGCGGTTCCCGGAGTGCCCGGCCACATTCATACGGTGGCGACTGATGAACACATGGAAGACGGCGTGCTCATCAGCGACGAGTTCACCAATCCCATCAAGCGCCGCGCCATGATGGAAAAACGCATGCGCAAGGTTGCGGGCATCGAAGCTGCTGTTCCGCGGCCAACCCTGTGGGGTCCCCGAGAAGCCGACGTGACGTTGATTGGTTGGGGCTCCACAAAGGGCGTCATCGAGGAAGCCTGCGAGATGCTCAATGAGGAAGGCATCTCCGCCAATCAATTGCAAATTCGCTGGCTCGTGCCGCTACATGGGGAAGCGATTCTCGACCTTCTGAAAGGTGCGCGGCACACCATCATCGTGGAAAACAATTATAGCGGGCAGTTTGCGCGCTATTTGCGCAGCGAAACGAGCTTCGTTCCGGATGGGAATATTCGCAAGTACGACGGCGAACCCTTTATGCCGCACCACATCGTGCAATCAGTGAAGGAGCAGCTCGCCGGCAAAACCCATCTCTCGGTTCCCATGCACGAGATTATGGTCTAAAGGGGAAACGCACATGGCCACTGGCGTACAACGGGCAACTCAACTGACGGTAGCTGATTTGAAAGGCAAGGTCGATCCCGACTGGTGTCCGGGTTGCGGCGACTTCGGCGTGCTGGCGGCCATTCAAAAGGCCCTGGTCGAACTGCAAATCCCGAATCACAACGTGGTCGCCATCAGTGGCATCGGCTGCTCTTCGAATCTCCCGGGATTCATCAACACGTATGGGATGCACACCTTGCATGGGCGTGCGCTGGCAGTGGCTACGGGCGTGAAGCTGGCCAACCACGAGCTAACTGTGCTGGTGACCGGGGGCGACGGTGATGGCTTCGGCATTGGGGGAAATCACTTTGTGCACACCATGCGGCGCAATGTGGACCTGCTGTACATCGTGATGGACAACCAGATCTACGGCTTGACGACCGGCCAGACTTCTCCGACGAGCCGCATTGGCATGAAGACGAAAAGCATGCCGTTTGGAAATATTGAGGCGCCGGTGAATCCCATTTCGTTGGCGCTTGCTGCGGGCGCTACGTTTGTGGCGCGCGGCTTCAGCGGCGATCAAAAGCACCTCACCGAACTCATCAAGCAGGGCATCGAGCACAAAGGCTTCTCGTTCCTCGACGTGTTCAGCCCGTGTGTCACCTACAACCACGACAATACTTATCAGTGGTACCGCCCGCGCATCAAGAAACTTGAGGACGACTCCGCATTTGATGCATCGGAATGGACCATGGCGATGGAGAAATCGCTCCTTTGGGGCGAAGAAATTCCTATCGGAAAATTCTTTGAGCGCACGGATGTGCCCAGCTTGCATGCGGCCGAGCCTGTTTTGAACGAAGGCCCTCTACTGCATCTCGAACCGCGCGTGCCCGCCGACGTGGCGCGGGGCTTCATCGAAGAACTGATGTAAGAGTGCACCGGAGCTGGTTACATTCAAGAGGCAGGCGCAGTTTTTGGCCGTCCCGCCGATTTGTCTTCCCCTTAGAATCACTGTGTGTTCAGCCTCGAACCGCATTCAGGAGGTTCGCTCATGAAAGCAGTGATTTCGTTGTTTGTATTGCTCAGTGTATGCGTTGTCTTAGGGGGAGCTCAACAACCAACAAGACCGAACGGGGAAGAGGGAAGAATCATCGCGCTTGAATCGGCGTGGGACCAGGCCGAGCAAAACAAGGATGCAAGCGCGCTGGCGAACCTCCTTGCGGACAACATCGTTTACGTCGACTACGACGGCTCGATAAGCACCAAACAGCAGTTGCTGGCGGAGGTGAAGAGCGCGGACGTTACCGGGGAGCAGATCAACAACGAGGGAGTGACCGTCCATATGCACGGCAACAATGTGGCGGTGAGCACGGGAGTCTACCGGGATAAGGGGATAGAAAAGGGAAAACCCTTCTCGCGGCGCGGGCGCTTTACCAACGTCTGGCTGAACCAGAGCGGCAAATGGGAATGCATCGCAAGCCAGTCGACATTAATTGCGCATTAAGAGATGGTTTAGGAGGGAGAACTGCGGCCTGAGTTGATGCTAAAGCAGAGCCTGCTTACGGCTTGGAAGCACTTTCCCAGGCTTCGTACGCCACGAAAAACGTCACACCCGCAGTGATTGCGACCGCGTACCAAATAAACCTGCTCTTGGCAGCTTTGATGGGAGGTCCCCCCATGCCTTTCGTACCGGCACCGCGTGGACCTTGTGGATCAGCATTCGGATCGAGAACAACGCGATAGGCTTCCCCTTCCGGAATCTCGCGGACGTCATCTTCGACGGCAATCTGCAGTGAGCCACGGATGCTCTTGACGACGAGTTCCTTGGGGTTCAACAACGTTACTTTCCCGATCGTCGGTTGGTCTGTATTGGGGCGAATAATTGCAGTAGCGACGTGAAGGACGAACGCTTTCGAGTTCGCGGTGGAAAAAGTGGCCGTCCCTGCGGTAAGGGTGGCTGCAGGGCTTGCTTCATCTTGCGATAATGTTGCGGAGCTCGCGCTGGCGAGCAGGAGGCGCGCCGCTCCCGCGCGAACCTGTACGCTACCGACCTCATCTGTGGTGAGGCGATCGCCGCTAAAAACGGTTGCCCCCACGGAAGCGCTGGCACTTCCCACACGGGCGCGGTTCGCAAACACCAAGGTTCCAAATGCTGCGGAGGGAGTGGCCCAGAGAGGCGAAATCAAAAGGGTGAACGAAAGCAAAGCCGCGACCAAAGCGCGGGTTGTCGAAAAGCTGTCGAGCACGCGCGAGCGCGCCATCAACGCCTCCAAGAGGGACAGAGAAAGCATACTTAGCGGGAAAGGCAAGGTCAATCAAAAACCGAAAAAACGTGACCTAGCTCCCAATTCCGGCTGCACGATCGCCGGGGAGTTTCTTGGCCGTTACGGTCATCCGCTGATACAATGCCGCTTGGAATATGGCTGATTGGAAACAAATCACCGCGCGCATCCGCCGCGCGCGGTCCGGCAAGGACCCCCTCGCGCAACTCGCCAATTTGTATCAAAAGACGAGTGACGCGATGGTGGCGTTCGAGCTTGCGAAGCTGTTTGAGAGTTCGGGACAAAATTCCGATGCCGCCAAGTGGTATTCCACGGCCGCGGCAAAATTCCGGCGCGCGGAATGGAAAACCAAGGCGCAAGAAGCCGCGGTGCGGCTGGGCGGGAGTTCCGCAGAAGGTGTAGGGGATCAGTCTGCGCCGTCTGACGGGGAATTTCACTTGGTTGCGCCGGAACCCGCTCCAGAGGAGAAAGAATTGTCGTTCGACAAGAACCCCGAAGCGCTGGAATCGGCGGTAGCCGTCACCAGCGAGATTCAAGAAGCAACAAAGCGCGACGCAAGTAATCCCCTGGAAAGAGGGAAAAGCCACCGGCGGCGAGGGCGCCGCGGCGGAAAAAACCGAAGAAAAGGTCCAGCCGCAAGCGGATCAGCGGGCCAGCCATCAAGCCGCTCGACAAGGGCGGGAGAGCGAACGGAATCGGCACCTCCCGTTATGGGGGCTGAAGGTCCGGATGGGTCCGCTGCTGAGCGGGGAATGCAGAGCCGCGCCGTTCCCATCCTGCCCGCGGAGCCTTTGGGAGAGTCAGGGCCGAGTCCCAAAGGGCGCTACGGAGACCCGGGTCTCTCTTCGCGAATCTCCTTGCTGGAAATGCAATTTCGCCGCTTGCTCGCTTGTCCTCCCGCAAAGCTGAACGAGGCGGACCTCGCTCCCGTCGGGCCAGGGGTATTTGTGCTGACAGATTCCGACCTGACCACCTATTACTATGTGGAAGTTTGCCAGACCCTGCGGATTGCCGTAGGCAATTTAATACGCGGGGGCAGTCGCCGCGGCGCGGATCCCATTAAACCCAGGCTCGCCGAGCATTTGGGAATCCCGGAAACTCGCGTAGGAAAATATCTCGCGGACCATTGCGTGGTTCGCTGGCTTCAACTCGACGAAGGGGCTTCGAATTTCGCTCATTTCGCCATTGCCGTCCTGCGGCCCATTCTGAACGAATAGCAATTTCCCGCACAAATTTGGAACGCATTTGTCTACAACGAGAAAAACTTGCCATTAGTTGCGCTAGGTATAACCCTATTCGAGAGAAGGGAAAATAGCCGTTCGCTGGCCCTATTTACCATTCAACCCCCGATTTCTACCATTCGGCGCAACCTGCTAGCCTTCCCACCCGGCAACCCTCAAACTATAGGTGTCCAAAGACTTATTGGACGTACCTGGAGTACATGGTACTGTTTTTAGGCACGCAAGACTGAGCCCGGGGGCAATCGTTTGGGCACGGCTCCAACGATTGAGTGGGCTCAAAATCCCCAAGGTCTAGTTCTGGGCAACTTTTGAAAGAGAGGGATAGAGGTTTATGCCGAACCGCATAGGCACGCAACTTTTGAGGACGATTGATTGGGCGGTCTGCAAAACAGCAGCCGGCACCTTCAACACGATTCAGTTCTTCAACAAGTACAACCCGAATCCGTCTTTCACTCCGAAGTGGTCGGACAAGCCGCTCCTCAAGTCTTGGGAGAAGACCAAGCCGACGCTGGGCTGGCCGCGGCAGACCGATTCGCTTTGTCCGGATTGCGTCAAAGAAGCCCGCGAAGCCATCATCCACGGCAAAAAAGATTGGCGCGACCTGATGAATGAAAAGGTCGGCGAGATTAAAGCGCAGATTATCGAGCGCGATGGGCAGATCTGGATGGTTAAGGATTGTCCCATTCACGGCCACTACGAAGACATGATGGCTGTTGACTCCAAGTTCCTCGAGTGGATTGAAGCGCAGTTCCCTGGCCGCGACATTCCCGCGCACAACGACGAAGACCTCCACAAGCATGGCTCCTCGACCGTGCGGTATGGCCGCGGCTCCGTTCTGACAGTTGATCTCACCAACCGCTGCAACATGATGTGCGATCCCTGCTTCATGGACGCCAACCAGGTTGGCTACGTTCACGAACTGGGCTGGGACGAAATCAAGGAAATTCTGGACAACGCGCTCAGGATTAAGCCGCGCCGGCAAATGTCCGTGCAGTTCTCCGGCGGCGAGCCCACCATGAGCCCGTACTTCCTGGATGCCGTCTCTTACGCCCGCAAGGTCGGATACAACAGCGTGCAGGCAGCCACCAACGGCATCGAGTTCGCCAAGAACAAGGAATTCTGCAAGAAGGCCTTCGAAGCAGGCATGCGCTATGCGTACCTGCAATTTGACGGCATCGGCAATGATGCCAACAGCCATCGCCAGGTCGGCAACCTGTTTGATGTGAAGCTCCGCGCCATTGAGAACATGCACGAGGCGGGCATCGAGATCGTCCTTGTCGTGACCATCGTCAACAATGTGAACAACGACCAAGTGGGCACCATCGTAAAGTTCGCGATGGAAAATCCCAAGAAAATCGCCTTCGTCAGCTTCCAGCCCGTTTCGTTCACCGGCCGCGACGAAGACATTACGCCCGAACGCCGCCACCGCCAGCGCTATACGCTTTCGCACCTGGCGAGCGACGTGAGCAAGCAGGTGGGCAAGGTCGAGCCGACGCGTGACTGGTTCCCCATTTCGTTTGTGAGCACGTTTGCCGGCTTCTCCGACCTGGTGCACGGCCCGGATGAGAAGTGGGGCGCGCTGTCCTGCGGCTGCCACCCGAATTGCGGCGTGGGCACTGCGTTGATGATCAACAAGGAGACCAAGGAGTGGGCCCCGGTGCCGCGCTTCCTGGATGCTCCGCAACTCGTCAAGGACGTCACCGCCATCACCGACGCGGCGCGCGGTAAGAGCCTCTCCAACTTCATGATGGCCCTCGCGCTCCTCAAGAACTATCACCCGTTCCAAGGGCCGAAAGGGCTGACGCTCTACGATCTCTTCAAGAAGTTCGACAAGACCTGGGCGCTCACAAAGAAGTCTACGGTCAAATACGGCCGTACCTCTCCCGACCGCACCTACGAAGACGCCATGAAGCGCCGCCAGACCGATCCTTGGAACTTCCTGTTCATCGCGGGAATGTGGTTCCAGGATTTGTTCAATTATGACTTCCGCCGCACCGAAATGTGCATCATCCCGTACGCTACGCAGCAGGGCGAGATTTCCTTCTGCGCGTACAATACGGGCATCGGTTGGCGCAAGATCATCGAAAACATGCACAAGAACGCGACGGTTGCCGAGTGGTACCGCACCCACGGCAAGCACGAAATCTATGCTAAGGGCAAGAGCGTCAATCTCGCGTCGTACGAACACTCGCTCAAGATTGACGCCGAAGATGCGGCTCGCGTGCGCCATCTTGAGCATGACGTTCCCCTGACCGCGGCCGAAGAAGACCGCGCGCGCCGGAAGAAGGCCTACGAAGAGCAGGCCAAGGTTCGCGCCATCTATGAAGAGCTGGTGCTGAAGAAGGCCCAGCCCTCCGTCGTGCAGATCGGCACCGTGCAAGACATCGCCAAAGCCGTACCGGCTAATTTCAAGCCGGTAACCATCGCCCCAGCCGAGACTAGCTCCGGTGCAGGGGCGGGCTTTAGCCCGTCCCAGCCCAGCAACGGCAATGGCCACTCCAGCGGTAACGGCCATTCGAACGGCAACGGAAACGGCTCAGCGGCCAAGACCGACGAAAAAGCCGCCGAAGCCGTCGCCGGCGACTGAAATCAGCATCCTGCCAACTCCGCAGACTACAACGGCCCTGGCTAAGCCAGGGCCGTTTCTTTTGGCGCGAGGCCGTGGATTGTGGTCGCTGCTATAATGGAACCAGTCAGATTGAGGTCTGAAGATGCCCATTTACGAATACATTTGCGAAGATTGCCAGACGCACTTCGAGAAAATCGTGCTGAACAAGCAGCAGGAGATTGCCTGCCCGAAGTGCGCCGGCAAGCGCAACGCGATCCAGCTCTCCGTTTTCAGCGCTGGGAATGGTTCCGCGAACGGCGTGTCCACAAAATCATCCGGCGGTTTCTCGGGCGGAGGCGGCGGTTGCTGCGGCGGCGGATGCGCCTGCCACTAAGTCCACCGATTGTTCCTTCGACGCCTAAGGGCTCACCAACCTTCGTCTAGATGCGTCTACTGATTATCGGTCGGTGACGATTATGCTGATCAGCCATTCCTCGTTGCTCTTGTTTGTTACCGGAGCTGCCGTTCTCCTTGTAATTCCCGGGCCAGCGGTGACTTACGTCGTCAGCCGGAGCATCGGCCACGGGCGCGCCGCAGGTCTTGTTTCCGTCCTGGGCATTGTCGTGGGAATTTTGTGTCACGTTGTCGCTGCGGCCCTTGGCATCTCGGCCGTATTGGCTTCTTCCGCCCTTGCTTTCCAGTTTGTGAAATATTTGGGCGCGGCGTACCTGATTTACTTGGGCATCAAAACTTTGCGCAACAAAGACGAGCAAATCCTGGCCGCAGCAGGGGGCGAAATGCGCTTGGCGCGCATTTTCGGCCAGGGCTTTCTCGTGAATTTGCTCAATCCCAAGACCGCGCTCTTTTTTCTGGCGTTCCTGCCGCAGTTTGTCGATCCGGTCCGCGGGCACGTCACCCTTCAAATCCTGCAACTGGGAATCTTGTTCGCGCTGATGGGCTGGTGCAGCGATTCCACGTATGCGTTGATTGCGGGCACCGTAGCTGAGCGGATTCGCGGCAGCCTACGTCTGCGCCGCATCCAGCGCAATGTCTCCGGCGGCGGATTGATTGCCCTTGGGCTAGCATCTGCCTTCTCCGGCGCAAGATCGAAGTAAAAAACAGGCAGGACCAAGCCGCAAGCTACTTTGCCGCGCAAAGTTTAAAGTATTACTTTAGGTGCGGCTGTAACCCATTGCAAGGAAACAGGTTGGAAGTATTCGTCTCGCATATTCTTCTCCTAATGGCCTGCTAACGACGGTAGACTGTCGTTGTCTACTTTTCGCATGACGACTCCTTCCAATCCGCTTCCTTTCGCTTTTGACGCGCACCATCCGCCCGCCACGGCCATCATTGATAAGTGCGTCCACTGCGGTTTTTGTTTGCCCGTGTGTCCCACCTACGTTCTTTGGGGCCAGGAAATGGACTCGCCGCGCGGCCGCATCTATTTGATGAAGCTCGCTGCCGAAGGCGCTGCACAGATGACTCCCAAGTGGGTCAGCCACTTCGACACCTGCCTCGGCTGCATGGCTTGCATGACCGCGTGCCCTTCCGGGGTGGATTACGGCAAACTCATCGAAGCCACGCGCGCGCAAATCGAGCGCAATTTCCCGCGGCCGGCCTCCGAGAAACGCCATCGCCATTTTTTGTTTGAGACGTTCACGCGGCCAGATCGCTTGCGCCGTTTGCGAGCGCCACTCCTCGCCTATGAAAAATCCGGTTTGCAAGCACTCGTTCGCGGGTTGCGCTTGCTGAAACTTCTTCCCAAGAGATTGCAAGCCATGGAGGCGCTGCTTCCCAAACTTGGTCCCCGAGAAGTCGTACCGGAAGTCACTCCGGCTGTCGGCCCAAAACGCCGCCGCGTCGGGCTGCTCCTTGGCTGCGTGCAGCGCGAATTTTTTTCACAGGTGAACGCCGCAACGGCCCGCGTTCTCGCCGCCGAAGGCTGTGAAGTGGTCGCTCCCCAGGCGCAACCCTGCTGCGGCGCTTTGCTCGTGCATGCGGGAGAAGAGACCGGTGCAATTGAACTAGCCAAGAAAACGATTGGCGTCTTCGAGCAAGCCGACGTGGAAACGATCGTGACCAACGCTGCCGGATGCGGCTCCAACGTAAAGGAGTATGGTCACCTGCTCCGCGACGTTCCAGAATACGCCGAGCGCGCGAAGGCATTTTCTGCGAAATGCAAAGACGTCAGCGAAGTTCTTGCGGAACTCGATCCGCGCGCTCCGCGCCATCCGTTAAAACTGCGCGTGGCGTTCCACGATTCCTGCCATTTGCAGCATGCGCAAGGCGTATGCGAGCAACCGCGAGGTTTGCTCGCGAGCATTCCCGGAATCGAGCTCGTGGAGATTCCGGAATCCGCCGTCTGCTGCGGTTCTGCCGGAATCTACAATCTCGTCCAGCCCGACGCCGCCAAATCCCTTGGCGATCGCAAGGCCGAACTCATATCGCACCTGGAAACCGATGTAGTCTCCACCGGGAACCCAGGCTGCGTCCTGCAACTCCAATCCTCGCTCGCGCGCCGTCACCAAAAGACACCGGTAGTCCACACGATCCAAATCTTGGATGCCTCTCTGCGCGGCCTGTCTGCGGATTTTTTGCGCCAGTGACTCGCGAACGCGAATCTTAGTCGAACGGTATCCCGGTCTTCCGTGAAATGTCGCGCAAATCCTCGATCACCGGGAGAATCAGCGGCACGCCATTTTTTCGCCGCACTTGTTCCGCTTCACGCTCCGGATCGCCCGGAATCAGTGGGCCGTTCGTGCCCGGCGCCGGCTTCGTCGCCCGGAACACGCGAACATAGTCGTCAATCTGGCACTTGAATTCGTCCGCGTCCATAAAACCGTCAATGCGCATCGCCCCGAAGAAATGTCCTATACCTTTTCCCACACTGCCCTTCGGAATTTCCTGGCGCAGAGCAAACGGCGGCGCGAAAGGCCCCCAGTTCGCTCCGCTCAGCGGGCCGCACAGGATGTCCACCATCATTGCCAGCGCGTATCCTTTGTGTCCGCCGCGCTCGCGTTCCGAGCCGAGCGGCAGCATCGCGCCGCCGTCGATGAGTTCATCCGGGTTTGTCGTGTTGCGGCCCTCGCGGTTGATCGCCCAGCCCGCTGGAATCGGTTCGCCTTTGCGCCGCGCAATTTCAATTTTTCCGTAGGCTGCGGCGCTGGTCGCCAGGTCAATCACGATGGGTGGCTCCTCTTTGCCCGGAAACGCGATGGCAATGGGATTCGTGCCAAGCATGCGCTCCGCGCCCCACAGCGGCGCCACCAGCTTCGTGGAATTGGTCATCGCCCAACCGATCAAATCGCGCTCGAGCGCCTGCAAAACGTAATAGCCGGCGATGCCGAAATGATTCGTATTGCACACGCTGACCCAGCCCGAGCCCGCTTTTTCCGCCATGTCCATGGCGATGCGGTTCGCCTGCGGGCCCACCACCAGGCCCAGGCCATTATCGCCGTCCACGGTCGCCGTGCTCGCCGCGGAGCGCACAATTGTGATTTTCGCCTTGGGATTAATATGCCCTTCGCTGAGCATCCCGAAATAGCTGTACATGCGCGCCACCCCGTGGGAATCGATCCCGCGCAAGTCCGCACAAGCCAGCACGTCGGCGGCTTGCTCCGCGTCCTTTTTCGGCACGCCAAAATGAAGGAATACGCGGGTGCAAAATTCGCGCAGTTTCTCGATGGGAAAAATCTTCAATTCTATTTCGGCCATGTTTCTCCATACGCGAGGCTATGCGGGCAGTCTTTCTCCGCGGGTTTCTGCGCCAAAAGGAACGAGCAGCAAGCCAATCGCAAACGCAATCGACGTCAGCGCGACAGGAATTCCCAGCGAGCCGTAACGCTGGACTCCCGCCCCGACGAGAAACGTGATTCCCGCGCCCGCAAACCGCGCGAAAGAAGTGGAAAATGCAAACGCACTCGCGCGGCACTCCGTAGGATATTGCTCCGGCAGCCACAGCGTGTACACCGCAAAATTTGCTCCCCCAAATCCCAGGAAGAAGAGGCACGGGAAGAACCACGGCAACCCTGCCGCGCCGAGATAAAAAACCTTTCCAAACGTGACCGCAATGAACGCGAGCATGAGCGAAAAATAGAACGCCAACGCGCCGCGCCGCCCGAATTTTTCTGCGAGCCACGGCATCGCCAGGCAGCCGAGAATCGTGGCAAACGAAACCAGCATCGCCGCGCGCGAAGCGAGCTGCGCCGCTTGCGGGCCGATTTTTCCGGCTGCTTCCGCGAGCGTCGTCACTGCCGCGGGCACGTAAACCGTTCCCGCCCACAATCCGCAAATGGATGCCAGCATGTACAACGAATTCAGAATCGTTCTGCGCCGCAGCGTCTTCGAAAAAAGCGCAGCAAAGGGTTGCCATACGCGCCAGGAACTGAGAACGTCCGCTTTCTTCTTCCAGCGCACCGGTTCCGTCACGCCGTGCCGCACCCAGGCTAACAACAACGCGGGCAATCCGCCCACTGCAAACATCACGCGCCAGGCGTACCCGCCGAAGTAGGTGCCGATCCCGTAGTTGAGAATCGCTGCCAGAAAAGTTCCAACGTAGTAGCCCGTGTGCATATACCCCGCGCCGGTGCGCCGCCGCTCTTCCGGCCACTCTTCGGCCACAAACGTTCCGCCCATGGCCCACTCACCGCCGATGCCGATCCCCGCCAGCAGCCGCAGAGCCGCCAGTTCCCAGACATTCGAAGCGAGCGCGCTGAAAAAGGTGAAAACGGAGTACCACACAATGGTCAGCATCAGCGTTCGCACGCGCCCGAATTTATCTCCTACAGGCCCCCACAAGAATGCCAGTCCCCAGCCAAACAAGAAGAGTGCGAACAGCAATCCGCCGTAAAAGCCGATGTTGCCTTTCGTCGCGGCAATTCCGGAGCGTGGCAAAAGATCGCGCAGCGAGGGAACCAGCACTAGCGCGTAGATGAAAGAATCCATCCCGTCGAGCGCCCAGCCTCCCCACGAAGCCCAGAATCCGCGGATCTGATTTCGCGTCAGCGGAATCGCCGAAGATGGTTGTGCGCTCGAAAGAGGCTCGGCAACATTCATGACTGCGGGACTATATCACGCGTGATGGAATTTCATCGGTAGCCGCGCCAGAAGAAAACCATCGTCATGGCGAAGCCGACGAGGATGACGAATCCCTTGACCCAGGATTGCGGCAGTTTCTGCGCATAGTGCGCCGTGGAATAGCCGCCAAGAACCGAGCCGCAGGTCATCACGATGGCCTGCGGCCAGACAATCGCCTTTGTCGCGACGAACGTGACCGTGGCAACGCCGTTGATCACGCCGCCAAGCCGCACCTTGAGCTTGTTCATCGCGTGAATGTTGGTCATGCCCAGCGCCGCGAGCATCGCCAGGTTCATGATGCCGATGCCGCCGCCGAAATATCCGCCGTACACCGCTACCAGAAGTTCGAAGCCCGAAGCGCCGAAAACGGCGGAGGTGCTCGCGTCTTGCGAAATCCCCGCAGAAATGCGTCCAGTCAAATGCTTGCCAAACGCGAAGAGCAGCGTGGCCCCCAGCAACAGCCAGGGAATCACGCGAAGAAAGGTCTTTGCCGGCGTGTGAATTAAGAGAATCGCGCCAGCCAGACCGCCGAGGAGACTGGTAATCACTAGAGGAATTAGGGTGCGAAGGGGGATGTTCAGCTTTTGTGGATACGCGTTGCCGCTCGCCGTAGTTCCAACCCACAAAGCGAGTGTGTTCGTAGCATTGGCCGGAATCGCCGGGACACCGGTAAACAGAAGCGCCGGGAACGCGACGAAGCTGCCGCCCCCAGCCACGGCGTTGATGCCGCCTCCGAGGGCCCCGGCAAAGAAAAGAAAAATGGCCGTCTGCAGGTTCAAGCAGAGGTTGTATCACGATTCGCGGGCCGTCCTCTAGTCAGGTGAAACGCCAATCGTCACGCGGGGAAGACTGGGCCGCAGTCTTTAGTTAAGGTTTGAGGCGGGCAGTGGTATAAGGTCTGTTCCTGAGGCGGATGATCAAGACCTGACACGGTTGAAGGGCAACATCCGTGAAAGTGGTGACTCGAAAATGATGAGAAAAACACTCTTGCTCATTACGCTCGCGCTCGCTGCGCCCGCAACGTTCGCACAGGACAAAGTGGAGAAAAAGGCTCTCGCTTCGGAACGCCACGAGTTTGTAATTGCCAATTTCAAGACGGAAAGCGGCGTCACCCTTCCTCAGGCGCGCATCGTTTATGGCACGTACGGCAAGTTGAACGCCGCCAAAGACAACGCCGTACTGCTCCCATCACACTACATGGCGGATTTCCACGGATACGAATGGCTGATCGGATCCGACAAAGCGCTCGATCCCTCGAAGCTGTTCCTTGTGGCTACGGAATTATTCGGCAACGGAAACTCTTCCTCGCCTAGCAACACGTCGGAGCCTTATCACGGCCCGCGATTCCCGGTGACAACGATTCGCGACAACGTGGAAGCGGTGCATCGGCTGCTCACCGAAGAACTCAAAATCACCCACTTGCGCGCGATCATCGGATTCTCCATGGGCGCGCAGCAGGTATTTCAGTGGGCGGTGAGTTATCCTAACTTTGCCGACCGCATTGTCGCGACCGCGGGCACAGCCAAGTGCTATCCGCACGGCGTCGTAAGGCTGGAGGGCCAGATCGCGGCGTTGACCACCGACCCTGCGTTTGCGAACGGCGAGTATAAGGAACAGCCGAAAAAGGGAATAGAGGCTTTCGCAGTCGTCTGGACGGGATGGCTTTTCTCGCAGGAGTGGTGGCGGCGGGAGCTCTGGCGCGAAGGAGCCAAGCCCGGAACGACGTTTGAGCAAGTGCTGAATGAATTTCGTACGAATTTCATTCCCGGCGCCGACGCCAACAATCTGATTCTTCAGATGCGCACCTGGGAAAAGCATGACGTTGGAACAACGCCTGGGTTTTCCGGCGACGTGGAACGCGCGCTTAAATCCATCAAAGTTCCCTTTCTCTACATGCCGTCGGAGACCGATTTGTATTTTCCCATCGGCGACGCCCGCTATGAGGCGTCGTTTATTCCTGGCGTGTCCCTGGTTCCCATCCCCTCGCTATGGGGACACACCGCAGGAGCCGCAAGCAACCCTGCCGACGGCAAATTCTTGAACGACACCATCGGCAAGTTTTTGCCCGCGGGCCATTGACCTGGAACTTGCTGCCTCAAGCCACCTAATCGAACCATCCAATTGCGCAGGTTCCTTCTTGAAGATGTAGCCGCTGTGATTGACGCGCGCGCCCGCGAAGTAGCATCATTTCCACGGGACGAGCTTCTCTAATCCTTCTAATAAGCGCGCCTGAACGGGATGTCCCTCGTCTGGCGTTTTAGATTCACTCACGTCTCAAGGGAGCCGCTACCGTGGCCACACCGCGTCAGAAACTCAGCACAAAAGAGCTAAGAGTGAAGAGCAGCCAGAAAGTTAGTGAGGCGCAAATTGCTGTGCACTGGAAGGAAGAGCAATACTTTCGTCCTCCCAAGAAATTTATCGAGCAGGCCAATCTCAAAGATCCAGCCTTCCTCAAAAAGTTCAGCGAAAAGCATTTCCCGGAATGCTTCAATCACTACGCAGAGCTGCTCGACTGGGACAAGCCCTGGCGCAAAACGCTGGACACCAGCAATCCGCCGTTCTGGAAGTGGTTCGTCGGCGGAAAGCTCAGCGCCTGCTACAACTGTGTGGACCGTAATCTTGCCAAATACAAGAACAAGGCGGCTATCATTTTTGTTCCCGAACCCGAAGGCGAAGCGCACGTGGTCATCACCTATCAGGAACTCTACAAGCGCGTGAATGAAACCGCGGCGTTGCTACGCGATTTCGCGGGCCTGAAAACCGGCGACCGCGTGACCATTCACATGCCCATGATTCCCGAACTGCCCATCATCATGCTGGCCTGCGCTCGCCTGGGCGTCGTGCACTCCGTCGTATTCGGCGGATTCAGCGGCGAGGCTTGCGGACTGCGTGCCGCCGACTCCGGCAGCCGCGTGTTGATTTATGCCGACGGCTACTGGCGCAACGGCAAGTGGGTGGACCACAAAGCGGCCGCAGACATTGCAGTAAGAACCGCGGAAAAAGAGGGCCAGCACATCGACAAAGTTCTGGTCTGGAAGCGCTACTCCGGCAAATACACGTCAGAATCGCCGATGGTCGCGAACCGCGACTCTTTCATTGACGACATTCTGAAAGACTATCGCGGAAAAACCATCGAACCCGTTTCACAGGACGCCGAAGCGCCGCTCTTCCTGATGTACACCAGCGGTACCACGGGCAAGCCCAAAGGCTGCCAGCACCGCACCGGAGGCTATCTCGCTTACGTGACCGGCACCGCCAAGTATTACCAGGACCTTCACCCCGAAGATGTCTACTGGTGCATGGCGGACATCGGCTGGATCACCGGTCATTCCTACATTGTTTACGGCCCGCTGGCGCTAGCAGCGACCAGCGTTCTCTACGAAGGCGTGCCGCAATTTCCTGATGTCGGCCGTCCATGGCGCATCGCGGAAAGGCTCAATGTCAATATTTTCCACACTTCTCCCACGGCGATTCGCATGCTCCGCAAAGCCGGCGCGGATGAACCGAAAAAACACAACTACCACTTCAAGCACATGACCACGGTCGGCGAGCCCATCGAACCCGAAGTCTGGCAGTGGTATTACGACGTTGTCGGCAAACGCGAAGCCGTCATCGTGGACACTTGGTGGCAAACCGAAACGGGCGGCTTCCTCTGTTCCACGAAGCCGGCGCTCGATCCGATGAAGCCTGGTAGCGCGGGCCCTCCGGTGCTGGGAATTTATCCAGTGATCTGGGACGAGGAAGGAAAGGAAATCAAAGCCGGTTCGAACGTGGCCGGCAACATCTGCATCCGCAATCCCTGGCCCGGCATCATGCAAACGATCTGGGG
>Ga0137384_10001165_pt1 | contig 20688 bp, 20 predicted proteins | sample SagtaG_2_FD_104922 | JGI IMG/M metagenome (GOLD analysis project Ga0137384, IMG submission 104922) | Vadose zone soil microbial communities from Sagehorn Ranch, Mendocino, California, USA - Sage2_R_60_16 metaG | ecosystem: Environmental > Terrestrial > Soil > Vadose zone | place: USA... | reverse complement strand
TCTGCACGAACGCGGTGGCCTTGCGAAGGCGGAGATGGTGCAAATTCACGGAGACATTTTCGTGACGCGTTGTGCAAAATGCGGCTGGAGGGCGGAGCTCTGCGATGGCGAACGAATTGGAAATTGTAGCGCCGGTAGGCTCACGGGAGCTCCCCCCTCTATCCGGCAAGCCCGAGAGCAAGAACAAGATGGGGTTCCGAAATGTCCCAAATGCGGTGCGCTCATGCGGCCCGGGGTGATTTGGTTCGGAGAGCCTTTGCCTTCGCGTGAAATAGAACGCGTTGAGAATTATTTGCAGCGCGACCCCTGCGGGGTTGTGATTGTGGTTGGAACGACGGCAACGTTTGGATACATCATTGATTGGGCGCTGCGTGCGAGCCGCCGCGGTGGCGAGCTCATCGAAGTAAACCCCGAGGAAACGCCGCTCTCGCGATTTGCGACACGATTAGTGCGGGAGCCGGCCGCGCGAGCTCTGCCGCGGATTGTTGATCAGATGATCACCTGATGTGGCACTGTAGCGACAGGCGTGCCGGCCGCATTCCCTCGGAGCCGCCGACATGGCTGCATCTACAGATCACACCGGCGAACGCCCGCGACAATCAGGCGCTAATCGCGCGCAAATAACATTCGGCAGTCGCGCAATCGCCGCACGCCTCTAATCCTTGCGATGAACCGTGCCAGCGCCGGTGATGTGTTTTTCAATCGTCGGATTTCCGGAATAGGTAACTTTTCCTGCGCCGGTAATGGCGACCTTCAACGTCTCAGCAACTGCGACTTCCGCGTCGCCTGCCCCTGTCGTGGAGATTTCGGCAGTCTTGGTTTGGAGACCGCTTGCGTCCAGTTCGCTCGCACCGGTCATATCGGCAAGGAGTTCAGCGATGTTTCCGTCGAGTAAAACATGTGATGCGCCGCTACCTTCAAGAGCGAACTTGGGTCCGGCGAGTTGTTTTGCGGTGAGCTTAACCGCGCCTCGGATCCTTGCGCCTGTCCTTGTTGGGCTGGAGATAACGACCTTGATTCCATGCGTTGGCCAAATTTGCTCGTGCGTGCGCAAATGAAGCGTGTCCCCCGAGACATCACTTTCGACATAAGAAAGAAGGTTTTCATCGGTCGTGATGCGGAGAGCAGGGGACCCGCTTTGCCATTCGATTTCGAATGCCCCGCCGGTGTCGATCTCGGTGAAGGCGTTAACTGTTCGGTCTTCTGTTTTGATGTGCCCATTACCTCGAATTCCCACCCATCGGCATCCAGCGGCCAGCACCACGCACACAGCCAAAAATATGAAAATGGTCTTCTTCATGGGAAATATGACTTTGCTAGTTACGATGCAACGGCGCCTCGCTTTGGATTCAAGAAATTCTGGGCTGTAACGATTGTCATTCCGAGCGAAGCCGAGGAATCTCTGGCTGCTCCAGGGTTAAAGTATAAGAAATGTGTCCAGACCTTCGCATAAAGCTACGGCTCGGCAGGCGACTACGCTGGACATGACGAAGTTACTTCACAATCTTTATCTTCGCCGCGTCCACGAAAACGTCATCGACATAGAATTCAACGCGATAATCACCGACTGCCCAGCCGTCTTCCGGCCGCGCCAGCGTGAATGCTCCGCGGGCATTTTGACTTTCGACGGTCGCTGAAGCTTCGTCCACCTTGTAGCCTTGTGGAAAATCCTCGCCGATATTCTCCGCGATCCATACTGCCTTGACCTTTCCGCCCTTTCGCAAGCGCCGTCCCTGCCAACGCACGTAAATCTGGGGTGTATCCGATGAAAACGTCGAGCTTGGTTTCCCGAATTGATCGTTTGCAAAGGTCACGGACAGCCGCTTCGACGCTGCCTCCGATTTCACCTCCGGCCTGTTCTCGATTTTGGGTCGCTCAGCCAATTCGAGAGAAATTCGCTCGAGCAAATCGCCGTCCGTGCCACGCATCGTCGTAACATCTTTAACAATTCCAGTACCCGGCACGAACCAGCGATCAATTGTCATACGGCTGGGTGAGGTTTGCTCTCCCCGAATATGGAACCCATGAAATTCGCCGGCCGGAACTTCGATGTCTTCTTCTCCGGTCACGTTGTACTGCTGATGCACGTTCAAATCGCTGGCCTGACCATCGAAATTCCAAGCGGCGCCCTGCTTTAGCGGCGCGGCAACCATTGTCTGTGGCGGATTAAACTTGATCAGTTCGCCGTCCAGATTAATTCGCGCCCAACAGGTTATTCCGTGTTCATCGACGGTAACAAGATCTGTATTCGTGATCGAACCAGCCCGGTGCATTTCGAATTTGAGAAGCTCTTTCCCGTCAACGTCCTCCATTCCATCAAGGCGGTAGAGTACCGATAGCCGAACCTTCCCATCAGCATCCGATTTCAAATTCGAAATAGTAAGGCCTTTTCCAAGTTCTTCCGTCATGCTGTATCGCCATGTCGTCCCGGGATTAGTGGGAAGGAGCGGAGCGGCGAATGCCGAGGCAGACAAAAACATCAGGACAAGAACCAAACTCCATGGCGGCGCGCCCAACGGTCGTACCCTATCAATATCACGCAATCTGTGTAGTCTGCGAACGATCATGTTTCGGAAATATTGCACAGCGATGTGGATCCTCGTCCTCGTTTTTTCTTTAGGCCTTATTCCGCTTGCTGCTGAAACGGCAAGACCCGACCGGCATGTCGTCGTAGTGGTGTGGGATGGAATGCGCCCGGACTTTGTTGGCGAGAAAACAACGCCGACGCTTTGGAAGCTCGCCCGCGAAGGAGTCACCTTTCGCAATCACCACGCGGTTTATCCCAGTGCAACGATGGTAAACGGAACAGCACTGGTGACTGGTGTTTATCCCGGCAAGAACGGCGTGGTTGCAAATTATGAGTACCGCCCGGAAATCGATCGTAGCCGATCAATTAATATCGAAAGCCCGGCAGCCGTGAGCAGGGGAGATGAAGTTTCCGGCGGCAAATTCATCTCCGTTCCGACCATCGCCGAACTTATTCAACGCGCAGGTGAGCGAACCGTGATTGCCGCCGCAAAGACTGTCGGTCTTTTGCTGGATCGACATGCAGACAGTGGGCCTGCGAAGAACCGTGTCACGCTGTTCGCAGGTCAGACGCTTCCCCGTGATATTCTTACGCCGATCGTTGCCGCGCTTGGGCCTTTTCCATCTGCACATTTACAGCGCGACGGCTGGACGACCAAAGCAGTTACAGATCTTCTTTGGAAAGATGGCCTGCCCGGTTTGTCGGTGATTTGGCTGGGCGAACCGGATCTAACCGAGCACGAATCCGCGCCCGGCGCGCCCCCTGCGCTCGCTGCAATCAAATCGTCGGACGAAAATCTTGCTGCGATTCTTTCGGCATTAGATAGGCCCTCCGCCAAAGCTACCGCGGGACAAGCATCCGCAAGAGCGACGACTGACATTTTTGTCGTTTCCGATCACGGATTCTCGACGATCAGACGCTCGATCGATTTACGAAAAATCCTGAGCGACGCTGGCTTCGTTGCGAAGACTGAATTTGATGACGAGCCGAAACCTGGAGACATCATGCTGGTTGGGAACGGCGGCAGCGTTCTTTTTTATCTCGTCGGACACGACGCGATGGTGACGTGCCGTCTTGTCGAGTTTTTGCAGCAGTCGGATTTTGCTGGAGTGATTTTTACCAAACAGGGTTTGCCAGGAACCTTCCATTTGAATGATGCAAAAATCGACAACCCCAATGCGGCGGACGTTGTCATGGCTTTTCGCTGGAGCGATTCGAAAAATCAGTTCGGCGCTCCGGGAATGATCGATGCTGATTGGCAACGCGAAGCAGGGAAAGGAACTCACGCCACGCTCAGCCGATTCGACATGCATAATACCCTGATCGCAGCGGGCCAGGATTTTCGCCGCGGCCAAACGGACGATCTAACCACAGGCAATGTCGATCTTGCGCCGACAATTTTGCACATTCTTGGAATCAAAGCGCCGCAAGAAATGGACGGCAGAGTTTTGTCCGAAGCAATGGCTGGCGGCAATCAAGTCCCGTCTGCGGGAAAAATGGAAACGAAGACAATCGAAGCTAAGAAAGATTTTCCGGGAGGGAGCTGGCGACAATCGCTTCGCATTTCGCGTGTGGGTACCACAATTTATCTCGACGAAGGCAACGGCTCATTTGCTCTGAAAGTGGGAGGAAGCAGTGATTGACACTAAAAATCGCGAAAACTAGCCTCGCAATCGTGCTTCGCCATGTAGGCCGGATCGTCACGATTTTCGCCCTTTGCTGCGCGATCGGCTTGCAATGGATCGCGCTCCAATCGCTGGCGTGGACAACGATGCTCGTCGATTACTCGAAGCGCGCGCCCTTGTGCCAGGCAATCGCTCAGACATTTGATGGCGACCATCCTTGTTCGCTTTGTCATGTGGTGAACGCGGGCAAGAATTCAGAAAAGAAATCTGATCTTCAATCGCCCACGCCAAAGATCGACATGATTTGCTTGTGGCAGACCGCCTCTTTCTTACGACCATTCACTCCTTTCAAATACACGGTGGGCGATTTTCATTCGTCTCAAATCGGGCAGTCTCCGCCTGTGCCGCCACCGCGCTTGCTCCTCAGTTAGTTCGCGTTTGATTCGGCTGCGCCGTGCGTGTGCACGGGTCGTAGCCTGGCGCGTTGCACGACCGGAACCACCGCGCAGCAATCGCGGTTGTTTCGACTTTCGGAGGATCGAAATGAAATTTTTATCTTTGTTTTTCTGGCTTGTTTGCGCCGCATACCAATTCAGTGCAACGGGGCGGGCTTACGGTCACGGTTTTGCCGGAGCGCGGTTTTTTCCGGCGACGCTTTCAACCGATGATCCCTTTGTCTCCGACGAACTTTCACTTCCAACGGTCAGCACGATAAGACTGCCGGACGACGGTGGAACGCGCGAGACGGATATCTCCATGGACCTCTCCAAACGCATCACTCCAGAATTTGCGATCGAAATCGGGGACACCTTTACCGCCGTGAATCCGCACGAAGGTCCAGCAGCGAATGGATTTGGCAACCTGGAGTTAGGCGGGAAGTATCAGCTCCTGAAAAACGGTGAGCACGAAGCGATTGTCTCAATCGGACTTGGCGTGGAGCTCGGTGGCACCGGCTCGCGCTCGGTCGGCGCCGATTCATTTAGCACCTGGGCGCCAGGGATTTTTTTCGGCAAAGGCTTTGGCGATTTACCCGTGGCCGTGCGGTTCCTGAAGCCGTTTGCCATCACAGGACAAGTCGGCGTTGCGATTCCCACAAGCGCGAGCACGCGCAGTGTCACAGTGGACGCCCAGACCGGCGAACGCGATATTGAGGTTGAGCGGCACCCCGATGTGCTGGAGTGGGGCTTTGCACTTGAGTACAGCCTGATCTACCTGCAATCCCAGGTGCAGGATTTGCACTTGCACGCGCCGCTCGATCGGCTGATCCCGCTGGTGGAGTTTGCATTGGAAACTCCTCTGAACCGCGGAGAACAGGGACAAACGACTGGCACGATAAACCCTGGCATCATCTGGGCGGGTAAATACTTCCAGGTTGGAGTTGAGGCTGTTGTTCCGATCAACGAGCGCACTGGAAACAACGTCGGCGTGATCGCGCAACTGCACTTCTCTGTGGACGATCTTTTCCCGCACAGCCTGGGTCGTCCGCTCTTTGGAGGAAACAAATGAAGCGTATCGTCATCTTCTTTTTAGTTCTTGTGGCCGCGTCAGCTCGGCTTGAAGCGCACGCTTTTCTCAAGGATGCGGACCCGGGGGTAGGCAGCACGATACAGACATCGCCGAGCGAGGTTCGAATTCGATTTACGGAGAATATCGAACCCGCCCTTAGCAACATTCAGGTCTTCGCCGCATCCGGGAAGGAAGTGGACAAACGCGATCTGCATCTGGATCGCTCCGACCACGCGCTGCTGCACGTTTCTCTGCCGCAGCTCGGCGCGGGAGTCTACAAGGTCGTCTGGCGCGTCGTTTCTGTCGATACCCACGTGACGAATGGGAACTTCACGTTCCGGATCGTTCGTTAGGCACTAATGCGAGGGAAAACCGGTGCTCACGGCACAACTCATCATCGCTCGCGCGGTGCACATCACCGCGTCGATCCTGCTAGCGGGAATCTTCACTTTCGACCTCGTCATATTCGCCCCGGTCGGTCAGCCTGGAAGCGACGATTCTCACGAGATTGAACACCGACTATTCCGTCTTGCCGCTTGGAGTCTAGTCGCAGCACTTCTTTCTGCCCTGCTCTGGTTTTGGCTCGAAGTCGCAAGCATGAGTGGATTGCCGTTCCAGTATGCTTTCTCGGCGACAGCATGGCGGACGGTTTTGTTTGAAACGCAATTCGGCCGAGTCTGGCAACTTCGTCTTGGCCTGATCGCGGCGGCGTTTGCGCTTGTCGCTGCGGCGCTGGTAAAGGTCGAGGCACGAAGGGCGGTGATCTCGGTTCTCTGGCTGGTAAGCGTTGTTTTGCTCGTTTCGTTGGCCTGGATCAGCCACGCTGCGGCAGCCAGCGTGCATTCACTTGGCCTCCTCGGCGACATGCTTCATCTTTGCGCTGCGGGTGGGTGGATTGGGGGACTGGCGTCGCTGACGATTTTCCTGGCGCGCGTCCGTGCTCCATTCTTGTCAGGCGAAGCCGTCGCTCCGGTGCTGCACCGTTTTTCCACCCTAAGTTTGTGCTGCGTGAGCCTTCTCGTCGTTAGCGGAATTTCCAATAGTTGGCTGCTGGTCGGTTCGATTTACGCGCTTTTCACGACGCCTTATGGCCAGCTTCTCCTTTTTAAGCTCACGCTCTTCGCCATCCTCATTGGTTTCGGAGCCCGCAACCGGTTCCTCGTTAAAGCAAAGCTGCTAAAAGCTCCCGCGGAGCCGGACTTACTGCTTCAACTGCGCCGAAATGTGTTCTGCGAAATCTGCCTTGGGGTTGCGGTAGTCGCGATTGTTGCGTGTTTAGGTGTAACGCCTCCTCCGCGCCATTTATGACGCGTCACAGGCGCGTCGCTACTTCACTATGACCAGGTGATCAACCGCAGTTCGTGCGTTTGCATCAGGCAGGGATGCGTGGGCATAACGCGCACGCTAAAGCCATATGTGCCGCTTTCAGACGCGGGGACTGCTCCGTGGTAAATGTAATTGCCATCTCCATCCGCGCTGCCGGTTTGATTAAGGAGTGTCGCCGAAGGATTCCGAATGTCACCATTATCGACTTCGCCATGGTAGGCTTCCACTCGCACGTGTTGTGGATCGACGGCGCCGAGATGAACTCGCGCCGTGATTTCCAGCGATTCACCGACCAAAATGCTTTGCCGATCTTTATTGCCTATTTGGACGTCCGAAATCTTCACCGCTGCCCAGTCCTTGCGTATTTGCGTTTTCCACTGGCTCAGGTGCGTGGCTGCGCCGCAGCCGTCCCGGGAAAAATTCTCGTACGATTTCGCGGCCGGGACATAAAGTTGCTCGGTGTATTCCTTCACCATCCGCTGCGTGTTGAAGACCGGCGTGACGCTGCGGATCGATTCCCGCATCAGTTGCAGCCACGCGAGAGGAAGTTTGCCGTCCGGTTTCGCGTAATAAAGAGGAACGATTTGGTTTTCCAGTAGGTGGTAAAGACTGCTCGCGTCCACTTCATTCTGAAATTCCGTAGTGCCATTATTAATCTCCGCGCCAATGGCCCAGCCGTTGCTGCCGTTGTAGCCTTCGCGCCACCAACCGTCGAGAACGCTCAGGTTGATTCCGCCATTTGGAGCAGCCTTCATTCCGCTGGTTCCGCTCGCCTCCATGGGACGCAACGGATGGTTCAGCCAAAGATCAACACCCTGCACCAGGCGGCGCGCGATGTAGCTATCGTAGTCCTCCAGAAAGACGATGCGATTTTCCAGGCCAGCTTCGTGGCTAAGTCTGTAAACTTCCTGAATGAGCGCCTTGCCGGATTCATCACGTGGATGCGCTTTGCCCGCAAAAATGAACTGCACCGGACGCGTCGCGTCATTCAGCAATCGTTTCAAGCGTTCCTTGTCGCTGAATAGGAGCGTGCCGCGTTTGTAAGTCGCGAAACGGCGCGCAAAACCGACCGTTAAGATTTCCGGATCAAGAATGCGGTTGACCCTGCGAATGGACTCGGGCGCTTCCCCCATTCGTTCGCGACGCCTTCGTTCCCGGTCGCGCACAAACTCAATCAGTCGGAGTTTGAGTCTTTGATGCGTATCCCAAAGTTGCGCATCGGGAATATCGATGACGCCACGCCAGAACTCAGGCTCGGTGAGGTGTTCCTCCCATGCCCCGAGATGCTTGCGATAGAGTGCGGCAAACTCCGGCGCCATCCAGGTTTTGGTATGGACTCCGTTTGTGATGCTGGTGATCGGCACTTCGTGGACGGGAACGCCTGCCCAGACATCTTTCCAAAGCGAACGGGTCACTTCACCATGCAATTTGCTTACCCCATTTGCGTGCCGGCTAAGACGCAGCGCCAGGATGGTCATACTGAATGGGTCTTCTGGATTGATGCGTATGTGGCCGAATGAGAACAGCTCGTCGAACGAAACGTTTAGTTCCTTGGCAAGATTACCGAAATATTTCCGCATCATCTCGCGCGGGAACGAGTCATTTCCGGCGGGCACCGGAGTGTGCGTCGTAAAAACATTGGCCGCCGCTACCAGCTGAAGAGCTGAATAGAAATCGAGCTTCTTCTCCACCACATTGAGACGAATGCGTTCGAGCGCCAGAAACGCTGAGTGTCCCTCGTTCATATGAAACACGCCCGGCTGAATGCCGAGCGCCGCAAGCGCTTTAACGCCGCCAATTCCGAGCATGATCTCCTGACGCATGCGCATCTCGAGGTCGCCGCCGTAAAGCTCAGCAGTAATCAATCGGTCCTCGGCGTTGTTTTCCGGAATATCGGTGTCCAGGAGATAAAGACTTACCCTTCCAACGCGCAATTCCCAGAGCCTGGCAAAAACCTGCCGATCCAGAATCGGTACCGAAATCAGCGGTTTCCCGTTGCCACGAAGCGCTTCACGGATTGGAAGGTGATAAAAATTTTGGTTCAGATTGATCGCTGCCTGAACGCCGTCCTTGTCAATCTGCTGCCGGAAATAGCCATGCCGATAGAGCAGACCGATCGCAACGAAATTCAAATCCAGATCGCTCGCCGATTTGCAATGGTCTCCAGCGAGTATACCAAGGCCGCCGGAATAATTCGGGATCGATTCGTGAAAACCAAACTCAGCTGAGAAATAGGCGATCGGATTCTTGATCGCGCTTCCAGCACCGGTCTTTCCGTAAGTATCGTGTCGCCCGAGATATTTTTCGAATTCCTCAAAGACCTGCTGCAACTCGCGCAAAAAAGTTTTGTCCTGTGCGAGTTCTTCCAGTCTGGATTGCCGCGAAAGCTGGAGCATCCGGACTGGATTGTGATTTGTTCGGTTCCAGAGCTCCGGATCCAGATGACGGAACAGCCGGCGCGCGGCCGGTTCCCACGTCCACCACAGATTGAAGCTCATCTCGCGCAACGGCTCAAGCGCCGCCGGCAGGATGGGAGTTACGTTATACGTTTGAAATGTAGGCATGCGAATTCCTGTAGCCGGGGGTCGGTGGCCCCGGTCACTGACAAATTTTCACAGAAGGTAGCGAAGAAAGACGAAGATTCTATTGCGAACGGCGTTTGTCTTAAGGGAGGGCGCGTCCAAAAGACAAGTTTGTTCTGAGCCAACCCTCCTTCAGCTTCGCTAGGGGGCGTACGCTATCCGCCGCGGCGCGAGGAGGAGCCCGAGAAAGAAACCGGCGACTAGTCCACACAGATGCGCCGCCATGCTGACCTGTGGCGTTGAAAGATCGAAGGCGACTTGAATCACTATGATCATCACGACGTTTCCCAGGCGTTGTTTCGCTTGCGGCGCGTGACGATGTCTCAGTAAGAATCCCGCCCACGCGCCGACGATTCCCATGATACAACCGGACGCGCCGACGAGCTGGGCGACTTGCACGAAGCCGAGTACGGTCAAACCAACAACACCCGCACTGGAGGCAAGTCCCGAAACCAAATAGCACACGGCAAATCGGAGGGTGCCTATGGATCGTTCTAACGGCGGGCCAAGAATATAAAGCGCGAAAATATTGAAAAGCAGATGGGTAAAACCCCCGTGCAAGAATAGGGCAGTAAAAAGGCGCCAGTATTCTCCCTGGGCTACAACGGCATAAGGTTCAAGTGCTCCGACTCGATGCAGCACTTCCGGGTCGTTCAGATCGCCAACGGAAATCTCAAAAAGAAACGCGAGTACGTTGAGCAGAATCAACACAAGAACTGCCGGGGCGCTTCGGAGCTGGCTATGCCGAACGCGGCCCGCGATTGGAGCGGTTCTGAAGGCAACCGGGCGGTTTTGGTGAGATTCCAAATGCCGAAACAATTGAACCTGATCGCGCAACTCGGCGCTGGGATGCAAGATTTGAAGAGTTGTTCCGAATCTTGCCGCCGATTTGTAGTCTCCCTCAGCGGCGAACTCCGTCATTTTGCGCAATCCAATCGCCGGGAGAAGCAAAAGCGCGAACCACGCGATGCCGCCGATGTATCCAGCAGCGCTGCGCAAAAAAATCCAAGATACACAACTTATTGCCAGAACAATTAGTGCAGCGATACGCCAGCCGCGATAAGGTTGCCCCGGACGCCATGCACGAGCGAGCACTAGCAGCGATGAAACTACTGCCAGGAAAAGAAAAATATGGTTCAGGTCCACAGACAAAGTTGCCGCTAGCGCCAAGTGACTCGTTAAAGCGTTGAAGCGTTAACGCGGCAACAAGAATCAACCGCTTCATCGCTTCAACAATCAAACTTTTCAACCTTGTAACTTTTCAACCCTTTTTAACATTCAAACATGCGAATCACTGTTACCGATTATCTCGACGTTATTTCATCCTGGTGTTTCTGGTCCGAGTCTACCTGGGCGGAATTGAAAAAGCGTTATGACGGCCGCGTCGAGTTTCAGTGGAAGGTCGCGTTAATGGATCCCATTGGTTTGCCAACTTCGCGCGAGCAGGAGCAATGGTTCTATCGGCGCAGCGGAATGATGATGCGTTCGCCGTTCATGCTCAACACCGATTGGTACGATCCCAGTCTCCCGGAATGGCTCGCACCGAATTGCGTGGCCGAAGCCGCCAGGGACTTTGGTTTTGTCGATGATCGCGTTCGCCTTGCGCTGTCTCACGCCGCGCTGCGCGAAGGGAAAAAGGTGAGCGATTGGAAAGTTGCCGCCGAGATTGGAGCTGGCACCGGCAAGATTGACAAAAAAGAGCTGCTCGAGCGCGCGCGTTCGCCCGAGATCGAGAAGCGCGTTCGCGCTTCCACCGCGGAATTTCACGCGCTCCAAGTCACCCAACGCCCGACATTCGTCATCGACACGGAAATTGGCGATCGCGCGGTGTTTTCCGGTGTTGTAAAGCTGGAGCCCTTGACAGCCACGCTTGATTCGATGCTCGACGACGCCACTGCGTACGCGGCGCACAAGGCGCATTTTGGCGACCCGCCGACAAAATGAGAATTGGAGGAGCGAAACATGATTGTCACGAGATTCACCTTGCCAGCGCAAGATTGTTGCCTACAACTTCCCTTCGGCTCGCGATATTAATGCGAGCTCTTCGTCGCGGTGAATCGCAGCCGTGGCGAGGTTAGAGTGTCCGGGCGTTTGCCGAGGGTGGCGCCGGGGATTGCGATAAATGGAAATACGGCGGTGCGGTACACTCCCGCTTCGCCGGCTAGGAGCTAGTTCGAATCTGCAACCACAAATTCGTGTAAACGGTCGGATCCGCGCCCGGGAAGTCCGAGTCATTCTGGGGTCCACCGGCGAACAACTTGGCGTCATCAAGCTAACTGACGCCTTGCGCAAAGCTCAAAGTCTTGGTCTCGATCTGGTGGAGATCGCCCCAACGGCCACCCCACCGGTCTGCAAGATCATCGACTTTGGAAAGTTCCGGTACGATATCTCCAAGCATACCAAGGATAAAAGACCGTCCGGCTCGAAGCTGAAGGAAATCAAGTTTCGCGTTAACATCGACGATCACGATTATCTGACGAAAATCCGGCACGGCGAAGAGTTCCTGGATCGGGGAAATAAGGTGCGGGTGCAACTGCAGTTTCGCGGCCGCGAAATGGCACACCAGGAATTTGGCATGCAGCTTGTAGAGAAAGTTCGCGATGATCTCTCGGGGATGTCGCAGGTGGAAATGAATCCCAAAATCACCGGCCGCAATATCACCATGACCCTGGCGCCTCTGCCGGCCAACCGGCGAAAGAGGCGATTCACCGCGCCGACAAAACCAGCCGAAAACCAGGAAGCTGTTGTTTCACCGGCGGACGCCTGAACATCGAAGATTACCTGCGCCTTCGGCGACCTGTTCGCCATCGGTCCGGGCCGGACTGGCATTTTCGGAGAAGCCGATCCACCTTGGAATGCACAGGTCGAACGTGTCGTCCCTCGGCACGCCGTAGTGATACGAAGGCGGCTCAACGCGTTGGCACGAATTACAGTCCCTGGGGCTAACTAACGATTACGGCTTATGCGGCGAATGTGCGCCCGCCGGGGACGTCTTAGTTGAAGCAGCCGGCGATGGAGGAGCCGGCGTTGCTCTCAGGGATTGCAGCGTTTCTAAGCGTTTTTTGCGGCTGATCGCTTCCTGATTTTTCGGATCAAGTTTTAGCACTTTGTCGGTGTCAGCCATCGAATTTTTGATGTCGCCCTTAACCTCGTAAATGTAACTGCGGTAGCCGTAGTAGCGAGCTTCGCCTGGCTTAAGCTTGATCGCCTCGGAATAATCGGCCAGCGCTTTGTCCATATCGTTCAGTTTCATCTCGACCGCTGCGCGCTGTTCGTAAATTCGTGCGTCTTCCGGACTGATCTTGATTGCTTCGCCGTAGTCGTTGATGGCATCCTGAAATTGCTGGTTAGTCGCCGCACCGTATGCACGCTGTTGATAAACGGCGGCCAAATTTGGCGCGTATTTGTGGTCGAGAGCCGTTGCCTTGCGAAGCGAGTCGATCGCTTTGTCCCACTCTTGATTCTTAGAAGCCTCTGCGCCGTCTCGGGCAAGCTTGTTTGCTTCTTTGGCATCTTTGCTGGCTTGCGCCTCGGACACCTGCGGAGCACAAAGCGCCAGGGCCGCGACGAAAATAAAAACAAAGGTTTTTTTCATAATTTCTTTTGGACGTTGATGTTCCTAAACAATTCGAAATTCAGGTCGCGAACAGTTCGGGGTACTTTAAGTCTGCTCTGGGGAAGGCGTCTGTTCAATGTCGATCTTTGGTTCGGGCTCCGATTGAGCAGTTACACTGAGCGCTGGCTCATCCACACGTGTAATTCGCACTGCGCGACCGGTGCTCTCGTCGATTTCGATTAGCGCTCCATGCAGGCGCACCTCACCGCCTGCCACAGGAAACGATGCCGGCAGGTTCGAGATGAACCGGTTCATGATTGGATCAATGGCGCGCCCCAGGATGGAATTTACCGGACCGCACATGCCCGCGTCGCACAAGAAAGCTGTGCCGCCGGGAAAAATTTGTTCGTCCGCAGTCTGAACGTGGGTGTGAGTTCCAATGACGGCAGAAACTTTTCCGTCGAGAAACCGGCCCAGTGCGATTTTTTCACTGGTAGTCTCTCCGTGTACGTCCACGATGATGTTCGCCGTCTCGTTGCGCATCTTTGTCACCGCTGTATCGACCGCGTGAAACGGATTTTCCAAAATCGGCTGCATAAATGTGCGCGCTTGCACGTTGATGACACCGATTTTCCCCTTGGCTGTTTCCAAGACGATCGACCCGTTCCCCGGTGCGCCATCGGGATAATTCACCGGGCGCAACAAACGCGGTTCGGTGTCGATGAACGCAAGAATTTCTTTCTGGTCCCATATGTGGTCGCCTGTGGTGATGACTGAGACGCCGGCGCGCAAGAGGTCAATGGTGATTCTTCCCGTTATGCCGCGACCGCCGGCCGCATTCTCACCGTTAACGATGATGAAGTCCAAGGCGTGCTTTTCTTTCAGTTCCGGCAGCCTGGCAATTACGGCGGTGCGTCCTGGCTCACCGACGATGTCGCCCAGGATAAGGACAGTTAACATTCTGCGACAGTAGCCACGACAAAAGCTGTTGTCATCCCGAGCCGCGAGGACGACGAGGGATCTCACACAGACTGAAATATCGCGCGTCTGACCTTGAGTGATTAACCAATCTTTGTGAGGTCCTTCGCTTCGCTCAGGATGACAGTGGGAAAAATCCGACCATCAATGCTCTATTGCTCGCGATCATGAAGCGCACGGCCCTGCTCACGTTTTGCTTTTTCACCCTGGCTCTTACCGATCGCGCGGCGGAAAATCTGGGAATTCTCGGTGCGCATCCGCGCTGGAGCGTGCTGGAATCCTATCAGGAGACAATCACCCGCGACGAATTCGCGCACTTAATCTACGACGTTTATTGCACACACGGAATCGCTCCCGATTTAATTGAAGTAAACACCGACACAGCGCGGATTTTGACCAACCGCGAGTCACAGAATTTCTTTACTTTGCGGTTCGCGAAGGACGACACCTCGCGCAATCCGGTGCCGCGGCTTTGGCATCCCGCGAAATCCTTGCCACACACGAAAGGGCACAAGCCGCTCGCAGGCGTCCGAATTGCGCTCGACCCGGGGCATCTGGGTGGCGAATGGGCCAAGATGGAAGAGCGCTGGTTTCAAGTCGACAGCACTCAACCGGTGCAGGAAGGTGATTTGACTTTGAAAGTCGCGCAGCTGCTCGCCCCGCGATTGCGCGAATTAGGGGCAAAAGTTTTTTTTGTTCGGGATAGCAACGAACCGATCACGGCAAAACGTCCGGATGATTTTCGGGAACTTGCCAGGAAAATCCTGATTAGAAACGGCGTGCCACAGCCTCGTGTTGACGTTCTTGATCCAAATGATCCCGAGAAAGAGCAAACGATTCGCTGGCAGAGCGAAATCTTATTTTACCGCTACAGCGAGATTCGCCGCCGTGCGGCGCTGGTAAACTTCAAGTTGCATCCCGATCTCGTTCTTTGCCTGCATTTCAATGCCGAAGGCTGGGGCGATCCAAATAATCCAACGTTGCCCGACATCAACCATCTTCATCTTCTGCTAAACGGTTCCTATTTGCAGCAGGAGCTTGAGTTCGATGACGAACGTTTCGAAATGATTCGGCGACTTCTCAGCCGCGCTTACGACGAGGAATTGCCGCTGGCGGACACAATTGCCGGCACAATGGCGCGGGAAACTCAACTACCCCCATACCAGTATCCTACGACAAACAGTACAACCAAAGTCGGCACGAGCGGTTACCTCTATGCGCGCAATTTGCTAGCTACGCGGCTTTATCGTTGTCCGGTGGTTTATTGCGAGCCCTATGTGATGAACAGCAAAGACGTCTTCGCCCGAATTCAGGCCGGCGATTACGAAGGAACCCGCAACATCAACGGTTTGGAACGCAAAAGTATTTTCCGCGAGTACGCCGACAGCGTGGCGGATGGATTAGTCGAATATTATTCGAAAGTGCGCGGAAATGACTCTCAACTGTAGCGGCGGTCTGTGACCGCCGTTCTGTGCATGGTCGGCGCTCACAGAGCGCCGCTACAGTTCATCCACTGCCTCGCGAATGTCTCCCATTGTCACGTTGCGTGACACATGCGCAGCTCCTATTTTCGGCGTTACAACGAAACGGATTTTTCCGCCTTCAAATTTCTTATCGAACTTCAACGCGTTGAAAATTTTCTCGCGTGGAAAATTTTTGGGCAAACTCGTCGGCAACTCGAATCGCTGTAGAAGATCGCCGACGGCATCACGTTGATCTGCTGGCAGACCGGCTCTTTTCGTTGAGATCGCGCAAGCTGCGACAATTCCGAGGCTGAGGGCTTCGCCGTGTAGAAATTTCCGATAATTTCCCGCGCGCTCGATCGCGTGACCCACAGTATGACCGAAATTGAGAATTGCTCTTTCGCCGGAGCGGTCTCGCTCGTCGCGAGCGACAATCGCCGCTTTGATCTTGATATTGCGCTTAATCAACGATTGCAGGGCAAGCGATCGCCGCGGCGATCTTGCCTTCCAGGACTGAAACGTCTTAAACATTTTCGGATCGGCTATCACTGCGTGCTTGATGACTTCGGCGAATCCCTGATTGAACTCGCGGCGAGGCAGCGTTTTCAAAACATCGACATCATCAATCACAAGCGATGGCTGATGGATGATACCGAGGAGGTTTTTTCCATCGTTCGTATTGACTCCGGTCTTTCCGCCGATCGAGCTATCCACCATTGCAAGCAGAGTGGTCGGAATCTGGATGTGAGGAATACCGCGATGATAAATCGCCGCGACAAATCCGGAGATGTCGCCGATCACTCCGCCACCGAGACCGATAACGAAGGATTGGCGATCTAATCCGGCGACGATCATCCGCTCGCAAATTGCGCCAGCTTGCTTGAGTATCTTCGATTTTTCGCCCGCTGGAATCGTGATTAATGTCGGTTTTAAACCGGCCGATTCCAGACTGCGTTTGACTCGACGAGCGAAGAGCGCGGCAACATTCGTATCGGAGATGATCGCGCACGTTGAACCAGGCAGAAGTTTGTGCACTTGCTTGCCCAGTTGACGAATCAGGCCGGAACCCACGAGCGCCGAATAGCAATATCTGGCGCCACGAATTTCCACAACCTTATGGACAAGGATCTAAGGATTCCAACGAAAAAGCGCGTCTGGATCGTCGGTTGCAGCGACATTCCTCGTGAATGTCGTCCATGGCATGATCTCACAGTGCAGGTCAGCGAAAAGGGCGTTAATTCGTTGCCGGTTGTTCTGCGTACCTCCTATGGCAACTCCGCCTGGGCTGCTCGTCGCTGTCGTGCCTGTTCCTGCTACCGTGACTCCTTGAGCCGGAGAATTCGCCCAGCCCGAGAAAGTCACCGTTCCGCCCGAAGCCTGCGCCGGCGCGAACAAAATGAAGGCTGTCGGCTTCCTAATTGTACTTGCAGAGATTGCGGCAGCGCCCGAAACGATATTTGCGTTCACACCGTAGCTGATCGGGGACAAAGGCGTTCCTATGCCAGCTTCAGACGAGGGCCGTTTGTCGAAAGGCGATTGAAGACCTCGCCAAGCTGAGAAGTATTTGCTGTTCGCGCCAGGGCTTAATTGTGACATCCATGAGCTGGTGGGCGAAAACAGCATTCCATCGCTGTCATTCAAGTAAGTCTGTGTCGCCATCCCAATCTGGCGGAGATTGCTCATGTCCTTTGTTGCTCTGGCTCGCTCCGAAATGCTTGTGTACATTGGATACACCATCGACATGAGAATGGCGATGATTGCCAGCACAACAATTACCTCGATCAAGGTAAAGGCACGTGAGAAACGGGAGTTCCTAGTCATTGATTCGCTGGGTGAGGAACGCATGATATTGATCGTGAGCCCCGAGCAAAAGCGAAAAAGAATTGCGTAGAAGGAAGATGCTTGACAATACACTTTCCAGTTCGTGTATGTAGATCATGCCAGACGAAGTGCCCACTCAACCTCCACCTCCGAGTCCTGAACCCGGGACGGCGGCAAAATCCACATCGACCGGTTTACCTTCCAACGTGGCTGCAGCAATCGCCTGCATACCGTTGATCGGCGGCGTCATTTTTTATATCCTCGAAAAGCATGACGGTTTCGTCCGCTTTTACGCGATGCAATCCATCATCTTTGGTTGCGCGTGGTTTCTCTTCAACATTGTGTCGGCGGTCGTGCACGCGGTGTTCGGGGCGATTCCGGGTATTGGTGGCATCCTGGTATTTTTCTGGGCCATCATCGCCGCGCTGGTGCATCTCGTGTTCCTGGTAATCATGATCATTACCATCGTTAAGGCATTTACCGGTGTCCGCTGGGACATTCCCTATATCGGTCCGGTTGCGCGGAGACAAGTGGAAGGCACCAGCTAGTATCGGTCATTCCGAGCGAAGTCGAGGAATCCCGTGAGAAACGCGGTGAGTAGTGCCGCGGGATCCTTCGACTCCGCTTAGGATGACGGGTCTTGAAGCAGCTTTACCACCACTTCAGTCAAGATCAGTTCGTGATCAAGCTGCGTGGTGACCAATTGAACATTTGCTTCGAGACACGCTCGCATGGCCTGAATCAATTGGGTCGTTTCGAACCGGCCCGCCTGTTGTGCGACGATCCCAAGTCCGTAAGCATTGACTGAGCCATCTTTCTTGCGAGGCAAATGATCCGTTGCCTCGCTGGGCAGGCGGTTGATTGCGGAAATGAACTGGAACGGCGAGTGCGGCCGTGGAAGGCGATAACGTTCCATCAAACCCTTGGCGAGTAATAAATTGCGGATCGTAGGAACGATCGCCACGAGCAAAATACCGATGGCGCTTTCGCCTTGATCTAATAAACGTCGCACCAGTTTCAGCGATAGTTGGAGATCGCGCGCCGCGAGCGCATTACCCAACTCAAAAATGACTCCTGCCCGTGAAAGCGGCACTAACTCGCGAACAAGTTCAGCGGTAACTTGTGGCACAGCCATCCCCGCTGTTGAGCCGGCCGACATGCGGCCTGCCGATCGAGGCGGACCAGGCGAGACGCCCGCCCGCCCAACGGGCTCGGGGCCCGTGCTACAATAAGTGTCGATCTTTTCGAGTTCGTTATCGATCTGTCGAGTATCGCCACCGGTCAGTAACACAAAGAGGTCGAGCGCATCCTGGTCGAATTGGAGTTTTCTTTTCTTCGCGCGCTGCTGAACCAGCTCGAGTGCTTCCTCTTCCCAGCCGCCTCGGCTGGAATCAAGCCGGTCAAAAACCTGAGCCTCCGCTCGTTTTAGCAGCGTTTTGTAGAAGGAACGGCGTTTATCCACATCAATCGCACTGATCAAGAGTGTGGCGCCGGGGCCGAAACCGCTATCGACTAGCTCGGACAATTCTTCCAAGGCTGATTGCACCACGGCCGAACGCGCTTTTTGATCGTCGCCGAGAAAATTAACGTTCTTTAACCAAACCACTTTTGTGCTGCCGAAAAACGGCAGTGTTTGCAGTGCCTCAATAGCCGATCTCACCCGCGCTTCTGCCTGATCGGCGTTATCGGCAGCGCCATCAATGACTTCTAATCCGAAATCGCCTGCGCCGGGTGGCGTCAGATTAGACGCGATCTCTGCGGCCACGCGTTTAACTTCTGATTCGTCGGAACCCAGGACGGCGTAGATTTTTTCGCCTGTCGCTTTTGCTTTTCCTTTCGGCATCGCGATTCCATCGCACGGCGTTGAATTCATTACAAGATTCCGTCATTCGCGCATAAATCTGGGGAGCACAGGCTGCCGAAAAGGACGGTCTGGCAGCCTGTGCTCCCCAGAGAACGCGTCGCGCGCCAGCGCGTGTTACCCTATTCGCCTGCGCTGCGCTGCACCGCCGCTCGCGCGTATTCGCGATTCAGCTTGGCAATAAAGCTAGCGCTGATTTCGGCTGGGCAAACCGCCTCGCATTCGTACGTATTGGTGCAATTGCCGAATCCTTCTGCGTCCATCACGCTGACCATTCGCAGCACACGACTCTCTCGTTCAGGATGGCCCTGCGGTAAGAGCGATAGATGCGAGACCTTCGCAGCTGTGAAAAGCATGGCCGATCCATTTGGACACGCCGCGGCGCAGGCGCCGCACCCGATGCAAGCCGCCGCCTCCATCGCCAGGTCGGCATCGTGCTTGGGAACCGGGATCGAGTTCGCCTCCGGCGCGGAGCCTGCGCGCTCGGAAATGAATCCACCAGCCTGCACGATGCGGTCCAGCGCGCCGCGATCGATTACCAGATCTTTTACAAGCGGGAACGATCCTACTCGAAAAGGCTCGACCGTGATCGTCGCGCCGTCGCGAAACTTTCTCATGTAAAGCTCACACACCGCGCCAGGATGATCGGGGCCGTGTGGTTCGCCGTTAACCGTAAGCGAGCAAGTGCCGCAAATACCTTCGCGGCAATCCGAGTCGAACGCGATCGGTTCCTTTCCGCCTTTGACCAATGTCTCATTGAGAATGTCGAGCATCTCGAGAAAGGACGTGTTTGGCGAAATGTCGCGTACTTCGTAATCGACGAGTTTGCCTGGCGTTTTTACGTCCGCTTGACGCCAGATTCTCAACTGAAAGTTCATAGTTGAGAGTTGATAGTTGATAGTTGAAGGGCGACGCACATGCGCTTATTCCAGTGCTAACGATTTTCGCAAGCCGCTGAGCATCCGGCCTATTTCGTCAGCCGCACTATACATTGCGCGGAAATTTTCCTCGTTTAGGAAACCTTGCCGGCGACCGATGAAGGATTGCGAAACAACTTCAAAGACTGAACCAGTCGCGATCTCAATGAACCGCGCGAAGTCAGTTTGCGACATGCGCGACGTGCCCTCTGCAATGTTCGACGATATTGAGACAGCTGCCCGTCGCATTTGATTTGTAAGGCCGAAGCGCTCGTCGACTGGGAAATTGCGCGTGTGGTTATAAACCAAGTCGGCGAAATCAATCGCTTTTTGCCAGACGTCTAATTTTTCGAAGGTAAACATGGTTGCATTGGACATCTATCAACTATCCACTCTCAACTAAAAACTACTTATAGCTTCTCTGTGTTAGATGCACGGTTTCGAAATTGAGTGGCTCCCGATGCAATATGGGCAGTTGTCCGTCGCCTTGAAATTCCCAGGCAAACACGGCCGCGTGATTTTCGTC
>Ga0137384_10001131_pt1 | contig 20877 bp, 15 predicted proteins | sample SagtaG_2_FD_104922 | JGI IMG/M metagenome (GOLD analysis project Ga0137384, IMG submission 104922) | Vadose zone soil microbial communities from Sagehorn Ranch, Mendocino, California, USA - Sage2_R_60_16 metaG | ecosystem: Environmental > Terrestrial > Soil > Vadose zone | place: USA... | reverse complement strand
TGTGCCCTTGACCATGACGTTATCATTGTCACACACCCGGACCTCGCTATTTTTAGGACCGAAGAACACATTGCCAAAGGAGATATCGCGATAACACAGGCCGCTGACATGCAGTTGAAAGTAGCTGTCCGCCAGTTGACGACCAGCGATGGCCAGTTCGCGAAAGCTCGGCTCTATGCGTCGTTTCATTAAATCGACAATGCTTTTGTAGTTATTTGTACGTAGGGGCATCAAATAGCCGAACTGGGCACGGGCGTCCGGGCGCACTAACTCTAACGGCCAGAGAAATCGTTCATTGGGCGGACCCTTTTTGACCAGCACATCGAGGGCCTGCAACTGCTCCTGCGTGGCTGTTTGAGGATAATACCACTTCAGCGCCATCGCCTGCTTCGCAAGCGTGACGCGGTACACCTCACCCTACCCTCCTACACCGAGCAGCTCCTTGACGGTGCAATCCATTCCCGATACAGTGCGCAGCACCTGCTCCTGCTTTAACATTGTCGTTGACATCTGCCTACCCTTCCTGAACTCTAATTGGGTTGGTTTCAACAATAGCAAAAGATTCAATATAAACGCCTAAAATTATAGGTAGTGTTGCAAAAAATTTTAAGCTCATCAAAGACAGACATAGAATAGCAGCAACACAATCATTCCTCAAGAGAAGGAGCACATCTTCTGCATGTTTTATTCTGATACGATTTTCAAGTATGCCTCATTTTGATGGGCTTAAAGTTTTTTGCAACGCTACCTACTGCGCTACTTTACAGGACCGATTTCAGACTTGGAATGAGGTGACTGGAGTTAATCAGCTCGCATAACCTCAAAGACTTTCCCACTTCTTATTGCCCTTCAATGTTTTCTTATTTTTACGAATAAGTTGACAATACCAAGTCAGCTACAACAGGGTAATAGTCGCTCGGATAAAGTGGTGGTTCTCCATCACGAACGATAGAACAAGATTGGACTCTCACCGGTTCATGTGAAGGTTGCAGTAGGATCCAATCAGCTCTCCAAAGCATATGATGCCTCCATGGCATATAATCTTCACCCATAAATCCATGGAAGGTGTTAGAAGACAACGAATCTATATTTCCTGCTGCAAGAAAGCAGTCAATGAATCCTTGCTTGATAAGGTAACAATACGGTTCATTGGTTGATTGCTCCTTACTACCCAAGTCATTTTGTGGTCTCCACCGACTACAGTTGAAATCTCCAACTACTACAGCAAGAAGTTGCCCATCTTGCGTAAGTTCAAAGACTTTTTTACTTATCAGGCATGCACTTTCCCATCGCGCTTCCTCACTTATATGATCCCAGTGGGTATTTACAAACAATAAAGTCAGCTTCTGATTCTTGGTACGCAGCCTTACCCATGTAGTTGAACGTGGAGAGGAAGAATTCCATGCTATTGATGGGGTAACAGCGCCAGGAACTGGACTTAACCAGAACTGACCACCATCAACAAAATCAAAGTGTGAGGTCTTCCAGAAAATAGGATTATAGTTACATCTGTCAATTATATGGCCCAAATAAAAACTATAGTCGATCAATGAAGAACGATAAAATTCAAGATTTTCAGCTTGGCATTCCTGAAATCCAATAATGTCAGTAGCAGTCCTCAATATGATTTTGACATTGAGAGCGGCGCGATATGACCAAGTATTGATCCCATCCTCGAAATTGTTGCCACCTCGGATATTAAATGTCATGATTCGCAGACGGTTAATATTATGCATAATAGCCTTCCTTGTTCTTCACCTTGATATCCAACTCCTGTATTGAGAAGTGATTCTAAAGTAGTCCGCTTACATTTTTGAAGACTGATGCTGGGTGAACAATTAGGTTGGCAGAAAATGTTGTATCGTTAAACATCTCAATTAGTTCCATGAGATCGTTGAGGCTAGTTATTACGTCGCGAGACTCTGTTCCTGTAGTCTTCTCTTGAATCTTTAGAGCACGCTGGTAAAGTGGCTCTGCCTGGATATACTTACCCCGAGCATTGTATAGTGTTGCTAACAGACTCAGGCTGCGTGCCAAATTAGGATGCTCTGGCCCCATTATTTGCTCGTACATCTCCACTGCTTTTTGGTAAAGAGGTTCTGCTTCTGCATATTGCGAGCGTTCATATAAATAGTATCCTGTTTGTGTGAGTAAGCGCGCTGCTTCAGGAAATTCTATATTATATTTCTTGATTAGTGCGATACAGGCTTGAGCTTGTGGGAGACATTGCTGAATGTAAGGCCATGTAACAAAATCTACGTCTGGTAATGCTCGGTTAACTGCTCGCACAACACGTTCTGCCCATTGACGACAAATGTCCTCTTCCATATTGTCCTTGAGGACTGACTGTACCAAACGGTGAATTGTCAGTGCTTTCGCCTTGGGATCACGCCGTATAAGTGAGAACCTGAGAAGGTCTGCAATTGCAGCATTCAGCTCAAGCAAATCAGAAGCTGTGTCTTGAAGAATTGGACCAAGGCCAGATGCCCCCTTCGTAATAATCTCTTCAGGAATAGCATCAGGATAAAGGAATGCGCAGAACATTAGCAATTCAGCAGAGGCGGGCTTGGCTTTGATCTTCTCGAAAGAGAGGGACCACGTGGTAGCAACAGGACGGGGATGATCATCGGAAAATCCACCTCGTCGCTTTAGCATCTCAACATGTTGTTGCTGATAAAGGTTCAAATAGTCGGATAAACTGCATCTCGTCTCCTCAATATAGGCTCCTGCTTGATCAAGTGCCAAAGGGAGTCCGCCCATGAGTTGCACAATCGCTTTAGCTTTATCAAGATCATCAGGAGCAGTTCCTTTAAGAGATGTATTTTTCGTAATGAGCCTAGCCCTATAGAGCAGAAACAGCGCTGCCTTCTCAATTTCCATTCCTTCGACGCCAACCGGTTGAGCCATTTCACCCATAGCTTGTGCGCAAGTGGTAAGCAGAATATGACCAGTGTTCAGTGAAGGCAAGAACTCCTTTACTACTTTGACATCATTGGCATTATCAAGAATTAGGAGCCATTCACTATGATCTTGTAACCAACGCATCACAGCATCAATGATACGTCCTTGATTTCGCCCTTTCTTCTCTGGTAAGTTCAAAAGATACGCAATTGCTCCGAAATCTGAGGCTAGTACCTCACGAGAATCGGCTCGCGCCCATAATACAGCCTGGTATTCATTGCGAAATTTATAGGCATATTCAATAGCAATTTGTGTCTTGCCAATACCACCTAAGCCACTAATTGCTTGTCGTCGCGTCAATGTTGTTGCTTTATCGGTCCTAAAAGATTTATGCAGGCGTCGCAGGACATCTTCACGTCCTGTAAAGAAGGGGTTTTGCTCATAGGGCACATTCCAAATAGGTGGAAAGTTGATTGCTTTGTTTATGTTAAATTGTTCGCTATGGGCGGGTATCAATGGATCGACTTCGTATTTAGTACTTAATTCCTCAACTAATTTTCGTACACTTCTAGCAACATCTAAAAATGCATCATCCCTACTTGTCCATGTCGTTATGGGTTTAGCATCCTTGGGTAATGCCTTAAGCTTACCTATTGGTGTATCCTCCCAGTCAACAGGACGGAGAATGACAGGGATCACACGAGCAGACCCTGTCTGGTGCCTTGCCATAGCAAGCTTCATCACAATATTGTAGCAATAGCCAGAACCCACAAAATTTCGACTCAAGAGCAAGAGAATAATATCTGCTTTATCAAGATGTTTATTGACCTCATCGGCCCATTCAACCCCTAAGCTTATCTGACGATCATAATAGACATCAATGAAACCTTGCTCTTGCAGCACTTTCAAGTGCTTTTCCAAATTTTGGAGCAGACCTTCATCCTCGTTAGCAGAGCACACGAAGATCTTCTTGCTCTCCTGCTGGCTTGTCTCTTCTCCTTTGCTCATATATTTATTTCTCTGTCTGCTGTAAACCTTGTCCCCGTTTCTTAGATATACAATTTAGTCGATTTCAATGAGATAATTCAAATACTCCTCTGGAAGGGGCGCTTTTTCTTTTATTACGCAAATTTCGGTTCTTAAGATGCTCTGAAAGACTCTTAATTTAAACATGACTCATCTCGAATTGGTTCACCATCACTTTTGAAACATCATGCGCCGCAGGCCACTGAGACGAACTAAATTGGGAATCGAATTGCCAAAGCAAGAAAAAAAGAGGAAGATCTCTTCATCAGAAATGTTGTAAGAAAGGATCTTTCTCTTTATGTCATTTCATCCGCATTTCCTCATGGGGAATCTTACCCGTTGGTACGATTCTTCCACCTGTTCCTTTCCCCTATTTTTGGGTCTGGAGGCAGCCCCCCCGTGGACTTCACGCGTTTTCTGGAAATGACCAATGGGTTGTCTTCCCTTGCACAAAGGAGTAAGATAGTTCATGAGGCAAGTGGGTTCGGGTGTGGGTGGCCTCATCAAAGCCGCTTCCCTTGGTTCTGGCTCGTTGTGGAGGAGATGGTGCGGTGGAGCTTCTTCCTGTGCATCACTGGTTCAAAATGCGCTTCCTGTCCATGAAGCAGGGATGGTGCATGTCCTCTCGTCTCGTACGCTCTTGGCTCCCTGTCACCGTGAATACCTATCATTCCCGGGAAGGAGAAAACACCCATGTCGCACTCTGCCACATCGTCGAAGTCTCAGACACGTCGCAAGGTGGTTGAGCAGATGGCTCTTCGTTATCGCCAGGCCTCATTTGCCCAGAAGATCCTCTTGCTCGATACGTTGGTTGAGACGACCGACTATACCCGTAAATATACTATTGGGCTTCTTCATCAGGCGTCAGAAAGAACGCAGACGATCCAGCATCCACACCCCTCCCAGTATAGCTCTGAGGTTCAAAACGCGCTCTTCCAGGTCTGGAAAGTGACCAATTGGATTTGCGCCAAACGCCTGATTCCGTTTTTGCCCACCCTTGTTGACGCGCTGGAGCGACATGAGCACCTGCACTTGACCGAAGAAAGCCGAAACCACCTGCTTCAGGTGAGTCCCGCCACCGCCGAACGCTTCCTGCACGCTCGATGCCAACCCGCTCCTCACGGGCTTTCCACGACGAAAGCCGGACCTCTCCTCAAACACCAGATCCCCATTCGCACCTTCGAGCAGTGGGATGAGACCCGGCCTGGTTTTCTCGAAGCGGACCTGGTGGCTCATGGTGGAGGTCAGTCCGAGGGAAGGCTCCTTCGCTCATGGGGGAGCACGAGAGCGTTCCTCGCTCAACGAGCCAGCGGCAAAACGCTCGCGCCGAGCGCGCATAGGTCTGGGTCGTGCTCGCCGAACGCGGTGCTCCTCTCGGGGTGGGGGTCTGCACCAGAGACGTCAGCCAGTTCTTCATGGTCTCCTCCGTGATCTGATGGACGAGGTGCAGGTGACACTGAGTCAGCAGATACTGCTGCAAATCAGCAAGCACCATCTGATGCCATGCGAGGGTTTTGGGGCGATGTCCCACTTCACGATGAGCTTGCTGATACTGCTGGATAGCCCGTTCAATCGTCAGACGCTGATCCTTCTCTCGTGAGGACGTCTGATGAGGAGTCCTGGATGAGACAGAGGCAGAGCGCCGGACGATCTGGCCTGCTGCTTCGCGCTTGGAGGGAGTCTGGGTCGTGAGGATGGAAGCGCTTCCCTTCCCAGTGGAGCGTGCCAACGATTCTCCTCCTCCCTGGTGGGGGTCGGATGAAGGCGTGCTCGTCTCACCTGGAGAGGGAGCACCAACGCTTGCGGGAGACGAAAAAGAAGTCAAGCCCTCTGGCGCTGGCTGAGTTGGAAGCACCTCGTCAACGGGAAGCCCGTTTCCCCCAAGTCCCTCTGGTGATCCTGCTTGCTCAGGCGCTTGGAGCATCTGTGTCCGGATCTTGTGGATGCCTCGTTGAAGGGTGCGCAGATGCGAGCACTCATAGCGTCCAGGAAACAAGGATTGCAGTTCCCGAAGGATGTCTGCACTGCTGCGTGTTGGGTTGGCTTGCGCCCAGACCAGAATCTGCTCCCACTGCCCGGCGAACGGATCTTTGCTGGTCCGTCTCCAGTCCAGAACACCTGCACGTTTCCGCTCCTCCTGGGGAACCTCATCTGCTTCGCTTCCCCCCTGCAAGATCCGTTCTGCTACACATGCCGCCAGATCAAAGGGCACGAACGAGGTCGGCGGCGTGGGTTGACCGGTGGAGCAACGGCCCGCTTCACAGCGAAAGATGGCCTGCTGCAACTGGTCCACCTGCTGGAAGAGCCGAAGCGGGTCGAACGCTTTGCCGATGGCACGCAGTTCCTGCTGCTGAGAAGGGGAGAAGACCTCGGAGAGCAGCACACGTTGCAGCGGCGTTTTCGCCGTGTCGTAGATCCGGTGGATCTTTCTCCCTTCGACTTGTTTGGACACCAGCTTCATGGAGGGTTGAAAACAGTTGACATACCAATGCAAAGCACGATACAACTCGTCCAGTTGCTCATACGCGTGCTCCCCAACGAGGCGACCATGACCCACCACCTGTCGCACCACGACCCCATTTTTCTGCTCCACAAAGCATTGGTCCTGTTTCTCATAGGGGCGTCCTCGCGTGAAGGTGATCTGCTCACGCACACAATAGGCAGCAACTTCTTCGTTGATAAATTCTCCGCCGTTATCGGTATCGAGTCCCAGGATGGGAAACGGAAAGCGTGTCTGGGCGCGCTGGAGGGCAGCCAGGACGGCTTCTCGCCCACGGTTGAGCAGGGGCAGACATTCCGTCCAGCCCGTGGCAACATCGGTCAGCGTGATCGTGTAGAGGCAGTTCCCCTGCATTCGCCCTCCACAATGAGCCACCAAGTCTCCTTCCAGAAAGCCTGGTTGGTTTTCGTCCCATTGGGCAAAGGTGCGGATCGGGATTTGCTGTTTGAGCAGCGGGCCCGCTTTCGTGGTCGCAAGACCGTGGGGATGGGTGTAGCGATGGGCTTGCAAGAGGCGATCTGCGGTGGCTGCGCTCATCGAGAGAAGCAGGCGACGGTGTTCTTCGTTCAACGCAAGATGCCCATCTTCCTCCAGGGCTTCGAGTATGGTTGGCAGGAACGGGATCAAGCGTTTAGCGCAAATCCGATTGAGCGTCTCCCAGGCCAGCACCAGGGCCTCTTCCACCTCCGACCCATAACGACGGTGCAGCGCTGCGGGTGGCGTGAAAACCTCCTGGACATGATTGAGCAGCCAGAGGGCATATTTGCGGGCGTAGCCGGTGTGGGCCACAAATTCGTCCAGGATCTCTTGCTTCTGGGGCCCTGACGCCTGGTGATACGCCGGCGCAACCTGCTGGAGCAAGACTCGTCTCGCTTGTGTTCTCAATCCGTTTTCCACGTATTCCTCCTCTCTGCCAAGCAACCGGAGATCTCCTGCGACAGATCTCCCACCACTGCCTCACGACCCTCGTCCTTTTGTCAGCAGTATAACATGTGAGAGCGGGTTGAGCCAGAGGGCATCAGGACGCTTGTCTCCTTGTGGCAGCGGCCCTGCCAACCAGGGAGAGCAAGACGAAGAGGGACCGATTGAGGAAGATTTTTCTGAGGCAATGCACTCCCCTCCATATACGTTTCGGCTCCGCTATCGTTTCTACCCTCGAGTTGATAACATAATGTAGAGATTGGTAGCATTCCTTACAATGGAATACACAAGAAGAAAGTCTTCTTACTATGTCTGCACTAGTACATCAGGGTCGAGATATATCCATTATAAGAACCAGCCAATAGAACTATACGAGGCGCATTTTTCATAAGAACCATTTACATTTCAATGTACTATTTTTACAGCCCTAGGAGGAATGCTTATGTCGTATCTGTCCAATTTGCTTGCACTCGCAGGTGTACAAGCGCTTGCCGTCATGAGTCCCGGTCCAAATTTTGTAGCAACGGTTCATCATGCCATCGCTCGTTCCCGACGTGATGGCATGCTTGTCGCGTTTGGTATCGCAACTGCCACAACCATCTGGGTGATCCTCAGTATTGCTGGGTTGGGCATTGTATTCGTTCGATTTAGTTGGCTCGTTGAGATCATCAGAACCATTGGAGCGTTGTATATCACCTTTCTCGGTATGAGAATGATCTGGACGGCTCATCGGCAGAAGCGTTCCCGAGAGAGCGAAGCCATATTGGTTCCTCAAGGCTCTGCTTGGCGCATGGGATTTCTTACTAATGTCAGCAATCCCAAGACAGCTGCATTTTTCACGAGTCTGTTTGCGCTCCTTCTGCCCACGCATCCGCCACTCTGGTTTCAGATCGCTTGTATTGTCACGATTGTCCTGATTTCTGCAAGCTGGTACACCCTGGTTGCGTGTTTGTTCTCATGGAAATCAGTTGCATCTGCCTATCGCCGAGCAAAGAGATGGATTGACACGATCACAGGATGCATCCTTATCGTCTTAGGCGCATGCCTCGCAGGGTCAAAATAGTGTGAAAACGTCTACTTCAACAAATACAGCATATTGGCTCTGTCAGGCAAAAAAAGCGTTTCGGAAGAGATATGTCCTTTTCGGTAGAGAAGCAAGTCCCTAAAATCCCCAGCGTTCTCGCATGTTTCTTTCCATTGTGGAGAAGGCCAGGGTATCAATAGCTACGCCTATAATGATAATGACGATCATGACCGCGATGACCTGGGATGCATCATCAAGATCTCGCCCGGTGTTGAGAAGGTTGCCCAGGCTCAAGGTGACATATAGTAATTCCGCCGCCATGAGCGAGCGCCAAGCAAACGTCCAGCCCTGCTTCAACCCGTTCAGTATGGAGGGCAATGCGGCCGGGAGGATGACCTGGGTCGCCATTGCCAACCCCCTCGTTCCCAGCGTACGCGCCGCTCTCAGGTAGACAGGCGGCGTATTTTTGATGCCGTTATCAACACCGAGTGTAATGGAGAAAAGTGCGCCCATGACGACCACAAAAATAATTGCTTGCTCATCCAGACCAAACCATACGATGGCAAGCGGCAGCCAGCATACGCTCGGCAACGCTTGCAATCCCAGCATCAGGGAACCGACCGTTTCGGATACTATTTTATAGCGTCCGATGAATATCCCCAGCACGGTACCCACGACCAGCGATATGGCGTATCCGATCGCCAATCGTTGCAAGCTCACCAGTGAAGCCTGAATATATTGCCCACTAGCAATGCCAGTCACTAGCGTGCTGAACACCGCACCCGGTCCCGGCAATACGTAGGAAGGCCAGATATTCAGGCTGACGACGATATACCAGGCGAGCAGCAGGAGGACATAAAAAACCAGGCGTCGTATCCAGGAACCGAGCACAAAGTTCCTGGCCTGTCCGCACATCTTTGTGCTCGCGCTTGCTATTTCAGTTGCCTTCGCCATGCAGCTCCTCCTGCTCCACCAGCGTCTCTTTGAGTACCTCTAAAATCTCTGCAACCTTGTCCACCAGTTCGTGACTCTCCAGCGAGCGTGATCGCGGCAGATCGATACGAAATTCTCGTACGATGCGACCAGGGCGGGGCGTGAAGACGACGACACGATCTGCTAGCGCTACGGCTTCACGGACATTATGGGTCACAAAGAGGATCGTTTTACCTGTCTCGGACCAGATCGTTTCCAACTCGCCATGCAGGCTATCTCTGGTGAACGCATCCAGCGCGCCAAAGGGCTCATCCATCAACAAGACGACCGGGTTAATCGCCAGCGCGCGCGCTATCGCAGCGCGCTGCCTCATGCCACCGGAGAGCTGGTGTGAAAAGCTGTGCTCAAAACTTTGCAGGTGTACCAGGTTGATGAAGTGCCGAGCAATCTCCGCACGCTCCTTGGCCGCCACGCCTGCCTGCCGCAATCCGAATTCGACATTGTCCTGCACATCCAACCAGGGGAACAGTGCTGCCTCTTGAAACAACAAGACGCGATCGGGCCCTGGCCCTTTGATTTCCTGCTCATCCGCCAGCACTCGTCCCTGACTTGCTGCATCCAGGCCCGCTATGATGCTGAGCAGGGTCGATTTACCACAGCCGTTGGGTCCCACCAGGCAAACGAATTCTCCCGCTGCCACTTCTAGGTCTACCGGCCTGAGCGCTTCGATGGCCCGCGTTCGTCCTGGAAAGACTTTGCTAACCCCCTCGATTTTGAGGGGGATGCCGCTTTTTGCTGCTTTGTTTCCGCTGGCAAGAGTCTGCCCCGTAACTACGCTTGATTGACGCACCACTCTCTTACCCTCCTTTTTATCTTAAAGCATTACGCGAGCTTACGTCCCGGAGACTTGCGCCAATCCCTTGGAGAAGAGAACAGCGTTTAACGGTCCCAGGTCACAGAGGTCATTGAGTTGGGACTTGCTCTTGATAAATCCAAGCGAGTAGGCCCGGTCGGCCTGCTGGCTTACAGTTGCAGCCAGGGGATCGTACGTAATGTCAAGATTGTCAAAAGCCTCGCTCAATTCGGCCGTAGCCATGAGCTTTTGCCCAGTAATCTGATTGATCTCGCTATTCAGAATAGTGAGCGTCTCGGTAGCATGAGTCTGGATATACTGGACGGCTGCAACATGTCCTTGCAGAAATTTTTTCACCAAATCAGGATGCTGATCGCTAAAATCCTTGCGCACGACGACAACCGTTGTCGCAAATTTACTGCCAGACCATACTGCCCGCTCGTCTACGAAAATTTTTCCATGGTCTTCGGTCACCAGGCGCGTTGCCCAAGGTTCGGGCACCCAGGCGCCATCAATCTTGCCCTGTTTAAACAGGCTCAAAATGGTGCCGTTGTCTGTTGGCACGACCCGTACATTCCCACCCTGGTCGGTCGTCTTCAGACCATGTTGTTGGAGGTAATAGCGTAGCGCTACATCCTGCGTTCCACCCAATTGAGGGGAGGCGAATTTCTTGTTGGCGAGATCCTGAGGACTATGAATATCTGCTCCTGGCCTGACCACGAACAACGCGCCACCGCTCGATGCTCCCGCGACGATACGTAGAGCCGCTCCATTACTTTTGACAAATCCGTTGATGGCCGGACTCGGCCCTACATACCCGATGTCTATACTCCTGGCGAAGAGCGCTTCTATCAGGACCGGACCAGCGTTAAAGGTAGTCGTCTCCAGCTTGACGTTTGAACCCAGTGCCAGCGCGAAAATGCCTTGTTGTACACCAACCAGCGCGACAGCATGCGTTAAATTCGGGAAATATCCCAGGTGAATGATGGTCCGCTGCTGCCCACCACTGGTGGTCGTACCTGATACTGTTCCACAGGCCGCCAGAAGGCTCGCCATCATAGTAACAAGTAGTGCTACATGCAAAATTCTTGGACGAGCGACACTCATGCGCTATCCTCCTTCATATCCGGGACGAAACGAGATTACATAGGGACGTTATACAGATTGACGCATCGCTTCAATGGGTAATCTTGCTACCTGGGGACGCGAAAATTCGGGCGGTGGCTCAATGCACACCTGCAGGAAACTGGTCTGCGGTTACCACGCTCGACGCGAACCATCTCTCGGCTCCTGAGAGAACATGGGCGCATTGCTCCTCGTCTGCCTCATGCTGCCGACCCCATCGAACGTCCCAAGCCGATGCACAGCTTCCAACTGGATTTTAAAGACGCTTCCAATGTCCTGGCTGACCGAGGGCAAGCAGCAATACGTCGTCGAAACGCTCAACATTATTGACGTGGGGACTTCCGTGCTTCTTGTCAGTTATGTCTGCCCTGACTTTGCCGCAGAAACGGCCCTGCAAGCAGTGGCGCACACCTTTCAGGTGTATAGGCTACCCCCGTTGGGTCGGCGCCTCAAGGCAGTGACTGCCCAGCAGCTTTGCTGCGCTTCTGCTTTCTCGCTTCCTTTGACGCGACCGTTTCTTGCCGATATGCCTGTTGCAACACCAGAGGCTCTGGTGTTGCAGTTCAACCAGAGAGTGGATGGGAGTGGTCTGAAAAGATGAAACAGATTAACAAGGGAACAGTATGTGCATCTGCGTTCCTTCTCCCAGTTGACTTTCCGCCCAAATCTGCCCCCCATGCATCGTCACCATCTTCCTAGCGAATGTCAGTCCCAGACCGACTCCCTCTACATAGCGCGTTCTTTTCGCATGAATACGGCTATACGGATCAAAGATATGGAGAAGGGCCTCGGCAGGAATCCCAATGCCATGATCCTGAATACAGATATGGACGAAATTCTCTTCCAGACGACTGGTGATCAGAATAGCTCCTCCTTCCGGTGAGTATTTGACCGCATTGGAGAAGAGCTGCTTGCATCTGGTCGAAATCGAGCAGCGCGCTCACGATCGCTGTGAGACGCGTGGCATCTTCGTTGATACTGCTTGCAAACTCTTTGATCTCTTCCTGGTTCTCCCTAGCTTCCTCACGGATCAGTTCACTAAAGCCCTGAATACCAGTCAACGCCGTCCGAAACTCGTGGCTGACCGTCGAGATAAATTCTGATTTGAGGCGCTCCAGCGCACGGTCCTGGGTGATATCGCGCAGCAGATACAGACAGCCCAGGGTACGCTGCTCACCCTGACTACACACAGGCAGTATTTGCAGTCCCAGTTCGCGCACCTGGGGATGAGTCACTGTCAGGATTGCGGTACTCTGCTGCGTGCATTCTCCATTGAAGAGGGCCTGCAACGAGGAGGAATCGGCAAAGAGCGGCAGCCATTTGGTAGCCAGTTCGTCGAGGGGATGCCCGATGAGCTGGGAAGCATCGAGCCCGAAGAAGTCGGTAAAGCATTGGTTCACGACCAGCACGACATGCGCAGGAGAGATGAACAAGAGGGCAGTCTTGACGGTATTGATCAAGGCCCAATACTCATTGGCGCGTTCCACCACCAGGGCACGAATCACCAATTCCTGTCGTTGACGCAGTAGGGTGTGGGCCATTGTGTTGAGCGCTTGACCTACCTGCTGTAATTCGACATGTTTGAGGGGATTAATCCGCATCTCCAGTTCCCCTTCTGCGAAGTGATGCGCCGTCTTCTGGAGCAGGCCCAATTGTGCTCCGAGGTCGCGTGCCAACCGCCCACAGGTGAACCACAAGAACGCAAAGGCGATCAGTGAGCAGAGCGCCAAAGCGAGCAGCAGACCTTCCTTGAGCAAGGTCTCTTGCTGATCAAGAGCTGGCCATTCGTCGTTGAGGGTCTGCTGGAGGTGGGTCTCCGCGTGCCGGAAGCGGTCAAAGAGGAGTTTTCCTCTGGCGAGGGTCGGTTCAGAGCGTGCGAAGGCCAGATGCCCGGATTGGATAGCAGAGATCTGGGCGAGGGCAAAAGTGGTATACCAGTTCTCCGCCTGGCTCTGCGTCTGGAGAAGCACACATTGTGTAGCCGAGAATGGTTTTGTTTGTACGACGCGGCTGACCTGCTGGAGGGCTGCGAGATACTGTAGCCTTCTCTGGTCAAAAGGGGCAAGAAAGAGAGGATTGGTCGTCGCGATATAATCGCGCAGTTCGATTTGTTGATCAATCATCGCATGCAGGAGGGTATCAATGCTGGTTTGCAGCGCAAAATGCTGGTTGCTTTCCTCTTGTTGCAGGTGCACGATCCCCTGGACTGCCACGAATTGCATCAGGAGCAACAAGAGCAAGACACCGATGGGCGCTCCGAGGCGCACGCGCATGTGTCGCACGAAAGAAACTGGTCTGCTAGGAAATGCCTGTGCATTCATCAGTGCTATCCTTCTGACTGGCCGTGCAAGAGGAGCAGCAAAGCGAGTTGGCACACTGCCGTCTACTGCTCTCGAAGGGCACCCACATCTAAATTTTCAAGTGGCCTGTAGTGCATATCTATACAGCAGAGCTTTGAAAATTGACGTATTATACTATGCCTTGTAGAGCCAGTTCCTAAATTAGATGCGATTGCCCTGACTGCTCTCGGAATCGAATTGGATCGTGACATCGAGCCATTTTAACATGAGGGGTCTCTCTTATGATCTCTCAATGAACGGTATCGCAACCTCTCTTCACAGTATAGACCTCGGTACAAAACGTCCTTTTGTGGGGGTGCTAGACGATCAGAAATTGTCCAAAGAGGAGGCAGGCCGTGAGGAGAGCAAACATCGCAAGTGCCGTATAGTAGGCAATAAACACGGGAACGCTGATGAGAGCGGTATGTACATAGGGGAAGGCCAGCAAGACGACCAGTACCAGCACAAGGCGTATGTTCGTTTCTCGCTCAGTTTTCGCGATATGGAAGAGCGGGCGACGCACAACGAGGAAGTATTGTGACGTATGAAACGGTGCGACAATGGTGTTTGCGCGTTTGGGCAGACCTATGTCAATGAATTGCGCCGTGGCCGCCCTCATTGTGGAGACAAGTGGTATATGGACGCGCGGTTTCCTCACGAATAGGGGCAAGAAGTACTAGTTCTGGCGAGCGGTGGATCAGGATGGCACCGTGCTGGATAGCTTGCTACAGAGCAGACGGAACAAACAGGCTGCCAAAAGATTTTTCCGTAAGGCTGCGCTACGTCCCACGCGTGATTATTCCTGATAAGCTCAGAAGTGATAATGCAGCGAAACGCGAAATCTTCCCTGGGGTGGAGCATCGGCAGCATAAAGGGTTGAACAATCGAGCAGAAAACTCGCACCAACCGACACGGCTACGAGAGAAGAAGATGAGGCGTTTCAAGTCAGCCCGCACAAGCACAACGTTTTCTCACTGCTGATCGCGCCCATTTCAGGGCATTTCCAGCCGCGACGTCACCGTTTGAGTGCCGGGGAATACCGTGCCATTTTCCAGGGTCGCTTCCTGGTCTGGAATGAGGTAACCAGGGTGAAGCAAGCGGCATAATTCCCATTCGCCCCCAGGTACTTCTTGCTCTCCAGCTTTTTCCTCCTTCTCACTCAGCAATACGCTTCGCTCCCTACAAACAAGTTGACAATATCCGCTCTAGTCATTTTATGCTGGTAGCAACAGATTCTGCTGCCAGTGGGAGAGCAAAGCGGAACGTGGAGCCTTGCCCCGGCTGGCTTTCGACCCGCATGATACCTCCATGCAAGGCTACCAGAGAGTGCGTAATGACGAGTCCCAATCCCGTTCCGCCAACCTCTTTGGTCAGCGGATTCTTCGCCCGAAAGAAGCGGGTAAAGAGTCGAGCCAGTTCCTCGGGGGTCATGCCAACGCCATTGTCCTGGATCGTTACCCAAACCTGTTGCTCTTCCATCTGTGTGCTGATCCGCAGAGTTCCGCCTTCTAGTGTATATTTGTGTGCGTTGGAGACCAAGTTGCTGACAATTTGCTGCACTCGCTCGGCATTAGCGAAGACCACAGGCGATGGATCTTCCAGATGCACCTCCACGTGTTGGCGCTTGCTGGCTATCAGGGGCACAAAGGAATGGAGCACACGGTGAATGAGTGGATGAAGAGTGACAGAGGTACATTCCAGGTCGATCTTACCCGATTCAATACGCGAGACATCCAATAGATCATTGATCAGCGCAGCCAGTAGCAGAGCATTTTCTTGCACCATCTGTAAGGATGCCTGGTGTTCCTCGCTGAGTCCGACAGGCTCCTCCAGTATCAGGTCGACAAAGCCTTTGATGACGGTAAGCGGCATCCTCAGCTCATGGGCGACCTCAGCCACGAAGTCCCGTTTCATTCGCTCCAACTCCTGTTCCTGCGTGATATCACGCAGCAGATAGAGCCGTCCCAGGTATATCCCTGTCATACTATGAACTGGAGTAGAATACAGCTCTAGATCCCGATGTACCTGGGCGAATTGGAGTAGATCTACCGAAAAAGACTCCTCACGATCGGTAAGGCTGCGTTCCAGACAGCGCGCGAGAGAGGTCGGATCAGTGAATATGGCAAGCCACCAGGAACATAGCGTATCGAGGGATTGATGGATAAGATCATCAGGTATCTGGGGAAAAAACTCGCGGAAGCGACGATTGAACGCGAGCACCTCTCCATTTGGGGAAAGCAGCAGCATAGCCTCAGTAATGGTATCGAGAATAGCGCGACTTTCACTATGGGCTTGTTCGAGGCAATGATACTGAGACTCCACCTGCTGCATTGCCAATTGCAGCGCCTTTTCAGTACGCTTCTGCTCTGAAATATCGCGTGCTGCTATCAGGATACCAAGTCCATACTTCTCTTTTGCATGCAGCGTTGTTGCGTTCAAGGCAACGGTTGTCTGCTGTGCACCCTGCGAGGAGAGATCGAGTTCATAGTTGCGAATCTGCTGCGCGGCTAGGGTGATACGAATGGCTTCCTCAGCACGTTCCGGATTGGTGCAATACCGTTTGAATGGTGTCCCGATCAAGTCCTGAGGACGACGTCCCGTTATCTCACAAAACTGCGCATTGACATCGGTGATGACGCCCCTTTGGTCGGTTGTGAACAGCGCGTCGATATTGGCCTCAATCAAGGTGCGCGTGTGGGCTTGTATGGCTTTGAGTTCTTCCAGGAGCACTTCGTTCGATATATCTTTGACGATAGCCAGAAAACCCATCTCGTTTCCATGTGAATCTCGACGCGCAGTCATGACTAGGCGTGCAGGGAAAGATCGTCGATCCCTGTGCATCTGTGTAAGGATGCCTTCCCACTTCCTGTCGTGGGCTACTTGTTCCAGAAGTGCCAGCATGTTCTCATGTGCGCCCTTCTCAGGAGGCGAAAGGAGGTCGAGAAAAGCTCGTCCAACGACTTTATCGGGCTCATAGCCATAGATACGACGAGCACCTTCATTCCATAACAGAATACGCCCATCAAGCGCCAGGCCAATGATGGCGTATTCTGTAGATGCATCGAGCAGTGTGGTAATAAATTGCATTGGCTCGCTGCCAGGTCGCTGTTGTTTCACTGGTTGTTGCTCATCCATGGACTGCCTTCCCTTTTCTTCATGCCACAGTTCACAACACAGGGTCATCTGGTAATGTGGTATAAGGCTGATTAGAAGCTGATGGCAAAAAGCGCTTGACTGTATCCAGCAATTCGTGAACGTGAAACGGTTTTGGTAAAAAGGTACTGGCCCCTGTGAAATAGGTAATAACATCACCACTGAAGTGGGCCGAACACAGAATGACCGGAATATGACGCGTCTCTTCTCGTTCCTTGAGTTGAGTACAAAGCTCTCGACCGTCCTCACCGGAGAGCAGAATGTCCAAGAGGATCAAATCTGGCATCTGCTTATTGCTGATTTCCAGGAGGCAGCGCCCATTCGTCGACGCCTGTACATCGTATCCCGCACGCTCCAGCGCCAGACTGATCGCATCAAGGATTGCCTGATCATCATCAATCACCAAAATCATTCTCTTCATGGCTGATGTACTCCGATCTTTGCGGCTTCTTCTGTGTTCATGCGAGAGAATGGCAGGGAAAAGCGAAACGTGGAGCCGATGCCTTCTGTGCCCTCCACCCAGACTTGGCCGCCATGTCGTTGGATCACTTCAGCAACGATATACAGTCCAATTCCCAACCCGGGAAACTTTCGATCCTGGTCGCTGTAAACCCGATAGAATCGTTCAAAAATATGGGCTTGATGCTCCTTGGGAATACCAATTCCCTCATCGTGAACCGCAATTGTTACCATCTCCTGATCAGCAACCACACTCACTTCCACAGGAGCACCCTGTGGTGAATACTTGATCGCATTGGAGAGCAGATTGATTAGCACCTGATTCAGACGATCTCTATCGGCCCAAATCTGCCGGGAGACATTTCCGCTCACTGAGATAGGATGACGCGGATGACCAGGCTGGATGGTGGAGACGATCTCCTGGAGAAAAATGTCCACATCAAACCACGTTTCGTTGAGTACCAACTTGCCCATTTGTACCCGCGAGATATCTAGCAGATTGTCGATGAGTTTCTGCAACTGCTGAGTCTGTGCTTCTATCTGCGCCAGAGGCCTGGCCATCGATTGCTGTCCGTTTGTATCACACTCCTCATGGAGAATCTCGGCGAAGATTTGTAGACTGGTGAGCGGTGTTTTCAGTTCATGGCTGACCATGCTCAGAAAGAGATCTTTGCGATGTTCGCTCTCGCGTAGAGCCTCCTCGATTTGTTTCTGGTCATCAATGTCTGTACACGTCCCAAACCATTTGATGATCTTCCCATCAGCGTCCCGCACGGGCAAAGCACGTCCCAGATGCCAGCGATAGCTTCCATCGCTGGCACGCTGAAAGCGGTTCTCAATTTCGTATATCTCCCCCGTCTGCAAGGAGCGCTTCCAAGCATCAATGCTCCGCTCTACATCCTCGCTGTGCAGAATGGTCTTCCAACCCCATCCCTGAGCCTGTGCAAGAGAAGTACCAGTATAGTCAAACCATTGCTGATTGAAGTAATCATACCAGCCATCAGAGCGACTGGTCCACACAATTTGAGGCATTGCATCGGCAAGCTGCCTGAAATTGCGTTCGCTCTGGTGCAGGATTTCCAACATCTGCTCGCTTTCACGCTTACGTTGGGTTACCTCGTTAGCCAGGGAGACAAGGTCGCGATGCTGGTGTGTGATCTCTTGCTGGAGAACCTCGCGTACGCGTTTCATAATGATAAGATTTGCTACGCGAACACATACCTCCTCAGGTAGAAACGGCTTGACCAGGTAATCTTGTCCACCCATACGCAGGAGGCGCACACGTAATGCATCGTCAGTTTGCGCCGAAAGTAGCATTACCGGGATAGGGTCGAATGCAGAATGCTGACGAAACGCTGTGAGAAATTGTTCTCCATTCATCCGTGGCATCATCACGTCGCACAAGACGAGATCGGGAGGGCATTTCAGGGCTTTCTCTAAACCATCTTGCCCATCGCTTGCCAGGGTCACGTGATAGCTGGGAACCAGGATACTGGCAATATATGACGCCATATCCTGATTATCCTCGACAATCAAAACGTCTGCGAGAGCGGCATCTTCTTCAAAAGCAGCACTTGCTGCTTCTGGCAGTTCTTTTTCCTCGCCGGAGGAAGTGTCAGGAAGCATGGAAGAGGTGATTCTTGGCGGTGACATTTCTCGTAGCGACAGATGAACCTGGGCGTCAGGAGGAGCTACCAACGGTATACGGAGCAGAAAGCGTGCACCTCCACCAGGGGCCTCGTCGACTTCCACTGTTCCACCATGAAGTTCGACAAATTCTTTCACAATAGACAGGCCCAATCCGGTCCCTCCCACCTGCTTGGCCAGGCCCGCGTTTCCCTGCTGGAAGCGCTGGAAGATCTGTTGACGCAATTCTGGCTTGATCCCAGGGCCAGTATCCTGGATCGTGATACTACCCAAATCATGCTCAGAAGAGACAACACAGTGGATGCGACCACCTGGCGGTGTAAATTTAAACGCGTTGGAGAAGAGATTGAAGAAAACACGCTCTAACTTCTCCTGATCCACTGCTGCAGGAACAGAGAGAGGTGCATCTATCGAGACCATTATCTGCCGTTGTTCGGCCTGTGCCTCAAAATATGCAGCGTTCCCTTGCACCACGTGAACCAGATCGACCTGAGTATAGGTTAGTTCCATCTTTCCTGCTTCCAGTTTGGCAACATCGAGCAGATCATTCACACGCCTGAGCAAGAGATCGGTATTTCGTTCGACAATCTGCAACGTTCGATAGTGTTGGTTCGTGAGTGTTCCCTGGGTAAGTAGACCCTTGACTGGCCCGAGGATGAGTGTGAGCGGAGTACGCAATTCGTGACTCACATTGGCAAAGAAACTGGTCTTGAGCCGATCCAGCTCCTTGCTCTGCTCGTTTTGTTGCTCCAGTTGCTTATTCTGCTGCGTAATTTTTTCATAGAGGCGGCTAACTTCGTAGAGCAGCGAGCATAAGACGACGGTTACTGCGATCATAGTGTTAGCCCGAGCCAGGTACCACCCGAGGCTATAGCGGCTCCCAGATGACAGATTCAATATGACATCGAACAACCAGGCAAATGCTGCCACGCAGAGCCAGGCCTGGATGACGGTCCCATGACGCATCTGCCATGCGACAGCTCCACATGCGACGATGTTGATGACCAGAATCGCCGGTCCTATTCCTGTAGTATTCAGGCGATGATAATCTCCATGCACAATGAGGATAGGCAAAAAATGAGAGAAAACGATGGCGAGGAGGGAGAGAGCAACAAACAACATGAGCGTACCAAGTAGAAGCGATACAGTTAAGACTTTGACTTGAGGGAGGCGGAGCCGCACTATTCCATATCTGACATCAACCATCACGTAGAGAATAATCCCGAGTGGAAATCCTGCATGCCAGAAGATCCAGAGCCAGTTTGCCGTCTGCAAGCTCGCATTGAACAAACCAGTTGGGGAAAATATCCCTGGGAAGGTTAACGTATATGGCACAATCATCAAACTGGAAAAAAGATAGGTTGCGCTCAGCGCAGCTAGTGTGGGTGCACGGGTACTCAGGAATTGCCCGAAAAGGAGATAGCTGGTGATGAAATCGGCAAACAGAGCAAAGGCTGTGTAGAAGGAATTAAGTGCCGGAATCTGCACCAGCCCCTGATGGGCAGATGGAAAGGCGAGCAAGACGACGAGAGCAAGGGTTGCACCTACAACGATGGGGACCCGTCGTTGTGTGACAGTTGCCAGAGTGCTGGTAAGCCCCTGTATATTACTGCTATGTGCTTGTGCTTCTATCTTCTTCATAGCTTCAGTATACCTGTCTGCTCCAAGACCCTCAACAATACGATAGATGGCTGGTGAAGTGTCTTACTTGGCGGATAACTCTAGCAGACGTTTTTGACTGTAGCATCGAGGGAGATAGTTCCTCACTGTTTTGCCCTGGCGAGGTAGATGCCGAAGGCGATAAAGATGCCTCCCGTCACCGTGTCAATCCATTTCCTTATACCATAGAAACATCTACATATCTAATCGACAGAGTTGACACGCTTGTCCAGGATTTTGCTCTGTTGACTCTGGATCTATTGAGATTTTGCGTTGCCGCTATCATGGATAGAGAACTCCTCAGCGCGAGAAAGGAGCAGTTTTCGTAAAGGACCAG
>Ga0137384_10001126_pt1 | contig 20974 bp, 12 predicted proteins | sample SagtaG_2_FD_104922 | JGI IMG/M metagenome (GOLD analysis project Ga0137384, IMG submission 104922) | Vadose zone soil microbial communities from Sagehorn Ranch, Mendocino, California, USA - Sage2_R_60_16 metaG | ecosystem: Environmental > Terrestrial > Soil > Vadose zone | place: USA... | reverse complement strand
GCACGTCGATGATCTGCAGAGTGTTTGGCTTGCCCAAAATGAAAAGAGCGAGCGTGTGATCGTCGATCCATAAGTGATAACCGACGGGTTTAATCCTCTGCAAAATCAGCGACGGCGTTCCGCCGTTGAGCGGAAATTTCCAAAGGCGCTGCGTCGAATCCGCCTCGACGCGAACGACGGAAATGAACTTGCCATCCGGCGTTACCGTCGGCGAATACTCGCTCTCCGGCGTTTCCGTCACCCTTGAAGTCTTGCCGATCCTGATTTCATACCGGTAGATGTCCGCCTGTTTGTCCGCTCTGATTGAGGTGTAGAACAGACCCTGTCCATCGGGTAAGAAGGACGGCTGATTGTTGTACCCCTCCCACTGGGTAATCTTCAATGGCTTGCCGAAGGTTATCTTATCGTCCTTGTTCGCAAAGTCGATCAGAAAGATGTCGGTCACTGGTGGAGTTGGCGAAGGCGAAGGCGTTTGGGCCAGCGCTGCAGCAGAAACAATAAGGACGATGCAAAGAGAATATGCTGGATTGCCGACGCGATTATACATGACAATAGAGTACCTCCAGCCTTTGGATTATGGAACTCTTAAGTCCGAGCCTCGTGAAATGACTACGCCACTTGTAAAAGGCACGTTGCCGCGATGGTAGTGTCTTAATTCCAGTATTTCTCTGCGTAGTCTCCGCGATCTCTGCGTCTCTGCGGTGAATCACGCTCGAATATACTCACCGCAGAGACGCCGAGGACGCAGAGTACGCGCAGAGAATTTCAAATTAAGACACCACTGCCGAGATCGCTTTTCTTGACAGAGCTTTTTACCGATCTTATATTGTCTTAGCGATAGTCTGTGCTGGTGCGACCCACCACTAACGCTTCTTGCTTCCGAAGTTTCCATCTCACTTCTCTCGTTTGCCCGACCATCGTAGTTCTTGAAAGGTGACATCATGAAAAGAACAACCATACTCTTATCTTGCTCTTTGAGTCTGCTGCTACTGCAAACTCCCAACGCGCTGACACAGAACGAAACGCCACTGCCAGCCGATCCGACTGCTTTACCAGCGCCCCTGCTACAGGTTGATCACGGAGGTAAGATTGAAACCAAATACGACGGTTTTGATCGTGAGATGGTGGTAACTCTCCACAAGATGCGCGTGACTTGCAGGGGTGCCAAAGGCATCCAAAGCGCCCTGAAAGATACCTGCGTCAGTCTGCTGGCATCACTGCATTGCCCGGGGCAACAGCTTGATTACGTACGGCACGCCAGGCTGCAACTGATCTTCGAGACCAAGGATTGGACCAAACGCCACCCCCTTGATGAGCGCGATTTGATTGTGGTCGCAGACGGTGAGCGGCTCACCCTGGGCCGGATGAAACTGGTCAATCAAGACCTCAATACAAGCCAACTCATCGATGTCATGAAAGAAGTGCTGGAGGTGTCTTTCCCGCATCAGACATTTCAAAAGATCGCGCGGGCGCAGGTGGTGGAAGTGAGAGTCGGGAGAACGACGTTCGAGTTGGGAGAGAAAAATCTGGCCGCCCTGCGTGATTTGAACAACCGAGTGAAGCCGTGAAAAGAAAGCCGTTCACAAGTTTGTTGTCATCAGCCCCTTCGGCACGAGGGGCAGCGATCTCAGACGAACGCCTGTTGCGTTGAAGATGGCATTTCCTACTGCGGGCGCGAGACCAACGATGGGAGTTTCGCCGGCGCCGGCCGAAGGCAGGTCTTTGCGATCTACTAACACCGCCTCGATCTGGGGAGCGTCGCTGAAGCGCGGAACGCGATAGCGCGAAAAGCGCGCGTTGAGAATCTTTCCATTTTCAAACTGGATGGCCTCGAACAGAGCGCCGCCGATGGCCATCGTAATCGCGCCTTCGATCTGATTCTGCAAATGAAGCGGATTGACTACGGCGCCGCACTCGAAGGCTTCGACCACGCGCAGGATCTTTACTTTGCTACCCGGCGTCTCTTTCTCAACAGCTTTAGCCGGTGACCGCTCGATGGCTACTTCTGCGCAGGTGGCAATGTAGCTGCCTTTTTCAAAACCGCAAGCGATGCCAACGCCGTGACCCGCCCCGGGTTTTGTTTGACCCCATCCAAACGCTTTCGCTGCCGCCTCAAGCACGGCGCGCAGTCTTTCGTCTTTGATGTTCTTCAAACGAAACGCCAGCGGATCGATGTTGACGCTGTGCGCCAGTTCGTCAATATGCGATTCGCGCGCGAAGTGGTTGGCGGTTGCCGCCAGACCACGATATGAACCCTGGCGCAGAGGCGACTGACTGGCGTGAAACTGGATGTTCTGGTTCGGAATGTCGTACTTGATTTGAATGCCGGAACCTCCGGAGTTGTAGTTATGAAACTCCCATGCGGTGATTGTGCCGTCGTTCTTAACTCCGCTCTTCACATCGATCACGCCGGCGGGGCGGAAGTAAGCCCAGGTAAATTCTTCTTCGCGCGTCCAAACGAGCTTTACCGGTTTGCCGGCGGCGCGCGCCAGACGCGCGGCTTCGATGGCGCATTCGCCGGTGTGTTTGCCGCCGTAGCCGGAACCCGTATCGGGCACGATCACGCGCACCTTGTCTTCCGAAATCCGAAAGGCTTCCGCGAGTTCGCCGCGCACTCCGAAAGGCCGCTGCGTTCCGGTCCACACGGTCAGCTTCTCACCCTTCCATTCAGCAACCGCGGCGCGTGGCTCGAGCGGCGTGTGAGCGATATAAGCGACAGTGTAAGTTTGTTCGAGCTTCTTGTCGGCGGCGGTCAGACCATCAGCTATAGAACCCTGTGGACGCGAGCCGCCTCCGCCTCTGCCGCCGCCTTGAGCCGACTGCTTTCTTAAAAGATCGAATAACTCAGCATTGGATGGTTGACCCGGAGCCTTCCAGTCTACGGCGATCGCATTTGCCGCACGAGTAGCAGTTAGTTGGTTCGGCGCGGCGACACCGATAAAGTTTCCATCGCGCACGACTGTCACGCCGGGCATCGCTTCGGCCGCCTTTGTGTCCGCCGAAACGAGTGTGGCATTGAAGCCGGCGGGGCGCACTACTCTTCCGTACATCATGCCCGCGAGTTTCAGATCAGACGTGTAGTGGTGTTTGCCGGTAACGAAGTCACGGCCATCAACTTTCGGCACGGACGTGCCCGCGATCGTCCATTCTTTTGCCGGAGTAGTCGCTACATCAGCGGGAATTGCCTTGACGAGTTTCTGGCCTTTCGCGACATCGGCGAAGGTCAGCGACTTGGTCGTGTCGTGGTTAACGAACCGCGCATTTACAATTCGCACCGCACCGCGATCTACATTCCATTGTTGCGCGACGAGATCGATCAGCAGTTCACGCGCCGCGGCGGCGGCCTTGCGTAGTTGTGGCGCCATCGCCGGCGTCGTTCGGCTGCCGGATGTTCCCGAATCGAACGGCGTCAAATCAGTGTCGCCCATCACCAGACGAATCATGGAAACCGGCACGCGCAATTCCTCGGCCACCGCTTGCGTCAGTGACGTGCGAATGTTCTGGCCCATTTCGACTTTGCCGGTGAAGACGGTGATGCCGCCATCCTCGTCGATATGGATCCAGGCTCCGATCTCACTGGGCACGCGCTGATTGGCAGCCTCGCGCCCCGACTCGCCGCCTTGCCGCGGGCCCTCATGCGCCAGCACGTTGCTGAGCGGAATGATCAGAGCAATGCCCCCGCCGAAGACTTTCATGAACTCGCGGCGGTCGAATGCAAAGCGATAAGCGGGGCCCTCGTTGAATTCGTAGCGCTCTACCTCAATGAAGTCCGCCAAGTCCTCGACGAAGTTTGCGAGATCACGTGTGCCGCTCATTTCGCTACCTCCTTTGAAGCACCTGACGCCAACTCAATCGCCGCAACGATGCGTTGATACGTGCCGCAGCGACAGACATTGCCATCCATCGAGCGAATGATCTCTTCCCTGCTGGGGCGAGAATTCCTGTTCAAGAGCGCGACGCCCGACATGATCATTCCCGAAGTGCAGTAGGCGCACTGCATCGCGTCCGCTTTGAGAAATGCCTCCTGCACCGGATGCAGATGCCCGTCTCTTTCCAGTCCTTCAATCGTAGTAATCTGTTTGCCGGCAGCTCGGCCCACTTGAGTGATGCAGGACCGTGTTGGTTGGCCGTCAAGCAGCACCGTACAGGCCCCGCATTGCCCCTCGCCACAGCCGTACTTGCTTCCGGTCAAATCAAGATCATTGCGCAGGACGCTGAGCAGACTTGCTTCAGAGTCTGCGTCCACCTGCAGCTTCTTTCCGTTCACATTAAGCGCAGTAACTTTCGACATAAGAGCAGCCTCAAGTTTTTAAGATTTTGGGGTCACCGAGATTGTAGTACAAAACAGACGGGATCAAACAGACGTGGCGAGGTGTCTATTGGGGGTACTGGTTCAGTTTCAAGTGAGACGCTTTCTCATTCACACCTGGCTTCAGCCAGGTGATCCGAAAGCCTTCACTAATCCGATAACCGTTTCCAACGGTTTGGGTCGAAAGCCGCTGAAACGGCTAAGGAAGTTTAACTGGCCGCCAATCACCTGGCTGAAGCCAGTGTGAATGAGAGTTCAAAGTGAACCAGTACTATCTATTGACTCCGCGCTGTTCTTCAAATATTCTGCGCGCGCCTCGCGGAAATTTATACACAACAGGAGCAGACGATGAAGAGAAGACGACGTGAAGCAGGCAATCGGGATAACAATTCACCAGCGCCGAATGGCGCAGGCGGAGGGCTTGACCGGCGCGCATTCGTAAAACTTCTTCCCGCGCTTGGGGCCGCGGGGTTGGCGGCGTCGAATCTTTCGCTTCCCATCGAGGCGCAGACACCCACGCCGACACCGACACCCTTGCCATCTCCGTCACCGTCGCCGACGCCGCAGCGCATCACGAAAGATATGCTGCACACTGCCGAGAAACTGATCGGCATTGAGCTCAATGACGCGCAGGAAGCAATGGCGCTGCCGGGCGTCAATCGCAATCTGGATGCTTACGAAACGGTGCGCAAGATCGACGTGCCGCTCGACACAGAACCGGCGATTGCCTTTCATCCCGCACGCGCGCGAAAGGAATTGTACGCCCCGAAAGCGAAGTTTCGTTATGGCAAGGTGGAGCTGCCGCAGTTCAAATCAGTTGACGATCTCGCCTTCGCCACGGTGCCACAGCTTGCCGAGCTGATTCGCGCGCGCAAAATCTCCTCGACCGAACTGACGAAGATGTACCTCGCGCGTTTGAAGCGTTACGGACCAAAGTTACTCTGCATCGTCACGCTCACTGAGGACCTGGCGTTGAAACAAGCCGCGGACGCTGACGCCGAAATCAAGCGCGGTAAGTATCGCGGGCCGCTGCACGGCATTCCCTGGGGTGCGAAAGATCTTTTTGCCACGAAGGGAATCAAAACGACCTGGGGCGCCGAGCCGTATCGCGATCAAGTCATTGATTATGACTCGACCGTGGTCGAGCGATTGCGAGATGCAGGCGCAGTGCTGGTGGCAAAGCTATCGATGGGCGCGCTGGCGCAAGGGCCGAAGTGGTTCGGGGGTGTCACGCGCAATCCATGGGTACCCGATGAAGACCGAACGGGATCGAGTGGTTCATCGGCCGGCCCGGCAGCGGCGACCTCGGCCGGCCTGGTTGGTTTTTCGATCGGCACAGAAACTCTCGGCTCGATCGTCTCGCCGTCATCGCGATGCGGCGTGACTGGCCTGCGCCCAACTTACGGTCGCGTCAGCCGTTATGGAGCAATGGGACTCAGTTGGACGATGGACAAGATCGGGCCGATCTGTCGCGGCGTCGAAGACTGCGCGGCGGCGCTCAGCGCGATCTACGGTCCAGATGGCCGCGACATTACCGTCGGCGACGCGCCTTTCAACTGGAATCCGGAAAGGAACCTCGCCACCATGCGTATCGGCTATTTGAAAACTGAATTTGAACCGACTGGCTCTCAACAGCAGACCGAGCAGCAGCGGCAACAGATGGAGCAGCGACGTTCGATGTACAAGGAAGCCCTGGACGCGCTCGAAAAAGCGGGCGTCAAAATGACGCCGATCGAGCTGCCAAAATTTTCAACCGGGTCGCTGCGATTTGTTTTGACCGCCGAAGCCGCGACGGCGTTTGACGATATCACTCGCGACGGGCGCGTCAATCAACTCTCCGGCCAGGATCCGGGCGACTGGCCTAACTCTTTTCGCACTTCGCGTTTCATCCCCGCGGTTGAGTACCTGCGAGCGCAACGCGCGCGCACTCTGCTTCAACATGAGATGGAAAAACTGATGTCGCAGTGGGACGTCTTCGTCTCTCCCGCGCCCGGCAGTGCGAGTCTTTTGATCACGAATCTAACGGGCCATCCGGCGGTCTGCATGCCCTGCGGTTTCATCGATGTGCCTGACGCCAAGAATCAGCCGCAGCACCTGCCGCAAGCGATCATGTTCACCGGCGGAGTTTACGACGAAGCCGCGCCGTTGCGAGTTGCCCTCGCCTTCGAGCAAGCGACCAAGTGGCACACGATGCATCCGAAAGTTGACTGGGCTTAAGGTCGCAGCCTGAAGGGCTGCCAGATAGTAGCCGGTGGTCCGGAGACCACCGGAACGTGAGTTAAGAAAATCATCAGCACCCCTACGGGGTGCAAGAATGGAGAGTGAAACTCCCATGGGCTCAACTTTCTTCAGTTTGCATTACCACATTGTTTTCTCGACGAAGGAACGAAGACCTCTCATTCGGGCCGAGTGGCGACCGCGACTGCATTCTTACTTGGGTGGAATCATCCGGGGCATGAAGGGCGTCGCCGAGATTGTCGGTGGCATGGAAGATCACGTGCACTTGTTGGCCAGTCTGCGCCCGGTGCATTGCGTGGCGGACATGATGCGGGATCTGAAGAAGGACTCGACCAATTGGCTCAAAGAAAATTTGGATCGAAGCTTTGGCTGGCAGGAAGGATACGCTGCGTTTACGGTGAGTCCCTCCGCTACCAACGCCGTGCGGAAATACATCGCGAATCAGGAAGCGCATCATTGCAAGCATTCATTTTCAGATGAGTTGAGGGATCTGCTGGGGAAAGCAGGAATAGCCTTTGATGAGAAATACCTACTCTGAACTGGAGCGCTGGCACCCTTCCAGGGTGCCGTCGATTACGCGTGCTTACCGGAGGTCTTCGCTACGCTTCGACCTCCGGCTACTTTCATGCAACCCTCCGGGTTGCAAGTGTAAACCTGCCAAAGCCTTTTGAATTCGCTTGCCAGGCGTCCCGGGCTCGCCATCCCGTGTGTGCCTTTACTACCTCCTCGTCACCGTCATCCGCATGCCGTGCTTTGGTCTCAGAGTAATAACTGGTTTGAGCGCCACTGGATGATTAGGCACGAGGCGCATCTGCCAGCGCTGCGCGAATGTCGCGATCAGGAGAATGCCTTCTATCCAGGCAAAGCTTTCGCCGATGCAGCGACGTGGGCCGCCACCGAATGGGAAGTAGGAAAACTGTGGTCGTGATTCGCGCGCTGACGCGGTCCAGCGTTCGGGGTCGAAGCGCTGCGGGTCGGGGAAATAGCGCGCGTCGCGATGCATGACGTACTGGCTCATCAACACCAGCGATCGCTTTGGCACCAGATAGCCGCCGATCTCACAATCGTTGAGCGCCATACGCCCGATCGCCCACGCCGGCGGATAAAGGCGCATCGATTCTGCGAGCACCATTTCGGTGTAGCGCAAGCGCGCCACGTCTTCGACCGTTGGCAGATGCGCGCCCAGGGTTTCATCGATCTCGGCGTGCAGTTTCTCTTCTACCCCGGGGTTCTGCGACAACAAATACCAGGTCCACGTCAGCGCGTTCGCGGTTGTTTCGTGACCGGCGAGAAAGATCGTCATGGCTTCGTCGCGAAGCTGCGCGTCCGTCATCCGGCCGCCATCGCCTTCTTCGTCCTGTGCGAGCAGGAGCATCGACAGCAGGTCGCCGCGATCTTTGCTACTGCGTCGGCGTTCCTCAATCAGGCGAAAGATGATTGCATCGAGCTTGGCCTTGGCGCTGTCGAAACGGCGCAACTGAGGCAACGGCAGTTTCTGCAATAGTTCAAAAAACGGAATCGTGATGGTATTGAAAAGATCCATCACCACGCTCATCGCCTCGCCCACTTCCTTTGAATCGGATTCCACATCGGCATCAAACAGAGTCTTGCCGACAATCGCGAGCGTCAGCCGCATCATCTCTTCGGAGACGTCGAGCGTAGCTCCGTCAGGCCAGCGCTGGCGCATCCGCGCCGCATAGTCGGTCATCACCGCGGCGTACGAAGCAACGCGCGCGCGATGAAAGGCCGGCTGGGCCAGGCGCCGTTGGCGGCGATGAAACTCGCCTTCGCTGGTCAGCAATCCTTCGCCCAGCAGACGCTTCGCCCGTTGCAGCGCCAACCCTTTCATGAAGTTCTCGTGGTTGGTTACCAGCACGTCTTTGATCAGGTCGGGATGATTTAAGAAAAACGCCTCCTGCGGGCCAAGTTTGAAATACGAGATGTCGCCGTATTGTTGCGCGAGATTTTGAAAGAACGGCAGCGGCCCGCGCCGGTACTGGAGCAACCCGGAAAGCGGAAACTTCCGTCGCGGACCAGGCGGACGATGAATGACAGTTGTTCTTGCTTGTTCGACCACTCGCACGATGTTAATGATTTGAAACGAAATTGCTGCGTGCGTCAAACGATAGTGAGAGCTGCGAACCCGCCGACGGCACCCTGTCTTGCGCTTCTCTTGACTTTTCTTCTCTGTGTAATAGAGTTAGTCCGACCCGGAGTTTGTGCGATGGGGACAGGACAAGTATGGCACTCGCTGCCGGAACTCTTCTTGGTCGCTACGAGATCCACGGCCCACTCGGCTCGGGCGGGATGGGCGAAGTTTATCTCGCGGAAGACACACAGCTCGGACGCACGGTCGCTCTGAAAATCCTCCCTGCTGATCTCACTTCCGACCCGCAGCGCATGCACCGCTTCGCGCAAGAGGCGCGCACCGCGTCGGCCCTGAATCATCCCAACATTCTTACGATTCACGAAATCGCGCTCGAGGGCCCGCAGCCTTTCATTGTGACTGAGCACATCGAAGGCATGACGCTGCGCGATTACCTGATCATCAAGCGGATGAGTTTCGGCCAGGCGCTAAATTTTGCGCTGCAGACGGCAGGAGCGCTGGCCGCCGCCCACAAGGCCGGGGTGGTCCATCGGGACATCAAGCCGGAAAACATCATGATCAGGGATGACGGTTATATAAAGGTCCTGGATTTCGGCCTGGCGAAAATGACGTTGCGACCGGACACGACGCCGGAAGCAGTTACTTTGCTCAATACAGATCCGGGAATGATCCTCGGCACCGCGCGTCACATGTCGCCGGAACAGGCGCGCGGTTTCGAGCTCGATGCCAGAACCGACATATTCAGTCTCGGCACCGTGCTTTATGAAATGATTACCGGAAGAGCGCCATTCGAAGGTCCGACAAACTCTGACGTCATCGCCTCGATCCTTAGAGAAGATCCGCCGCCGCTGGGCCGATACGCGCCCGAAGCTCCCGCCGAGTTGCAGCGGATCGTCAACCGGGCGCTGGCTAAAAACAGAGACGAACGATACCAAACCGCGAAGGATCTCGCCACGGATTTAAAGAATCTCAACCGCGAGACGGAGTTGGAAACAAAGCTCGGCCGCAGCGGTCAGTTGCAAGTCGACACAAGCCCGCCGTCGGCCGTGAGCACAGCGCCGCCAGCAACGACAATCACGGCAAAGGAGCCCAGCGCGGCGGCGCATTCCGGATATCAGCTCAAACAACGAGGGCTGGGCTTGATCGTCACAATGGCAGTGGCGCTGGCGGCTGTCTCCGTCACCGCCTACTTCGCCTTTCGTACGCGAAATCAGGCGATCGATTCAGTGGCGGTACTGCCCTTCGCCAATATCGGCGGCGACGCGAATGCGGAATACCTCAGCGATGGCATCACCGAAAGTCTCATCAACAGCCTCTCCCACATTCCCAATTTAAGAGTGATCGCGCGCAGCTCGGTCTTTCGCTACAAAGGAAAGCAGGTGGACCCGCAAACGGTCGGGCGCGAGCTGCGAGTGCGCGCAGTGCTGACCGGTAAAGTGGTACGAGTCGGCGACACGCTAACTATCCAGACGGATCTCGTTGATGTCTCGAATCAAACTCAGCTCTGGGGAGAAAAGTACAACCGAAAGGTCGCGGACATTCTGGCAGTCGAGGACGAGATCTCCAGCGAGATATCCAACAAGTTGCGTCTGACACTGACGGGCGAAGAGAAAAAACAACTCGCCAAGCGTTACACCGAAAGCGCTGATGCCTATCAGCTTTACTGGAAAGGCCGGTATAACTGGAACAAGCGAACGCCTGAAGACATTAAAGAAGCTATCAAGAATTTTCAGCAGGCAATCAACCTCGATTCCGGCTACGCCCTGGCTTATACGGGCCTGGCGGACTGTTATGTACTGGGAAGCCTGTTACAACTGCCGCCCAAAGAAGCGATGCCGATTGCGCTGGACGCGACCAGGAAGGCGCTGGCCATTGACGACAACCTGGCGGAGGCCCACACCTCGCTCGCCAAAATCAAACTATCCTTTGAGTGGGATTGGCCCAACGCTGAGAGCGAATTCAAGCGAGCTATCGAACTCAACTCCGGATACGCGACGGCTCATCAATGGTACGGCATATATTTGTCAGAGATGGGCCGGCACGAAGAGTCTATGGCCCAGAGGCGGTTAGCGCAGGAACTCGATCCACTATCGCTTTCCATCAGCACGGGCCTGGGCCGGGCGTTCTTCTGGGCCCGTCGCTACGACGAGGCAATCGACCACCTGCAGAAGACGCTCGAGCAAGATCCAAAGTATCCAGACACGCACTGGAGTCTGGGGCTGGCATACGAGCAGAAGAAGATGTTTGCGGAAGCCATTACCTCGTTTCAAAAGGCCACGGAGTATTCAAGGACCACGGAGCTCGCCGAGGGAAAGCCGGAGATGCAGGCGGCGCTCGCACATGCCCTCGCGCTGGCCGGTAAGCGAACGGAAGCGTTAAAAATCGTGGCCGATTTAAGTGATGGCTCCGACAAGCAACGCTACATCTCGCCGTATTCGATTGCGCTGGTTTATGTCGCTCTCGGAGACAGGCAGCAATCGTTTGAGTGGCTTGACCGCGCCTACCAGCAACGAGATGAATCGTTCATACACCTCAGAGTTGACCCACGCCTCGACGATCTGCGCGCCGATCCACAACTCGTTGAGCGGCTACACCGAATTCATCTCGATTAGTCAGCCGCAAAGTGATAGAGTAAGCGCTCCACAAGCGGGTTTGCCGGTTACGCGCACGCGACTAATAAATAACCTCGATCTCGTCACTGTTGGTGCCCAGGCGATACAAATAATTTGAATGCGCTTTCCGTCAGAGTGAACCGCCAAAGGGCTAATGGCCTGTGGCTGGGCCGGCGCAACGCCCTTACTCTGGTTATCGCTCTTCTGTGTCTGCTGATCTTAGCCGACGCGGTAACAGCGCAGGAGTTTCGTGGCTCAATCGTGGGCCGCGTTACGGACGTTAACGGGGCGCTCGTGCCTGGCGCGCAAGTCAAGCTCACAAATCCCGCCACCAACATTTCAGCCCTGACGAAAACCGACGAAGCGGGAAACTATTCTCTGCTCTACGTGCCGGCGGGTCAGTACAACGTTTCGGTCGAGGCGAAAGGGTTCAAGGGGCTGGTCCTGCGCCAGCCGGTCGAAGTGCGCGTGGGAGACAAGCTGTCGCTCGATTTTGTTCTGCAAGTCGGTGAAGTCAGCGAGTCGGTTACGGTAGCGACAGAAGCGCCGTTGCTGGAGGCTGCCACCGCAACCGCCGGCCAGGTCGTCGATCGAAAGCGCATCTCGGATCTGCCGCTGTCAGACGGTAATCCGTTTGTCCTTTCACGTCTGGCGCCGGGCGTCACTTACACGGGCGATCTAAAATTCTCGCGCCTCTTTGACAACCTCGGAACATCTTCGGTGGTGGCCAACGGAGCGCCCGGAGGCAACGAATTCTCACTCGACGGCTCGCCCAACACTGAAGGCCGAGAACCGCGCGTCGCTTACGTGCCGCCGGCTGATGCGGTGCAGGGATTCAAAGTCGTGACTGCAGGCTTTGACGCGCAACAGGGTCATGCCGCCGGAGCAAACATTGATGTGACGCTCCGCAGTGGCGCTAACAAATTCCACGGCTCGCTTTATGAATTTGTGCGCAACGACCTGCTCTCGGCCAACGATTTCTTTCTCAATCGCGCCGGTCAGCCGCGCGCGGCATTGCATTACAATCGCTATGGCGGTACGGTTGGCGGTCCAATTATCCTGCCACGCTTTGGCGAAGGTGGCCGCGCTGTTTTGAACGGCCGAAATCGCGCCTTCTTTTTCTTTTCCTACGAAGGTCTCAGAGACGCTTTTCCTGAGCCGGGGCTGTTTACAGTGCCCACGCTCAGCGAGCGTAAGGGTGACTTTTCAGCGCTCTTGCCGTTCGGCATACAAATCTACGATCCGTTGACCGCGCAGCGCGCCGGCAGCCGGATTCAACGCACGCCGTTTTCGAACAACGTGATCCTGCCACTTCGTCTCAGCTCGATCGCTCTGAATTATCTTTCGTTTTACCCTTTGCCAAATCAGCCTGGCGATGCGCAGGGACGAAACAATTTTATTAGCCCGAGTCCGCGGAGCGACACGTTTAACTCAGAATCCGTGCGGGTTGATTACGCGTTCAGCTCGAAGCACAACTCCTTTTTTCATTTCACCCGCAACAATCGACGGGAGGATCGAGGGAACTGGACCGGCGTCGTGGGCGGCATTCACCCGACGGGGACGTTTCTCTTTCGCAAGAATAATGGCGCTACTTTCGACGACATTTACACTGTGTCGCCAACGCTGGTGTTCAATTTTCGCGCCGGGTTCATACGCTTTAGCTCGCCCACAGTTAAGGAAAGTGAAGGCGAATTCAATCCTGCTTCACTTGGCTTCTCGGCGCGCACTGTCTCTTTTTTCGGCGGCGCTTCGTACCTGCCGCTGTTCCAGATAGACCAGTTCTCTCCGATTGGCGATAGTCTCGGCAGCGCCTTTACGCACACTATCTATTCGTTGCAGCCGACCATGACCAGGCTTTCCGGCCGCCACTCGTTTCGGGCGGGCTACGATGTTCGCGCGTACCGCGAGAACGCTTCCGGAGCAGGTAATGCGGCCGGCAGGTACGACTTTCGCACAGACTTCACCCGCGGACCTTTTGACAATTCGGCGGCCGCGTCGATCGGACAGGAGCTGGCCGCATTCCTGCTGGGCCAACCGACAGGTGGCCTAATCGATCGCAACGCCGCGCGTTCAAATCAAACTCTCTATCAGGCCGCCTTCTTTCAAGACGACTGGCGCGCGACGAACAAGCTGACGCTAAACCTTGGCTTGCGATACGAGTACGAAGGAGCGCCAACCGAACGCTTCAACCGCAACATTCGCGGCTTCGACGACTCATCGCCCAGTCCGATAGAAGCAGCAGCCAGGGCTGCCTACGCCGCGAATCCGATCCCGGAAGTTTCACCGGCGGATTTTCGCGTGCGCGGCGGACTGCTTTTCGCCAGCAGCGCGCATCGCGGCTTTTGGAAGGCAGACCGAACCAACTTTCAGCCACGGCTCGGCTTGGCCTATCAGCTCAATGGAACGACGGTGTTGCGCGGCGGCTGGGCCATCTACAGCGTGCCTTTCTTTATTGATGGCGTGCAGCAAAGCGGCTTCTCGCAATCCACCAACATCGTACCGACGCTCGACAACGGGTTAACCTTTCGCGCAAGTCTCTTCGAGCCGTTTCCCGACGGTGTTGACTCGCCGCCGGGCGCCAGTCTTGGTCTGGCAACACTAATCGGGCGCGACCTGGATTTCGTGCCGACCAGCCGAAAGAACGGCCAATCGCAGCGTTGGGAATTCAGCGTGGAGCGAGAACTTCCCGGCCAGTGGCTAGTCGAGGCCGCCTATGTTGGCAATCACGGCTATGACCTGACCACCGAAGTTGATTCTCTGAACGCGGTGCCGCGAAAGTTTCTCTCGACCGCTCCGGTGCGCGATCAGGCGACGATAGATTTTCTGACCGCGAATGTCGTCAATCCGTTTCAAGGTCTGGCGCCGGAGACCAGCCTCGATGGCGCAACCGTACAGCGGCAGCAACTCTTGCGAGCCTTTCCGCAGTTCGGCAACATTCACTCGCGACGAAACGACGGCACGAGCATCTATCACTCGGCCCAGTTGCGCGTCGAGAAGCGCTTCACGCGCGGTTACACGCTGCTGGCCAGCTACACCAGGTCGAGGCTGCTCGAACGAGTTTCGTTGCTCAATCCGACGGACACGACTTATGAAAAACGACTTTCTGTAAATGATTCGCCTCACCGGATCGTGGTGAGCGGGATCTGGGAATTGCCATTCGGAAAAGGCCGCAGGTTTGGCAATCGCTGGAAAGGAACGCGGGAGAAGATGCTCGGCGGCTGGCAACTACAGGGCATCTGGCAGGCGCAAAGCGGCCGGCCCCTCGATTTGGGCAACTTCTTCTTCAATGGCGATCCGAGCAAGCTGCAAGCCAACATCAAGGGAGGCACTGTTGACGCCGTCTTTGACACGAGCGGTTTCTATTTCAACGACGCGGCTGTTCAATTCGTCGATCCGATCACCGGAAAACCTAACGGCCTGCCCGACCCGACGAAACAACGCAACGATCCGCGCATCAGACTCGCGTCGAACATTCGCACGTTTCCGTCGCGGCTTCCGGGAATGCGCGGACAACCGCTCAATCTCTGGGATCTTTCAATGATCAAAAACTTCTCGTTTACGGAAAATTTCAGATTGCAACTTCGCGGCGAGTTTTTGAATGCTTTCAATCATCCGGAGTTCAATAACCCCAATCTCGATCCCACCAGCTCGAGCTTCGGCAAAGTAACCAGTCAGGGCAACTTGCCGCGCAACGTCCAGCTTGGTATTAAGTTGATCTTTTGATTGCAGGTAAAACGATTGTCGCTGGAATTCGCCATTCAATATTCATGCCCACTACGGGCGCGCCACTCGGAAGAGCATCTGCGTCAGTGGGGACGTTTGAGCAATCTGCACACGCGCCTGACCACCGGCGACACGAGCGCGCCAGGTGAAGACAAACTCAAATGGGTCGAGAACGCGCGCGACAAGATCGAGGTGATGCAGGCGGAGACGACCATCTGCGCGAATTGCCCCGCGTGTCTGCCGTTGGAGGCCGCCGGCGAAGGCGAGGCGGTTGGTTGCCTCGGCCGCATCACCTATCCTATTGAAGCGCAGTTTGAAAAATTTCTGGCCGACCGCGTGCAGCTTCTGCTCGACACAGTTGACCAGGCCGATCAGCCGCGACTGTTGCGCATACTTGTCGATGCGGAATCGCCGTTCGATGGCGAAGCGACGAAAGAATTGCGACGTGTAACCACGGCCGAGGGCTTGCGATTTTTTGAACTGCGTCTGCCGATCAATTTATCACGCGCAGCCTCGCGCATCACGACTGACAATCTTTTCGATTTGTTGGCCGGTTTTCGTTCGGACGATCTGGAAAGAACCAGCTACACCCGCGAGCTACCGTTTGCAGCGACGGCGGACTACTACGACTTCCTCGATCTGGTGCTCCGCAACGATCTGAATCAATCCGAAGTGCAACGTTTGACCACGCGCAGTCGAAACTATTCACAGTACCTGCGCCTGCTGGCGGCAATCGAATTGGCTGAGGCGTTGGACACGCGCGTGTTGCTGGATTAGTGTGCGATAATCTAAGGCTTACGAATAAAAACTGATTCGCAGCCTGTCCGAGATCAATAGTTACTGCTTCTCTTCATCCAGCCGTCGCAATGTGTCGAGGATCAGATTTGTGTTACTGACAGCCTGGATGTTGACAGGAAATGCTCTCGCTGATTTCTGAAACTCGAATGCGCCACTGGTGATCTCCACAATCTGTCGGAATCCTGTTTCGCCTCTTTCTCCTGCGCAATCCGCGTCGACGATCGTACCATCGTTAAAAAACACGCGCGCCGTCTCGATTTCGCTCCTCAGCGTCAGCGCGCCGGTTAGCTTGGCGTTTTCGATCACCTGGATCGCGTCGAAGACGTTGACGGCCGCGAGGTCACCGGCCAACGTGGCGTTCAGGGGTAGGGATTTTGCTTCGCTCGTTTGTGGAGCGGGACCAAGGTCAGGTCGGCGCGCGCGGCGGATCGCTTCCAGGCCGGCAGCGATGTTGATGCGTGGGTCGAGCTGTTTGGCTTCCAGCAACCGATCGTAAGCGGCGTCGAAATCTTCGCGCTCGATGTAAAGACTGGCCAGCGCCAGGCACTGCCGTGCGGCTTCCTCCAGATGCTTGTGCGCGGCCGCGATTTCGCGCAGACGCTCGCGCAGTTTAATCGATCGGGGACTGCGCTCGAGCGCTGTGCGCAAGCGTTTAATGGCTCGTTCAGGCGCGTGATACTTGACGAACAGCTCGACGTCAAGCAGCGCCGTCGCGACTTCACCTACCGGTTCTGTTTCTGATTGCACGTCGCACGTCGTCTCCGTAATGTTTGCCGCCAAAACGGAGTTTAGCACAGTGCTGAACGACGTGTGCTGATGCCGAGTCTTCCTGCCAAAGGGCAGTCGCAGGAACAGACGTGCTAACTTTGTAGCGTCGACAGGCGCGGAAGAGGGTAGCCAGGGGCAAGCGCGCCGCGCGCCGCCCCTGGTGATCGAACGCATATTCAATCCGCGCCCTGTAAGGGCGCAAAGAAGTCACCAAACGTATCTCTCATCATATTCGATTCCGTTGAGCTTTAGCAGTTCAAGGTACTCCTCCTGAAAACCTCTGCGACGATGATGTTTCTCTTGATTGAGAATGTATCGCCTCACTCTTTCAATTTGTGAGGGACTTACTGTCACGCCAGCGTAACCTGGCTGCCAGTTGAACTTGCTCTTGCCGACAGTCTCATGTGCCCAGTCTGAGGAGCCAGACTTGATATCGCGAAGCACATAATCCAATCGGTGAGTCGGGCGCAATCCAATAAGCATATGAACGTGATCCTCAATACCGCCAATGGCCACCGGCACACCTTTCAAGTTGCGTGTGATCCCGCCGAGGTATGAGTGCAAGTTGTCGCGCCAATCGCTGGTAATCATTGGCAACCGATCCTTGGTGCTAAACACCAGATGATAGTGAAGGCTTGAGTAAGTTGACGGCATTGTTGTTCCTCCGTGAGTTGAGGTCCGCGCGGCCCCAACTACGGGGCGCGTGCAATTAAACACTCTTCAGCATTCCAGGGGCGGCGCTGGCGCTTGCCCCTGGCTATCTTCTGCTGTCCGCTTCGCGGACTCCTTGAGAGTTTTCTCCCAATCGAGAAGAGAGGGACAAGGCCCGGCAACCGATTTCTTATGTAACTGCTCCTTTGCGGTACCTTACGCGCTCTAGAAATCCAAGCGAACTCCCAGTCGAATCTGTCGCGGGCGCAGCGTGCGCGTTGTCACGAAAAAGGAGTCGATGAAAGCCTGGCGCTGATCCGCTGTAGCGGTGGGGGCAAACGAGTTGAAGTTGATGAACTCGCTGCCAAAGCTGAACACCGTCTTGTTGAGGACGTTGTCGAATTCGATCACCGGGCGCAGACGCACTCGCTCACTTAGTTTGAACTCGCGCGTAACATTCAAGTCCAGCAGAAAGAATCCCGGGCCCGAGCCGGCGTTGCGCGGCAGATTGCCTGATTGGCCGATAGTCGGCAGCGCAAAAAGATTGAGCACGGATGGGTCGATTGGATCGCCCGGCCGGCGCCAATGAAGGAGCCTGGTATCGCCGGTGAAAATAGGGCGGTCATTTCCTACGTCGTCGAGATTTCGATCCACGCCGCCGATCGAAATGTTGAATGGCGCACCCGAAGCAACACGCCAGATCGGCGCAAGTCGCAACCCGCCCAGATAGCGCGGGGTGTCGAATGTTCCCGAGAAAACAAATCGATGCCGCCGGTCAAGCAGGCTCCGCGCTCGCTCCCCTTGAAAGTTTCCCGCGATGAGCGCGTCGGAAGTATTGACGATGCCATCATCCCTTAGAAATGAAAGTGTGTAGGCCGCTCGGAACGAGTAACTGAAGCCACTCGCTTTGTCGCGAAAGCGATGGTGCAGTTGGAAGCTGAGCCCGTGATAGTAACTGTTGCCGACGGGAATCAACTGTTGGATATCGGCGCGCGTGGGATCGGGTCTCAAGTCGTTCAAAGCCGCAAGCGCGACGTCGACGGCGGTCGCCGAAGTGAAACTGTTGAGATTTATCAGCGAGATGGGAACACCAGACTCCGTCGTTTTGCCGACGGCGTTCGGGTTTGCAGGATCGGGCGGAGTCAACGCGAAGCGCACCAGCTCGCCTGCGGTGGAAACATTGTAGAGAGGGCGCGTGCCCGACTGATTGTTAACAAAGTTTGCAAAGTCGCGTGACGCCAGGTACTCAGAAAAGTTCTTGAAGCGCACGGGCAGCACGGGCGCATTCGCATTGAATTCGCGCCAGAGGTGTATGCCGCGATTCCACGTGTAGTTTGCCTCGAACACGAAGTTCTTGCCGAGCTCGCGCTCGAATCCGACATTTGCCTGGTAGCTTTCCGGAATACGCAAATCCGGATCGAGGCGGCGCGAGAATCCGGTATTGAGCACGCCAAACTGTTTGACAAGCGGCGAGTCAACCGTAAGCGTCTCGGGAAAGCGAAGGTTGGCGGCGATGAATGCACGACGCTCGTCCGCACTCATCAATTTGCCGTTAGCCGGATCGCGCAGCTTGTTGGTGTCAAAGAAGAGTTGCTGGGCGCCGAGAGTGAAGTCGTCTATGGTCCGAAGCAGCGCGCGGTTATAAAAGATGCCGGCGCCAAGTCGGATAACAGTCTTGCCGGATTTGAAAGGATCGTAAGCTGCCGCGATGCGCGGACCAAAGTTATTCAAGTCGCGGATGATGCTCTCGTCCTCGAAACGCAATCCGTAACTGAACGTCAAATTCGGACGCAACCGCCATTCGTCCTGAGCAAAGAAGCCGAGGTAAGTGTTTCGCTGCGTCGAACTAGTCAGGAAGTTTTGCCGGAAACGGTTTGGTATTCCCGCCAAAAAATCTCCCGCGCTGGCGAAAGTGAATGTCCCCGAAGCGTCCGAGAGATCGATGAACGTCGACTCTATGCGCTGCCAATCGCCGCCAAACTTCAGCGAATGGGGACCGGCGAGATAGGAAACGACGTCTTGCACCTGGATCCGATCTTCGCGTCGATCCGTCGCGCCTGTGGTTGAAGAACCAGCGACCAGCGTGCCCGAGCGACTCGATGAACTACTCGATGGCAGTGGATCGTTAACGGCAATCAGAATGACGGGGCTTGTTCCCCCAACCGCTGCGACCGCTGGAGCCAGACGCGAGAATTGTGCGCGCACTTGATTGACGAGCTTCGCGGAAAAGACGTAGCTGTCGGTGAAAGAGAGGGCGTCGCTGTTTCGCGTCCTGCCTTGCAGTGCTTCGGCGAGTCGATTGCCGCCGCCGAACTGTCTTAAGTTGTTTAGTCGACCGAGTTGATACACAAAGGCGGCGTTATGAGTTTCGCTAAATTTGTGATCGACGCGCGTCGTGAAGATATTGTTTCTTTGCGGGGTGCTGACCGACGAAATGAAAGGCGCAATGTCAGTGTTGAGCGCGGGCAAAGACGCGTTCTCAGTTCGCCGCCCGGTGAGATCGGTCGGTGCAGGCAAACGAAAAAGCGGACTTTGATTGACCGGAACTAAGGTGTCTATCAGCGCTGTATCGAGTATCTTGTCGAACTCGTACGCGGAAAAGAAGAATGTGCGATTACGACCGTTGTAGATCTTTGGAATGATGACTGGACCGCTGAGCGTGAAACCCGGATCGTGCTCCTGCAACGGCAGTCTTTTCAGCCCCAGCGAGTTGTTCTGGAAGGTATTTGCATTCAGTGATTCATCTTTGAAAAAGTAGAACGCCCGGCCACGAAGCTGTTTTGATCCGCTGCGCGTGCGCAGGTTCACCCGGCCGCCTGAGGCCCGGCCATACTCAGCCGAAAACTGATTCGTAATGATCTGCACTTCTTCGATCGCTTCGATCGACGGTTGGAACCGTTCTCGCGCGGATCGGTCGTCATTGTTATCCAAGCTGTCGATGGTGAGGTTGTTCGAATAAGCAGCGCCGCCCGAAAGCGAAAATGATCCCGCCTCTTCGGGCGTACTCGCGTTCGCTTTGCGATCTTCGGCAAGATCGCGAGTCGAGAGCGGCTCTTCAGTGACGCCTGGAAGCGTGAAGATCAGATCGAGTGGAGAACGAGTAAAAACGGGAAGCGACTCGACTTCTTTGGTGGCGATAGTGCCGCCGACCACCGTTCGCGTTGTATCCACCGGCGGCGCATCCGTCGCGGTAACAACCACCGGTTCAGCAACCACGCCTTGTGGCAAAAGCGTGATGTCCATTCGCACGTTTTGCCCGGCGACGACTGTGAGATCTTTCTTTTCCTGGGTCGCAAACCCCGTGAACGAGACCGTCAGAGTGTAAGTTCCTGGCTCAAGTTGGATCAAACGGTAACGGCCTTCGCCATCCGAAGTTGTGGTTCGGGCCAGGCCCGTTTTTGTCAGCGTCGCGGAAACCGAAGCGCCGGGAATGACCGCGCTGTTCTGGTCCATAACCCGGCCCGTGATAGTTACAGTGTCAAGGTCTTGTGCTTTGGCAACCAACGAAGGAGCCAACAACAGTGCGGTTGCCAGAGTGCATCGAGCGATTCGGTGTAAGGCCGAGTCCAAGGTAAGGAACTTCATGAGTGTTCTCCCTGCGTCGGAGTCGTGGGATCACCGCCGCGTAGTTATCACCGATTCAACGATGATAAGTCGTTTAAAAACGCGCTTCGCTGCCGTTAACTGGTGGTTACATCTGAGGAAAGGATAAGACGATGAGAAATCTTTCAGACCGCGGCGGACTCTATCACGTTACCGACACGGTGT
>Ga0137384_10001084_pt1 | contig 21356 bp, 16 predicted proteins | sample SagtaG_2_FD_104922 | JGI IMG/M metagenome (GOLD analysis project Ga0137384, IMG submission 104922) | Vadose zone soil microbial communities from Sagehorn Ranch, Mendocino, California, USA - Sage2_R_60_16 metaG | ecosystem: Environmental > Terrestrial > Soil > Vadose zone | place: USA... | reverse complement strand
GGAAATTATAAAAAGAGAGAAAAAGAAAACAACAAAAAACATTGAGGAAGAAAAAAGGAAGGCGAAAAAACAAAATGAATGTATTAAAAAATAAATTTCGTTTCCCGGAAAAAATGAGAGAAAAAATAAAAAAAGATAAGGGCTTTGGATGCATGAGGTTAGAGAGCAGGGGACACACGGCCGACCGCGGGCTAGGGTGACATTTTCACGTTGCCGTCTAGGGGTGACAGAATTAGGGGCCAAGACTGTCACGCCGACGCCGTTCCTCGTAAAGCCGATGGCCTTGTCCGTCGCGAGAATGTTATGTAGTATCGCTGCGGAGGAACAGTCCTAATGGCGCTTGTTCCCATCAAAACGGCTTCCGAGACCGGCTACTGCGATTGTATCTGTGGATGCTACGAACTTGCCAGCTTGCGCGATGAGGATACGGGCAAAGGCTACTGCCCCGCTTGCGGAAAAGATCATCTGGAGCTGAACACGGGCATTGGCTTGCCGAATCCTGCCCCCGTTAAAGTGTCGCCCAACGCGGCAGACGGTCGTCACACAGCCTCCATGCCCGCCCCCGCCGATCCCCCGGGTCGTCTACGCTAGTTCTTTGGCCTCTTTTCTAGTAGGTCGAACGCATTTTCTGTGCCTGTGCGAAAAAAAAAGGGCCCACCCGAAGGCTAGGCCCCGTGAGTCTTCATCGTGTGATGTGTCGGCTAGAAAGTGATCTTGCCTCCAAGGATCAAACGACGGCGGCCCAGACCATTCAGAGTAGCGTTGGTATAGCCACCGGACCCGTTGGGGTTTCTTCCACCGCTGGAGTTGAAGAAATTGTTGCCAAACGATCCGTTATTCGCAAGGTTTAGGTCGGCAACAATGGGGTCAGGAACGCCAAGGAACATGTGGTTAAACAGGTTGTACACCTGTGCTTCGAGTCTCAGTGAGAGTCTCTCAGTGACCTTCGTGGTCTTGAACATGCTGAAGTCCACGGAGCTCACTGCTTGGCCGCGAAGCCCAGGGTTTCGGCCCACGTTTCCGTAAGGAGTGCCAAAGAAAGTGCCCGCTGCGTTGTTGTCATAGATCCAGCGTACGGCGCTGCTGCTCACTGGATTCATCGTTACTCCGTTGCTTCCCGCAAAGGCGTAGAATTCGACTAGCCCGCAATCAGCTGCTGCCGCGTTTGTACAGATTCCAACCGTGTCCACAGGAGCTGACGCGCTTCCCAGGAACGGGCGGCAAGTGGAAAATCCATAGAAATTAGTGTCGAAGCTGATCTGGCAAGCGCTGTTCGCACGTCCCGGGGAGTTCGATAAAGCGGGCGTCCAAAGTTGTCCGCTGGCGAAGTGCCAGAGAGTGTTGGCTTGGTACCCGCCCATGAGCTTTCCGAGGAAGCCATGCTGGCTCTTATAGAATGGCAATTCGTAGATTAGGTAGAGCGCCGCAGTCTTCGGAAAATCAAGACCGCTCAGCGCTTTCTCTCCGCGAGAAATGTCAAACGGGTTCTGGGCGCCTGCCACCGTATTGCCACCGGCTCCCGTGGAGAAGATTTCGCTGGAATTGTCCAGGGTCTTGCTCCAGGTAAAGGATCCCGCGCCACTCAGGCCATGCCAACTTTGCACCCGGAATTCACTCTGCAATCCATTGTACCGGGACCAGGCTGTGTTTTCACGGTTGCGCACGTTTATGAAGTTGCAGTCAGCGCGCCCGCTACCGAAACCTGGTGTCCCAGCCGTAGCGCAAGGAGTTACTCCGGACGGAATAAAGGAATTGAATCCGTTGGCTACCAGCCCGCTCAGTGCCGGGTTTGCGTTGACGGTCTGGAAGTTGTCCAGAACGTGGTTGCCCACGTAGCGGACTTCCAAGACCATCTTGCTTGTCAATTCATGCTGGACGCCGAGCGTCCATTCTTGGGTGTAAGGCTCTTTGAAATTGTTTGCCACACGGGTATTGAGGCGTGTCCCGGGGTTGACTCCCCGCGGAATGTCGCTCAGATGAGCGGCACGCACGTCGCTTCCCAGGAATCCAGAGCTGACTAGGCAAGGCGCCGTGCAGGATGCGCCAGCGACAGAGCCCGCGTTGACGACTGGGGCTGCCGTCGCCACGTTAAGGAAGATGTTGTAATAAGCGGGGTCATAGGTAATACGATACCCACCCCGAATGACGGTCTTCTCACGAGTCATTCCAAAGAGATGCGGTTTCCAGGCGAAACCAATAGTGGGACCAAAGTATTTGTATTGATTCGGAATCTCTGGGACAGTCGTCACGGATGTCGGAGCCGTTAGATCCCAAAATGGCGTGGAACCGGCTTGGTTCGCGACCGAAATATTGTGCAGCAAGTTGATCGCCTGGCTGGAAAACTCCCAACGCAGGCCCAGATTGACAGTCAGGTTATTCTTTAGCCGCCAGTCGTCTCCCGCATAAGCCGCGATGTCGTACTCTTTGAAGTCGAATTTCGGAGGACCATCCGTCAAGCTCAACAACGCGACAGAGTCCTGCAGAAGGTGGTTAAAATCCGCGAACGTATAAGTCCCATTGATATTTGGCAGGAAGGTGTTGGGAGAACGTTGTTTATAATATTCCCCGCCGAATTTGAAGGTATGGTGCCCGTGAAGCAGCGAGGCGTTGTCCTGTACCTGGGAATTGTTGATGGTTCGACCTTGGGGCAAATTGTTCTGGATTCCGAAGGCAAGCGTGTTGTCCTGGAATGAAATGCCGGTTGGGCAAGCATTGATCGCCGCCCGCGTGCAACCGGGGAAAGAACCGCCTTCAAACCCGAATCCCGCGCGCGAAAAGCTATACCGCACCTGATTCAGAAGCGTACTACTAAAAGTGTGCGTCCAGTCCAGAGCAATCTGCTGGTCCCTGGCCGGGATGTCCACCCAGGCGCCTGCAGAAAACCGCCCGGTGGCGCCGGTGTTGATGCTCTGCTGGAAGATGTAACGTGAACCTACCCGGTCTTTGCTTGTTAACTGCACGTCCACTCTGCCCGTGAATTCGCGGTCGTTGAACAGGGAGGGAACGCTCCGGGTTATCTTTGCAAAATCAATCGTCGCTGTCGTAGTGCCATCTGTAACGCTCTTTTGGCAAACAGGGCCGTTTCCAGCAAGAAATCCAGCCGGGCACGGCGCAGTACTGCCCGAGATTTGGGGGTTTCCGGCCTTCACGGAGTACGGGCCGATGGCGGTCAACGCCGCCACTGCAGGATGGCCCGGGAATGCCGCGGCCAACTGAGTCAGCCCGTTTGGTGTCGGAGTGAAAGTGGTGGAGGCGGACGGAGAACCCGCCGCACGCTGCCGGTCAAAATAGGGCGTGAAAAAGAACCACGCCTTGTCGCGCTTGATCGGTCCACCAATCGAGCCACCAAATTTGTTCTCAACAAACTTTGGAATGGGGCCAACAGGCTTGCACCCCGCTGCAGGGTTTACCGGAGCGCAGAACCCGAACACCGGGTTCTTTTCTTGGTTGGCGTGCGAATCTGCGAATGACCCTTCGTAATACTCGAACCCGCTGCCATGGATTTCATTGGATCCGCTCTTGGTGACGTAGTTCACCACCGAGCCTGACGCACGGCCATACTCCACGCCGAAGTCGTTCGTAATCACGGAAACTTCTTCCAGGGCGTCCTGGTTTCCCAGGAAAATGGACGGGCCAGCGACGGAATTGTCATTGTTGGACTGGCCGTCAATTTGGAAGTTGTTGGAACGGCCGCGCAACCCATTCGAAGAAATACCAGCGCCGTTGGTGTTGCTGAAGTTGTTGTCACCTGAGTAGGTAACCCCGGGGACGTTCAGCGCCAGCGCGTCAAAACTCCCGCTCAAGGGTAGATCGGCAACCTCTTTCGTACTGAAACTTGTGGTTACCTGCGACGTGCCGGTCTCAACTAATGGCGTCCCAGCCTCCACCTGGATTGTGTCTCCGACCGGTCCAAGCTCCAATTTTATAGTTCCCAGACCTGAATCTTGAGCGACCACAACCTCTACCCTTTCGAGAACGACCGTACGAAAACTGCTCGATGTAATGGTCACCTTATAATTTCCCGGGGGAACGGAACGCAGCACAACCAGGCCAGCTTCATTCGTTGTCGCGCTGAATTCCTGGTTCGTAGCTGTGTTTACCGCTGTCACTTTCGCCCCGGGGACGATTGCCCCCGTGGGATCCGTAACTGTACCCGAGATTGAACCGGTCGCTATGCCCTGTGAAAAGGCAGGGGCCGCCTGGAACAGACATGTCGCGCCAGCGAGTAGCGCGAGGGAGAGTCCTAAGGAGTGACCCTTGAACCTCATATCGAAAGCTTGCGTTAAGAGGAATTTAGCCTTTACAGACAAATTCATTTTCAATTACCCCCATCTAACTTCCTTCTTCTTCAGGATGGAAAAGCGACACACCCTACCTTTGCAGATGCAAGGTCCTTTCCAATGTATGGTTTATGTTCTATTCAGCTAAAATCTGGCTAACTTCTTTAGTTGGTTTTACTTCGCGGGATAGTACTGGAACTAAGTTTTATGATTTAGAAGTAATTTATTCCATAAACCGTATTTCACTAGGCCCTCATCTACCAGTTTATGAAGCCTCAAAGAAATCTTTATAGTCGAGTTTTTGGTGGCTAGGGAGCTGGAGATGTGCCGCACCCACGTTAGAAGAGTGAGCAGTTTGGTCATCCCCTGAGCAAAGCTGGCACTTGGGGATATGAGACTGACAACAAGATATCCGTCATGAGAGAAGTCGTAAAGGTGACCCGGGTGCACGGAGACGCCGCAAATCGTAAGAACCTCGATCGCCAAGTCTTCGTCCGAGCGCGTTGCAGACACGCGTAGAACCGCATACCAGCCGCCTTCCACCTCGAGGCGGCTGCAGACTTCCTGCAAGGTAAGTTGCCGGTCGAGCTCCGCCAAATTTTGCCGGACGCGCTCCATCAATTGTCTTTGAAATAGGGGCCCCTGCGAGAGAAACACAGGCAGTGCCAGTTGCACCGGTGCATTCATCGACAGAAAAGTGTCAGCAATGACTTCGAGGCGAGCCTCCGCATCGTTCTTCAGCGTTTGTGGGCCGCTAATGACCAGCCAGGCCACTTTCATCTGCGGCAATCCGCCGATCTTCGATATACCACTCAGTGCGAACGTCAACGCAACGGAATTCCTGGCAAAGCTCGATGGCCGATCTGGGCCCAGGAAAAAATCCAGAAACACCTCGTCCACGACAAGCGCTAGCCCCCGCTCCGCACAAAGTGCGTTCAACTTTTCGGCTTCCGCGCGCTTCGTAAAGTGCCCCGTCGGATTATTGGGGTGCACCACGACGACCGCTCGCGTACGCGGCGTGATCGCTTGCTGCAATGCGTGAAAATCAATCTGCCAGCCATAATCGTAGACGAGCGGATAGCGCACCGGCTTTATGTCCTGAATGTCCGCGAGAAAATCGAAAAGCGGATAGCTCGGCGCGGGAATCAGAATCTCGTCACCAGGATTGCAAAGCAGCCGAAATACATAAGAATAAGCCTCGCTCGTACTCGTGGTCAGAAAAATGTCGTCCACGCCCACATGGACGCCGTGCTCCGTGTAGTATTCCGCCACGGCCTGCCGGGCCGAAACGAGCCCTTGCGGTTCCGGTGTGTACTTGAGTGTGGCGGGATTCTGTAGTGCCTCCAGAACTGCGCGCTGATCATAGTCAAAACCGCATTCCGTAGGATTCGAAACGGTCAAATCCAATAAAGGCTTCCCTGCCGCGCGATGCCGCGCGAGCGCCTCGCTTAAGCGGTTGGGCGCGAGATTCCACTTTGTGCGATCGGCGAACATAGCTTTCGAATCGTGCCGCAGGCCTTCCTGCGGTGGTCAGGCATTATATCTATCGCACCAAAAAGCCGCACAGCATTCGGCTCGCGTATACTAAAGGGCGCTTGGATAATGCCATGAGCACGCATCCGCAACCCAACCCTGCTATTGAACCTATTCCGCAATTCGATCTCTCCGCCCAATATGCGGCCATTGGCGCGGAGATTCGAGCAGCCATTGAGCGGGTGCTGTCGACGCAGCAGTTTGTGCTTGGAAAAGAAGGCGCGGCCCTCGAAGGAGAAATCGCTTCGCTTTGCGGCGTGGCTCACGGCGTCGGCGTCGCCTCAGGCACAGACGCGTTGATTCTGGCTTTGCGTGCGTGCGGCGTCCGGGCCGGGGATGAAGTGCTCCTGCCAACGTCCACGTTTGTAGCCACGGGCAGCGCGGTAAGCGCGCTGGGCGCAACGCCGGTCTTCGCCGACGTCCGGCCTGAAACTTACAATCTGGATCCCTCTGAATTGGAACGCCGCATCACGCCGCGCACGCGCGCCATCATCGCTGTGCATCTCTACGGCCTGGCCGCGGACATGGACCCGGTCGTGGCCTTCGCGAAGTCGCGTAAACTCCCGCTCATTGAAGACGGCGCCCAAGCCATCGGCGCGGTATACAAAGGACGGCGCGTCGGCTCCTTTGGCGACGCAGCTTGCCTCAGCTTCTACCCCACAAAAAATCTCGGCGCATACGGCGACGCGGGCATGGTCGTTACGAATTCTCCGGAACTTGCCGCGCGCCTCCGCAATCTACGCAACCACGGGCAAACTGCGAAATACTTAAGCAGCGAACCAGGCTGGAACAGCCGGTTGGATGAGATTCAAGCCGCCATTTTGCGCGTCAAGCTCCGCCATCTTGGGGAGTGGCAGCGCGCGCGGCGTTCCCATGCCGCCGAGTACACGCGCCTGCTGCAGCAGGTTCCGGGAATCATGCCGCCGCACGAGCCTGAAGGTTGCGAACACGTTTACCACCAGTACACCATCCGCTGCGAGCGGCGTGATGCCCTTCAACAGCATCTAGCTGCGCGAAAAATTGGCAGCACCGTTTACTACCCATATCCCTTGCATCTGCAACCGTTGTACGCACACTTCGGCAATAAGCCGGGGGATTTCCCCCATGCAGAGCGTGCCGCGCACGAAGTTATTTCTCTGCCCATGTACCCTGAATTGCGAAAGGATCAGATGGCGCGCGTGGTGGAAGCCATTGCGGAATTCGTGAAGTGCTAGCGATTGCTTTCCGATTCGAATTTATTTTCCCAAATACAAAAGCACGAACAGAAAAATCCACAGTCCATCCATAAAGTGCCAATAGTACGAGGTAATTTCCGCAGCCAGCGACCTTGAGATTTGCGACTTTTCAAAATTGCGCAGCAAAACAAACAGCAGCGCGGCCACGCCTCCCAGCAAATGGACGCCGTGCGCGCCCGTGAAGATGTAGAAGAAACTGCTCGCTTGATTGCTCGCGATGTACACGCCTTGCACGGCAAGCTGTCGCCAGGCGACAAGTTGCCCGGCGAGGAAGAGGAACCCCATGACGGTGGTCACCAGCCACAGCCTGCGAAAACCGCGATCGTCCCCAAGAGAAAGCCGCACCCGAGAGCGCTCCAGCAGGAAGCTGCTTCCAATCAGCACTGCGGTATTCGCCCACAGAATCCGCGGCAAGTGCACCGCCACCCACATGTGGCTGCTGTGATGTAAGACGAGAAAGGCGCTCGCCAGCGCCATAAAAAACATGAGAATGGAAACCATCGCGATGGCGATTGCCGTGGAGAATCGCCGGGGCGATGCAGGCTGCCTGCCTCGCTGCCTGTCGTAATCATTGTCGTCGCCGTCATCGCCTCCGTCCGGCGGCCGTCCCCCGCCACCACCGCCGCCGCGGGAATCCTCGATGACGAGTTCGATGTCCGGAGGTGCGATTGTGCCCGGCATACGGGTCCCCCTGGCTGCTTCCCTTTCCTAGTCGGACTGGACTAGTCAGTCCTGCCTATTTCGACTGGACTACTTTGCCCTTGCCACGCGATCCGGGGCAACGTGCTGCGGAATGAAGTCTTCGGCTACGCCCGGTACGCCAAATTCATACGCTCCCCGATAGACAAGGGGCTCGTGCGCGCCAAAGTCGTCTGGCGGCGGTGGTGAAGCCACACTCCATTCGAGTGTCGTGGCGCGCCAGGGGTTGCACTCTTCAACTCGTTCCCCGCGAAACAGACTCCACAGAAAATTGACCAGGAAAATCCCCTGGGCAAAAACGGTGACGACAATCCCAGCGGTAATGAACGAGCGCACAGGACCAATCCATCCCGCAGCGGAAGAAAGGTCCACACCGGCATTCTTGGCGGACTCAGAGATGAGGCCCAGCCAGTGCATCGGCATGAAAACACAATAGACGCCAGCAAAAGTCAGCCAGAAATGAGTTTTCCCCATGGATTCGTTCAGGCGTCGTCCGAATAGTTTCGGAAACCAAAAAAACAAAGCCGCGAGAACCGCGAACGTGGCTGCGACTCCCATCACCAAATGAAAATGGCCGGTTACGAAGTCTTCGTTGCCGGCCCGGGAAGTCAGCTCACGGCGCGCTAAAAAAATCCCTGAAAGCCCGCCAGACAGAAAAAGGGAAACGAACCCCAGCGCAAACAACAAAGATGTATTGAACTGGATCTGCGCTTTCCAGAGCGTGCAGAACCAACTCACGAGAAGAATCACCGCGGGTACCCCAAGCGAGGCGGCAAGAACGGAAAACACCAGCGGAGAAAATGGATTCAAGCCGCTCGAAAACATGTGCTGGCCCCATACGCAGAATCCCACAAGGCCGACCGCGCAAAGCGCCAGGACCACCAGCCTTTCCTTCCACACTGGCTTGCGGGAAAACGTCGCAATGAGATGCGAGACAAAGCCGAAGCACGGGAGCATTGCGACGTAAACCTCCGCTTGCGCAAAGAACCAGAAGATCCTCTGCCACAGCACCGGCAAAGGATCCGCCACAACGTTCGCAGGCTGAGACGCAAGAAAATTGGCGGCAGAAAAGAAATGCGTATCGAAAAGCCGATCCGAAAGCAGTCCCGCGCAAGCCGCAAGCAGAATGCTGAAAATGAGCATCCCCAGGATGGCATTGACCAGCCAGGCCCATACGGTCAAAGGCAGCCGGGGAAGCGTCAATCCCTTCGCGCGGAAATCAATCGCCGTCACGGAAAAATTAATGGCACTGCATAGAGCAGCTGCGAGGAAAATGCAAATGCTTGCAATCCAGATCGTGATGCCGTTCTGCGGCGCGGCCAGAAACGCGGCCGTCATGCCAAAGAGTGAGACAACGCTCGCCCAAAATGAGCCAAGATTGAGAATCGGAAACGCCATTTCACGAGCGCCGATTTGCAGCGGAAGAAGATAATTGCCGAATCCCAACTGCGGCGCCGCCGTCAGGACAAAGAAAACCATGAGCGACCCATGGAGCAGCGGCAGCGTGGCGTAGCGTTCCGGCGTATCTCCTAGCGCCGAAAGGAACGGGATATGCGCCCCCGGCCAAACCAAATGGATGCGCATGACCAGCGACATGGCCATCCCCAGAAAAACACTAATCAGGGCAAGCCAAAGATATTCCAGGCCGATTACCTTGTGATCGGTGTTAAAGAGGTAGCGGGAAACCAAGCTGCCTCGTGGCGTCTCTGGCTGATTTGCGTCGCCGTCGTAAGTGACCATGCGTGTTTTGAGTAGCTCAAACCTCTGTGCCCTTGAACAAGCGCGCGCTCCAAGGCAGACAAATAGAATACATCGGGCGGCAAAAGACAAGGGACGCGCAATCAGAGAAAGCAGGTACCCATTGGAACCCTCGCTGAATCGCTCCCGGTCGCCAGAAAGTGCTGCGGCTCACGCAAGTTGCCGTATTCGTGATAAAACACCATCCTAGCGGAGCGTGCTCCATGCCGATCTCTTCTGTGTGTTTCATTCCCTTCTTTCATTTCGGCCCCATCTTCTGGCTCGTGTCGCTATTCCTGTATTTTCTGCCGGCGTTTTTGGCGCGGAACAAACCCAACTTCACCTCCATTCTCATCTTGAACATTCTTGCCGGCTGGACCCTCATCGGCTGGATCATCGCGCTGGTTTGGGCGGTTTCGTCGGATTCGCAACGTCCAGTCGCAACAGCTGCGCAAACCACGCAACCTGCCGCCAGCGGAAGCTTCTTCTGCACTTCTTGCGGGCAACCTTGCCCGGCCGGCGCGCGTTTTTGCAGTTCCTGCGGCGCTGCCCAGCCAAACGCGGCTCGCTGAGGCAATCATTTTTGGAAATGCAGAGAGTTACTTGAGGAAGGTCTTCTTGACGAATACACAAAAAAGAAGGTATTCTACACATAGGGGGAAAAAGCCCGGAATGCGGACAAACATCGAAATTGACGACGCGTTGATGCGCAAAGCTTTGCGGAGCAGCGGGATACGCACCAAGCGCGCTGTGGTTGAAGAGGGTTTGCGGCTTCTCGTAAAAACACGGGCGCAAGCAAAAATCCGCCGTCTTCGAGGGAAGGCTCATTGGGAAGGTAATCTGGAGCGTTCCCGCTTGGGCCGTTCGGCGGAATAGGCTGCCGCGTGGTCATCGTCGATACGACCGTTTGGATTGACTACCTGGGCGGCATACGAAATCTTGAGAGCGATTGGCTGGATCGCGAACTCGGTCATCAACCGTTGGGACTGACGGACCTGATTCTCTGCGAGGTCTTACAGGGGTATCGAGACGATGTGGTCTTTGAGCGCGTTTTGCGCGAACTTCACAATTTAGAGGTTTTTGAGGCAGGCGGCACGGATCTCACCGTCGCTGCAGCGAGAAATTTTCGACGCCTTCGGCGCCAGGGTTTCACCGTGCGCAAGACTATTGATTGCTTGATAGCGACCTTCTGCATCCGCGAGCGACATTCGCTGCTCCATCGTGACCACGATTTCGATCCTTTTGAAAAGGTGTTGGGCTTGCGAGTTGTGCATCCCTGACAAGCCTTGCGAATAGCTACTGCATTGCAAGCCGCGGCATGAGGAAGTGGAAGAAGTCGTCGGGAGTGGACTTCAGGCAGGCCTGCGCGTTGGGAACGGCGCGGACGCTTTGAGAATTGGCCCCAGTTCCCGCATCAAACGGTCGCGTATAGCCCTGATCATCCACGCGGATGCTCATCGGCTCGACGGGACAAAGCTCCGGCTTAATGATGAAAGCAATGGTCATGGGATCGAACAGCGTGGGCGTTTCCTGTCCCCATTCGTGATAAAGCAAAGTGAGCGCGTCGGTGAGCGGCGTCCCCTGGCGAAACAGGGAATTGCGGTTGGCCGCATCCATTTTTAATTGCGTGGAATCGAGCGGCATGACGAACAGCGGCACGCCCGCCGCAAACAACTTCTGCGCGGACGGAATGTCATTCTTAATGTTCCACTCAGGCTCGGGACCACGCGGAGTCTCTGAACCCACGTCGCCATATCCACGGTAAATCGAGCCGCCCATCAGCACAACGCGTTTCAGTTTGCGGAAAGTGGCAGCGTCTTTGTCGATTGCCGCGCCCACATTCACCAGCGGCCCGATGGCTACCAACGTGATTTCGCCCGGGTTCCTTTGAATTTCATCCAGCAAAAAGGTAACCGCATGGGGATGCGACGCCTTCGCGAAGTGCCCGCCCTCCGCGTACTTAAGCTGCGTGAAATCTGTCTTGGGCGCTGTAGGAACGCCCGCAGCGACGGGAATGTCCGAGCGTCCTACTTCTCCCAACAAGCGGTCGAGGAGTTTGGCGCGCTTTTCCGTGTCGCCAAAAGTTGTAGTAATGCCGAGAATCTGCAGCTCCGGGCTGCGCAATGCCAGCGCCACCGCGAAAGCATCGTCAATATCATCACCGATGTCCGTATCAATGATGACTTTCTCCGCGAATGTAGTTTGCGGAGCTTGAGCGAAGCACCGCGGAGAAACGGCGGGGCACGTGAACATCAGCGCAAAAATGACAATCGCCCGGCTTTTGCCCATAGCCTGTTGCTGACCCCGAGTGCTGCTTCGCGAAAAGATGAGGAAAGGAGTTGAGTTTACCACGAACTTGTCTTGCTCCCGTCCGGAGCGAAGCGTATGATGCGCACCCTATGGCACGAATACGTGGCATCGGCGGAATCTTTTTCAAGTCTCCAAACCCGGAAGCTCTGCGCGAATGGTATGCCAAGCATCTCGGCATTGTCAGCAACGGCGAGCAAGGAACGATGTTTCCTTGGCATCAACCCGACAGCCCGTATGCGGATAACTGCACCGCCTGGTGCATCTTTCCCGCGTCCACAACGTATTTCAATCCGAGCCAATCGCCGCTCATGGTCAATTACGTTGTCGACGATCTGCATGCCGTGCTGGACGCGCTCCGCAATGAAGGCGTTTGGGTCGATCCGAAAGTCAACGAGTACGATTACGGAAAGTTTGGCTGGATCATGGACCCCGAAGGTAACCGCATTGAGCTTTGGGAGCCGCTGCCAAAGAAAGAAACGACGTAGCTCGCAGGAAATCGCCTTCGAAGTTTTGGTGCGGTAGAGAGGACTCGAACCTCCACGGTATTGCTACCGCCAGCCCCTCAAGCTGGTGCGTCTGCCAGTTCCGCCACTACCGCACTTGGGTGTTAGACCATTCTAGCTGTGGAACCTGAACCTCGCAACCTTCAGGTGCTGTACTAATTCAACCAAACCAGGACACAACCAACCATCAAGTGCTTCTGCGCAGCTTTGGCTTGTGTCTCAATTCCTCTGACTGCGAACTGCCAACTGTGAACTACCCAAAGAATAAGCCACAGCCGATGTTAAGGCTTTTTCGCTGGCGCAGGAGCAGGTTGCGAACTCGCCGGCTGTTGTCCTGTTGGAGCCTGTGAAGCAGGTGGATTACTTGACTGTGGCGTCCCCGCCGGTGCCTGTGGGGCAGGTTGCTGGCCGGCCGGCAGCGAGTCATGCGTATTCGGCTGAGGGGCTCCCGGAGTCGTAGCCGGAGCCGGTTTCGGCGCGGGCTTGGACACCTTCTGGAGGATAGAACCGCCTTGTTCGACGGCCTTATCCGTACGCAAAGTCATGGCAAAAGCACAAAGCATGAACATCACCGCGCACCAAGTCGTCGCCTTGGACAACACGTTTGCCGCGCCTCGCGGACCAAAAGCCGTCTGGCTGCCGGCGCCTCCAAACGCGCCGGCCAGGTCCGCGGCCTTGCCGCTCTGCAGCAGCACCACGATGATCAAAACCAGGCAATTCAGAACAAAAAAGGGCTTCAGAATCCACGTGCCTCCCCATGAGAGGCGAAACCCCAGGCCAATGATTCCCGCGCCGATCGCTATCGCGATGGTCCATTTCATCCAACTTGGCATTTCTTTCTCCTAATCTCTGGCAAGAATCTCTTCATAGATTTTCTAAGAATACGCTGCTGGGCGCAAGTCTATTTCCGCCTGTGTTTTTGCGGCTTTGAAGCGATTCCCTGACACGAATTCCTTGCGTCGAAGTCGAGCATAAACGGATTATCGTCTCCTATAGAAAATTCACGATGGAGGCGAACGACTTCGGATCGAGGCTTGCTCCGCCAACCAGCGCGCCGTCCAACTCTTCCTGCGCCATCAATCCTTTTATGTTGTCAGGCTTGACGCTGCCGCCGTAAAGAATCCGCAGCTCCGAAGCCAGGTGGACGGAAAACTTTTCGCCCGCGCAGCGCCGGAGCAACCCATGAGCCTCGGCAGCAATTTCCGGCGTTGCCGTGCGTCCCGTGCCGATCGCCCACACCGGCTCATAAGCAAGCAGGATGCGGGAAAACTCGTCCGGAGTCAGCGCGCCGGGGCCGCCGGTGAATTGCCGGGTGAGAACTTGCTCCGTGAGGCCGCTGTCACGCTCCTCTTGCGTTTCTCCCAGGCAAACGATGGGAGTCAGGCCGCTCGCAAGCGCCATTAAACTTTTTTTTGCAACGTTGTCGTCAGTCTCCCGGAAAAGCTGCCGCCGCTCAGAGTGTCCAATGATGACAAAGCGGCAGCCGGCCTCCGCCAGCATGGTGGCTGAAACTTCGCCGGTGAACGCACCTTCCTTGCTCCAGGAAACATTTTGTCCGGAGATGGCAATGTTGGTGTTCTTCGCCGCCTCGGCCGCCGTCGCGATCGCAGTGAAAGGCGGGGCAATGACGATGTCGCAATGTTTTGAGTTTGCGACGAGTGGCGTGAAGGCAGAAAAGAACGCGCGAGTCTCCGCCAGAGTTTTGTACATTTTCCAGTTTCCGGCAATCACGCGACGGCGCATGCAAACCTCCAGGCGAAACCAAAAGAAAGAAGAAAAATATAATGCAGAGACACAGAGAACGCAGAGCATTCACGATGAAGAATTGGGGTCATTTATTTGTTGGTCAGGGCTTCGACGCCAGGGAGCTTGCGGCCGCCAAGGAACTCGAGCGAGGCGCCGCCGCCGGTGGAGATGTGCGAAATTTTGTCGGCCACGCCGGACTGATGCACAGCAGCGACGGAATCTCCGCCGCCGATAATGGAAGTTGCGCCGTGAGTTGTCGCTTCGGCGATGGCTTTGGCGATTTCGAGCGTGCCCTTCGCAAAAGCGGGCATCTCGAACACGCCCATGGGGCCGTTCCAGACGATGGTTTTTGCGCCGGCGATCTTTTGCTTGTAGGTTTCGATGGTCTTCGGGCCGATGTCCAGGCCCATCCAACCGTCCGGAGTGTCGTGCACTGAAACGGTTTTCGTGGCGGTATCGGCTTTGAATTCGGCGCCGACAACGTGATCGACCGGGAGGAGCAATCCGAATTTCTTCTGCTGCGCTTCACTGCGAAGCCGCTTTGCGAGATCGAGTTTGTCGTCCTCAACTAGCGATTTGCCGATGGGGTGGCCGTCCGCTTTGAGGAATGTATAGGCCATGCCGCCGCCGATGAGCATTGCATCGGCGATTTTCATCAGGTTTTCGACGACTTCAATTTTGTCGCTGACCTTTGCACCACCAAGAATCGCGACGAACGGCCGAGCGGGGTTTGTCACCGCTTTCCCAAGATAGGCCAGCTCTTTCTCCATAAGCAGGCCCGCGGCCGCTTGCTGGACAAACCGCGTAATGCCGACGACAGAAGCGTGGGCGCGGTGCGCGGAGCCAAAGGCGTCGCAAACGAAAACGCCATCGCAAAGAGCGGCGAGTTGCTTGGAAAAAATCTCGTCGTTCTTTTCTTCTTCGGGGTGGAAGCGGACGTTTTCGAGCACGAGCACTTCCCCATCGCGCAGCGCCTTGCTTTGCCCTTCTGCTCCGGGGCCAATGCAATCCAGCGCGAAAGCCACGGGCTTGCCCAGCAGTTCTTCCAGTTTCTTGGCGGCAGGACGCAAAGAATATTTCGGATCGGGGCCGCCTTTGGGACGGCCGAGATGCGAAGCGAGAACGAGGCGGGCGCCTTTCTGGATGGCGAGGCGCAGTGTGGGAAGCGTTTCGCGGATGCGCGTGTCGTCGGTGACGATACCCTCCTTGAGAGGAACGTTGAAGTCCACGCGGATGAAAACGCGTTTTCCTTTGAGGTCGAGGTCGTTGATGGTGAGCTTGGACATGAATGCAGTCTTCAGTTGTAAGTTATAAGTTGTAAGTAAGCAAAAGCAAGAGGCGGAAAAAACCACCCTCTCGATATCCAACTCAAAATGCGCTGCCAGAATTCATTGAATGAGATCCTTCGGCGCGCTTATCGGATCGCCCCAGGATGACAAAATCAAGAAAGCTAGAACTTGGACGCGAGCAGCTTGATCAGGTCGCGGCAGCGGCAGGAGTAGCCCCACTCGTTGTCGTACCAAGCTAAGACCTTCACGCAGCGGTCGCCGACCACCTTGGTGTATTCGGCGTCCGCGATCGACGAATTGGAGTTCCCTTTGAAGTCGGCGGAGACCAACTCCTCTTCGGTGTAGCCGAGAATCCCCTTCATCGGGCCGTTCGCGGCGGCCTTCAACGCGGCGTTAACCGAATCTTTCGTCGCCGGCTTGTCGACGAACACGGTGAGGTCCACCACGCTGACGTTGGGCGTGGGGACGCGCATGGCGTAGCCGTCGAGCTTCCCTTTCAACTCGGGGATGACGAGGTGCAGCGCTTTGGCGGCGCCCGTGGAGCTCGGAATCATGTTGATAGCGGCAGCGCGAGCACGGCGCAGATCCTTGTGCGGGAGATCGAGCAGGCGCTGATCGTTGGTGTATGAATGGATGGTGGTCATGGTGCCGCTGTTGATCCCGAACGTGTCCTGAATAACCTTGGCGACAGGCGCAAGACAATTTGTGGTGCAGGAAGCATTGGAAATGACATGGTGCTTTGCAGGATCGTAGCTTTTGTCGTTCACGCCCAGGACAAAGGTGGCATCGGGACCGTCGGCGGGCGCGGATATGATGACTTTCTTCACCGGCGCGCGGAGATGCTTCCTGGCGTCGGGGCCTTTAGTGAAGAGGCCGGTGGATTCCACCACGATTTCCGCTCCGACGGAGGCCCAATCCAGCTCGGCAGGATCCTTGGTGCGGAATACCTTGAAGCTCTTCCCTTCCACCGAGATGCTGTCGTCGGTGTGGGTCACCTTGTGCGGCAGATTGCCCAGCACGGAATCGTACTTCAGCAGGTGCGCAAGTGTTTTGGCGTCGGTGACGTCGTTGACGGCGACGAACTGGATGTCCCTGTCGTCGATGGCCGTGCGCATGATGTTGCGTCCAATGCGGCCGAAGCCGTTGATGCCGACCTTGATGGGCATACCTTCCTCCGAAGATGAATCGTTGACCGCAACGCGGCAACTTGAATAAGTTCGTACGAGAGCTAGAGGGGCCCCTACCCCTGTTTCTTGTAAGTGCGGATTCTAAAGGAGTTAGCGTTTCTGTAAGTGCTTTAGAATCAACAGTTGCGAGAAACCGCAGAAGTGTTGATTCTAAAGGGGTTATAGAGCGCCAGATCACCGAGAATCACGGTGGCCACCCCACCGCCCAATCGCGCCTGGGGCCTGAGAGCAGATATAGAATCTTCAGAAAAGAGGCGACCAAGCCGTTCTCAAAACTCTTTCACCCTGCTCACTAACAAGTATTCTAACCTGTCAGGAAGTTTCGTCAAGAGCGACTTCAGCGGAACAGTTTCAGCGAGAGCCGAGAGCTCACGCAAAGGGCGTTTTCCAGTACGAATGCACAGACTGAAGTCTGTGCTACTGGCACGGGTCCGAGGACTCTCTGCTACCGCTGAGGGCTATAATGGCGCGCGATGAAAGACTGGTCACCGGCGTGGGCGGTGCGTTGGCTGTTTGCTTCTGAACCGGGCGCGTACGGGTCTAAAGACCCGCCACTAGGAGGGCAGAGCAAAGCCGACGGGCTGCTTCCCCGGTGGATTTTTCTGCGCGCGCTGGGGCTAATTTATTACTCCGCGTTTTTCTCGCTGGCATTTCAAATCAAGGGATTGATCGGGCCGCAAGGCATTCTCCCTGCAAACGAATATTTGCGCGAGGTAGCCGAGCAGTTTGGGCGCGTGGGCTACTGGTATGCGCCGACGCTGTTGTGGTTTTCGAGCGGGCACCCCATGCTGACAGGAATTTGCTGGGTGGGGATGATCGCGTCAGTGCTGCTGGTTTTGAATTTGTGGCCCCGGGGTATGCTCGCGATTTGCTTTGTGTGTTTCCTCTCGTTTGTGAGCGCGGCGCGGGATTTTTCGGCGTACCAGTCGGATGGAATGTTGCTGGAAGCGGGCTTCATTTCCCTGTTTTATGCGCCACGAGGATTCCGACCGGGATGGGGCGAGACCGGCCCGCCCTCGCGAGCGAGTTGGTTTTTGCTGGTGTGGGAATGCTTTCGCATCTACTTCGAATCGGGCGTGGGGAAAATCATGGGTGGCGATCCGGAGTGGAGGAATTTCACGGCGCTCGATGACTATTATCAGAACGGGCCGCTGCCGACGTGGATTGGATGGTACATGCAGCATTGGCCGCACTGGTTTCACACTGCGACAGCGTTTGGAACGCTGGCACTGGAATTGGCGCTGGCGTGGATGATGTTTTTGCCGCGGTGGTTTCGCATCGTGTGCTTTTGCATCGTGACGCCCTGGCAGATCGGGATCATTCTTTCTGCGAACTATACGTTTTTGAATTACTTGGTGTTGGTGTTGGGTTTCGTGCTACTCGATGACAAGCTTTTGCTGAGGTGTCTGCCTGAACGCTGGAGGAGCAAGTTCCCAACTGCGGAGGGAGCAAGACCTTCGGCAGAGGGAATCACAGAAAAGAACTGGCGCTATACATTAAGAAAACAGCGGGCAGCGTTGAAGCTGGCGGTAACGGTGGTGATGCTGTCGTGGATTTTCTACGCCACGGCGGCGCAGATGGTGTGGATGGTGAAACCGGTGGGATTGCCGACCACGCCGGTTTCGGCGATGGAACCGTTTCGCATCGCGAACCGGTATGGGTTGTTTGAGATGATGACCCGCGGACGCTACGAGATTGAGTTTCAAGGTTCTGACGACGGGCAAACGTGGCTGGTTTATCCATTCCGGTTCAAACCGCAAGATCCTGCAAAGGCGCCCGGAATCTATGCGCCGTACCAGCCGCGCTTTGACTGGAATTTGTGGTTTGCATCGTTGAGCACTTGGTCGCAGGAACCGATTGTGCCGCGAACGGAACAGGCCTTGTTGCGAGGGTCGCCGGATGTGCTGCTGCTGTTCGCGGGAAATCCCTTTCCCAAGACGCCGCCGAAGCAGGTAAGGGCAGTGCTTTGGCAGTACTGGTTCACAACGCCGGAAGAAAAGCGCGCCAGCGGCATGTGGTGGCGGCGGGAGCAGTTAGGGATCTACGCACCAATACTGGCGCGCGAAGCCGACGGAAGAATTGTTGTGTTGCAGTGGCCGCAAATGGTGGAGCCTCGGGAGTAGTCTCTTTACTGCAATAACCAAACCTATTGAGGGAATTGCTTGATGCTGGTGACGTGGTCGCCCTGGAAGCGGACGAAGACAGTCTTGGAAGGCGGCTGGCCGTAAATCCAATCCTCGATTTCGTTGCCGTCGGAATCGCGTTCACGGACTTTGTGGTCGGGCTTGCCGATAGCGGCAACGAGCTCTTCGCGGTCCATGCCAACGGCAGGGCGACGCTCCTGAATGGCTTTCTTCATCTCCGGCGGCAAAGTGTCAATCCATTGAACGGAAGCGGAACGCTCCTTCTGAAAATTGAGGAAGGGCGAGAGAACCTGCTTCAGTTCGTCCGGAGTCATGTCCGGAACAAACTTGCTCCACTCCAGAAAAATGGTGCTGCCCATGCCGGGCTGCAATCCCGGAGGGCCGGTTTCCTGTGACGTGGTCTGCGCAGTGGGAAAGGGGCCACCCAAGCCGATTTGCAGGTGATCGCGCCAGTGATGCTTGCCGCGGCCGCCGCCATTCACGTCAACGATAATCTGGCGGCCGCGAAACTGGAGGCCGGTGATCTGGACGTTATCGCCGGTGTTGACGGCAGCGCCATGCGATGCGACGGCACGATCCAGAAGTTCGGGGTTGAGCGGCTTGCCGACGGGGAGATTGAAACCTTCCTTGCCAGCGGGCAGGGCTTTGACAGCCTTCGCAAATTCACCGGAGACAAAGCGAATCAGGGAGAGCTTGGAGGTTTCTGAAAGCGGCTGGTTGGGTGTACTCGTGGGCTTGGTCTGCGTCTGGGCGCTCTCCGAAGACTCTCCCGCAACCGGGAAAATGGGAATTTCCTCGTCCGACGGAAAATTGAGCGAAGGCTTTTCGGGCGGACGAAGGCTATTGACGCGCGGAACATCAGCGTCCGCTAGAAGCAAGAAAGCCAGAGGAATGGCAAACCAGTTTGACATACCAAGAGCGGGTGCCAGCCGAGGCGAACCCGCATACCCTATTCTATGATGCAAGAAGGCGGCTGAACAGGTGCCAGCGTGCTGAAAAGATGGGATCCACTTAACTGTACGGGCTAGGGGCCGGGCTGTACCGAAGGACGGGAAGTTTGTGAAATCTTGAGCCGTAAGCAACTAGCGGGAGATGACTTTGACCCCCTGACGGTCAATGGTAGTGCGCAAAACCTCGCCGCCGGAGTCAACGATGGTCTTTTCGACGCGGTCCCGGGCTTCGGGCTCAATCAGCAGAACCACGCATCCACCACCACCGGCTCCACAGACTTTGCCGGCCAAAGCGCCGTTACGGCGCGCGTTTTCGATAACCCGGTCGATGGTTTTGGTTGAAATCGTGGGCAGATTGCGTTTGCGGAAGGACCACTCCTCTTTCATCAGGCGCCCAGCTTCCTTCCAATCGGGTTTCTCGAAGGCCACGCGCATGCACTGGGCGACTTCGGAGATGCGCTCGAGACTTTGTTGAACTGACTTCTTGCCGCCGATTTGCGCTTTGAAGACTTCCCAGTTGTTGATGCCGTGCTGGCGAGGCTTGCCGGTGTAGCAGACTACGACGCGGCGTTCGAGCTCATCCAGATTGACCCGCAGCTCGACGCGATGCTCACCGCCAGGGGGAAGCTCGATGGCAGCGGCACCGCCAAACGCGGGCGGGTAGTGGTCCTGCGTGCCGGTGGGAACGTTGATGACGATGGCTTCGGCGTCGCGGCTGATGTGAATCCAATCGACTTTGCTCTTCCCTGCTCCCGTGAAGCGATCCAGCGCGGCGCAAATGGCCACGGCCATAGCACTCGAGCCGCCGATACCGGCGCCGGCGGGAGCTTCCGAATCGGTCATGAGCGTGAAGCCACCCGACGGACGGAAGAACTTGGTGATTTCCGCGAGAAGCGGAAGGCGGTAGCGCTTGGTTTTCATTAGAGCGGCGAAGGATGGGAAGGTTTCTTCGCGCTGCGTGTCGCGCGACATGAGGTGAATGCCATCGCTGCCGTTGGTTTCAATACGGCAGGAAGCATAGAGGGATATGGCGGCGTTAACGGTAATGGCTCCAGGATGAAACAGGTAGAGCGGCCAAATGTCGAGCGTGCCGCCGGCAAAGTCCACACGAGTTGGCGCCTTCGATTCGATGATCATAGATGCAGTCAGCCCTGATGTTTGGATTTTTCGGACGAGGTAGTTTGACGGAAGGAGTCTGCAAGCTCAAGAGAAGAGCGGAGGCATGTCAGCAGAAAGGCAACGGCTGTCGCCAAGGGCAAGACTGGAACGGATCCATGCGCCTAGCCGCCTGAAGCAGTCGCGGCGCGATTGCGGGCGATGAGCTGCGGGCCGTCTTTCTTCTCTACGGCGAGGGCAGGATTGGGCTCGAAGCAGCGGCGGCAGCGGGCCTCATAAGCGCCCATGGCTCCGACGACAATCAGCTCGTCGCTTTCGACGAGGCGTTGCGTGTGGACGGCGGGATTGCCGCAGCGAACGCAAATAGCGAGCAGCTTGGTGATTTCTTCGGCGATGGCCAGGAGACGCGGCATGGGTTCGAACGGACGGCCACGATAGTCGGTGTCGAGGCCGGCGACAATGACACGCTTGCCCAGATTGGCGAGCTTGGTGCAGACGTCCACGACTTCGTCACCGAGGAACTGCGCTTCGTCAATGCCGACGACTTCGGTGCGCGGAGACAACTTTTCCATGATTTCGGCGGCCTTGGTGATGTTGTCCGAGGGAATGCCGAGGCCGGAGTGCGAG
>Ga0137384_10001082_pt1 | contig 21363 bp, 19 predicted proteins | sample SagtaG_2_FD_104922 | JGI IMG/M metagenome (GOLD analysis project Ga0137384, IMG submission 104922) | Vadose zone soil microbial communities from Sagehorn Ranch, Mendocino, California, USA - Sage2_R_60_16 metaG | ecosystem: Environmental > Terrestrial > Soil > Vadose zone | place: USA... | reverse complement strand
TGTGGTCGACCGTCCTGCAACAGCGCGATGCCAAGGTTGTAGGCAACAAACCCGGCCAAGCGCTCATTGCTCTTTAGCTGCGCGAGCACCTTAACAGCCTCGCTGGGCTGGCCTGTCGCCATATAGACATTCGCCCGCAGGAACTCGACGTCGCCCCGGATCTCCTCGGGCACCTTACCTTTGATCCGCGCTAGCGCCTGCAGTGCATCATCGAGCTGATCCTTCTGGAAGTGGATGCGGGCGAGCCTGAACGCGGCCTCGTTTCGTACCGCCTCATCGACGGCGCCTTCGAGCACCGCCTTGATGGCGCGCCCTGCGCGTTGGTGCATGCGATAGTCGAGCTCAAAGTCGCCGACAGAGAATTCGGCGTCGTTGATGTGATAGTGAAGCGTATCGAGTTCGGGTTCGTCCAGAACGTGGTACTGGGCGAGCTCGGTGTCGAGCCGTTGGAGTGCATCGAAATACTGTCCTTGATAGGCGTGATAGAGCGCCTCGCCAAAATAGAGGTCCCTCAAGTCGCCGCCCGTGGCCGGATGGGCGGTAAGTGCCAGGGCCAGGCCGAGTCCGATGAGTTGGCGAGTCGCTCGCATCGATTACCATTCCCCAAGCGCGATGGGAATGTTGCTGGAGCGCGGTCCGGCCAGAGTCAGTCCCACCAGCTTTGGCTTCACTTCCTTGCGGAAAGTAAACTCTCCCGTGCGGCTGAAGTCCGCGCCGCCCTCAAGCTTGCCGTCGACAAGCACGTCCAGCTTGTGATCCCCGGTCGGCACATTGCCGACGTAGATCCGTTGCACCCCGCCCTTGCGCAGGGCCTGGAGCTCTTTGGCGCTGTAGATGTAGTGCGCAACGAGTTGGCCGTCGATCTGGAGCCGCACGGCGTCGAGGCGCATCGTGTCGCCCTTGGCGAGCGCGACGAAGATCGCGACCTGTGTCCCTGACGGGTACAGCAGTTTCTCCTCCAGCTGGCTCATCTCTGCCGACATGCGGAGGGCGTCTGACTTGATCTCCTGGATCTGTTCGTCAAGGCCCCTCATCTGCCGTTGGTCGGACGTGATTTCTTCTTGGGAAGGCTTCTGAACCGCAGCTGGAGAGGGCGCCGGTGTGATAATTACTTGCGCGGTGGCATGGGCCGAGCCGCCGGGACCTGTGGCGGTGATGGTATAAGTGGTCGATTGAGAAGGCCTCGCTGTCGTAGAACCCTGCGTCGCCACGGGGCCCACCGAGGGCTCCAACGTGATGGATGTGGCGTTCGTCGACGACCACGTGAGCGTGACCTGTTGGCCCGCTTGGGCGGAAGCCGGCGAGGCGCTCAGAGCGACGCTCGGGGACGCTGGAGGTACCAGTTGCGCCGCGGCAATAGGCTTTTTCCCGTTGGCAATCAACGCAAGCGCGGCCAAACCGAACAAGGCCGCAATGCGAAGTGAATGGAAACGCATTGTATTCACCCCTGTTTTAATGGAGCATTACACGGAGCTGGAAGCCCGCAATGTCCCCCTGCATTGGGCTCAAGGATTGCGGAATTGCACGACGCTGTAAACTGTTCTTAGGAACGGAATTCGAACGGGGTGCGATGGTACTGGAGGACCCGTTCGTTTGGCCGCCCATGGAACGCCGCAGAGAGTTCGCAGCGGCAAACTTGCAAGCTGAGTCTTACCTTGAGCGAGAGCACAACGCGCGAAGGACTGCGCCTGGCGTTGCGCACGCCACCACCGGCATTACGGCCAACGTATTGACATTACTTTTTGCCCCGCAGCACTCTCGCGCGCGACCAGCTCAATTCCTTACCTACAAGGTGCGCGGGGCAAAGAGGTGGAACAATGGCAATCGGGTGCCGATCACAAATGTCAGGCTTCACAAAGGAACAGTACATAGGGGTTATACAGATGCTTGAGATCTTCCAATGTGCAGGCAGGCTTCCGGTGGATCGCGAGTCTTCGACATTTGGGATTTGCAGGGCGCGTTCGACCAGTTTCTACGTCAGGCCGCTCGCCTAATTCGCCTTGGATCCACATTTTCCTCAGCTGCCGAAGAACTCAATAAACTTTCAGATCCAGAATCTATTGCCTGAAGCTCGCTTTCGCCCCTCCGGAACGGAGGGATTAACTTGCCCAGTGGTTGCCCAGCGGATCAGCACTCGCTCGCCGAATGCACCGGAATACGCGTACTGCATTGCCGCAATACTACGAAATGAAAATACTGTCGGACCCTCCGCCAAGCGCAGTGCCGAAGACGTCCTGTTTGATTATCTCGAGCCGGAGGAGCGCAAAGTCTACAACGATTTGGCTAGGCGCATTCAGAAGCATTTCGAAGAGCTGGAAATCGAAAACTCTAAGCGAGGCGACCGCCGAAACGTTCAGCCGTTAACAGGCTGAATGCAAGAATGATACAAAGAACCGCGATAGCCAAAAGAGCAAGCCCCTTGCCTCGACCGAGGAGTCGGTCCCGTGACTCGCAATTGCAGCAGATAGAAACCAACGCCAGCGCTACAACTGCCCAACCCGCAACGATTCCGAGTACTGGGTGGGAATCCAACGTGGTTCGAAGGCTTTCCGCCCAGGTCCATCCCATCCGTGGAAATATGTGCAGCGCAACTGCCCCAATCAGAAGAATTACAACGAATCCGATCCCGACCCGCACGCCACTTTCTAAGCTGTAACCATATTTCTTCCGCCAGTAGTAGGCCCAGGCAGGAAGGTATACTCCTAATACTATCCAGCCGTAGTGCCATGCAAATTCGCTGACATTTAGCCACACTCTAGCCGCGTATTCGCGCGGAACACGCGTGGGGAGAAAATTCAGGACGAAGATGTAGTTGTACGCCGTCAAAACTCCTAGCGTCCCTAGACTGACGAACTGAAGCCACAATCGCGTAGGAGAAGCGCGGCATCTGGAGCAAATCGATTGCCCATTCATCCGCAGACCGCATTCCTCACAGTGAATTCTCCCTCCGGACGTTGATTGGAACCGCGTTCCCCCAGAGAAATGAAGTGCGCGCTCACTTGTGTCTCGGATCAACGCAGATAGCCCAGTGGATTGTGCGCGCTGCTGCCGCTCTAGCTTTTCAATGTACGCGCGCGCTGCTTCATCGATATTCCTGCTTGCTTCATCAATACTCATGTTTGTGCCCTCACTGTGACCTGCAGAACCAATCCGGGCGTCATCGTCCGCTTGTGCCCATTGGCATGGCCTACGGACTTCGAGAGCAAATTAACTCCATAGCAAGTGCCGAAACCACTGTTCTAAAGACTGGTTTCGGGCCAGGAGGCGCAGGTGACCTTTTGAGCCCTTCTATTGCGTTTGCCAGAACTTCGACAGGACGAGTTGCCGCCTCGGCAAGCGCCTACGGATACGCGGATACAATTTGATGGTCGCAATGAATCTGCGCAGACTAGGAGTTTGCAACAAGTTTATTCAACAAATTCTGCGTCACGCGAACGTCACCACAACGATGAACATCGACGTAAAGACGCACAGCGAATGGCATGAGGAGCCTGGAAACGATGTGTGCAACTACTGTGCAAACCCGAGAGGCTCGGCAGCACACGAATCATGTAGAAGTTTTTCTGGGAAGTAGTCAGCAAATCTCGACGGTGGATATAGTTACTGTCTGGCGGAGAGGGGGGATTATATTGCTCTTTTTTCTGCAACCCTCTTGTTTTCTGTCACTTCGTTTGTAAAACCAGCATTTTCTGTCGTTTATGACCGAATCTCAGCAGTCGCATCCGTCTCACCAGTGCCCTCCAGTCTCTCCTATGGACATCGAAAGTGCCCAAAAAAAGTAACATGAGTAACAAACCCGGATTTCCTTGTTGAGTGTTGAGTTTACTGCCACTCAACGCGTTCTCAATCTCATGGGAATGACAAATACCGCTCGACTACACGGATTCGACTGAAGGCTACACCTAGGAACAGAGAAGGGAGGTTGGGATCGCGAGCGGGAACAGTACATGATTGACGAATTTAATCGGCACATCGGCCCCGAAAACAGCCCCTTGATTTGTTTGCGGCTCTGAACACCTTGAGGGATTGACAAAACGGTTTGGCGATACTGGGCACTACGTCGCAAACGCAGACGAGGATGTCACCAAGGCCGACGGGTTCGGCCCGCCACCATAGGGGCAAGTTTCAGTGGCGTCGGAATTTTGTTATCGCGCCTTCGACGAACTGACCAGACTCGGCCCCCTGAGAGCCTCCGCTGCGCCCTTGAATTCCTGCGGAGAGCCAACAAAAGAGCTAAACTGCAATCATGGGGTGTTGATTTCTGACCAGCATTTCGATGCGTTCCTCAAATGCAGGACGAAGGCCCACTTCACCTTCTCTTCTGCGAGGACTGGTGAACCTTCGCATCCAATCGTTGACTGGCAAGGACACATCGCTGAAATCTATCAGAAAAACTGCCGAGACTACCTCCGATCAGTCTCTGAGGCCGATTGCTTCGTTGGCACCCCGCGCCCAGAAGATCTAAGAAATGCCAAGTACCCGCTCATCTTTCAACCACTAATAACCGCACAGGATGCCGAATCCCACATTCACGCTCTCGAACGGAGGGCGGTACCAACCCAGAAGGGGCGCAGCGCCTACGTGCCAATCCGGTTCGTGCCATTTGAGAAGATTTCAAAGCATTACAAACTCATGCTGGCATTTGACGCCCTCGTCCTCTGGAAGGCTTCCGGTCAGATGCCAACCAAGGGAATGATCATTCACGGATTGCAACATACGATCCTTGGTCTCAGGCTTGATACCTTGATTCACGAAGTGCAGTTACTCGTGGGGAAGCTCCGCGCATTGCTCAGCGAGAGCAGCCCACCAGAGCCTGTTCTGATCAAGCACTGCTCAGAGTGCGAGTTCGAAACATGTTGCAGGAAGAGAGTGACCGAGAAGGATGACCTTAGCCTCTTGGACAGCCTCAGCGTCACTGACAGAGCGAAACTGAACGCGAAGGGCATATTTACCGCTACTCAACTTGCCTATACTTTTCGCCCACGCCGCCGCCCCAAGCGTCTGGCATCACGCAAAGAGAAGTATCACCATGCTCTCAAGGCTCTCGCAATTCGAGACCACAAGATTCACATAGTCGGGAAGCCCGAGCTAGCAATCAAGGGAACACCAGTTTATCTTGATGTTGAAGGAATGCCGGATCGTGATTTTTATTATCTCATAGGCCTCCGAATACCCGCGGGTCCTCTCCAATACAGCTTCTGGGCGGATGAAGTTAGCGATGAGGAAGGAATCTGGCGCTCCCTGCTTAGTGTCCTAGGGAACATTGACAATCCTGTTCTGATTCATTATGGAGCCTATGAAACAATCTTTCTCAAGCGACTTGCGCGCCGATATCCCGACTCAACTCCCGACTCCTCCAGCATCAGCACACTCATTGCCCGCAGGGTGAATCTCTTGGGGATCACCTATTCGCAGATCTATTTTCCAACATATTCCAATCGCCTCAAAGAAGTCGCGCGGTACCTTGGGTTCCAGTGGTCGCACCCGGCCGCGTCGGGGCTTCAGTCCCTTGTCTGGAGACAACAATGGGAGGAAACGCGGGATACCTCCATCAAGCAGGCATTGATCACGTACAATCGAGAGGACTGTGAAGCTTTGGAATTGGTTACGCGGGCCGTTGAACGGGTCGCGGTCTTTGCAGAAGGCCGTTGCTCGGTGAGCGGTGACGCGAATGAGGTCTGCGTACACTCAGAAGACGTCCAGAACGTTTCGAGGTGGCGCAAGTTCACCAGTTCTCTTCCGGTCCTGGAGGAGATCAATAAGACAGCGCACTGGGATTATCAACGCGACAGAGTCTACGCAAGAAACAGCGACTGGCGCGGAAGATCCAATGCCTCACGGACTGCGGCTGTCAGGCCCCGCATCAACAGAGAGGTTCTTTGTTCCACTCTTTCTCGCTGCCCCCAGTGTGGCGGTAAGAAACTAAAAGCAGGACCCGAACAGTCGAAGATCGTGTATGACCTACACATCGGAAAGACAAGCGTCAAAAGATGGATCGTCAAATATCTCTTCCACAACTATGACTGCCTTCGCTGCGGCGCGGAACTTTCTCCTCCGGAGCGGACGTGGCGTCGCGGGAAGTACGGGTGGAATCTGATCGCGTTCCTGATTTACGAAATTGTGGAACTATGTGTCCCACAGCGTGTGACAACGCGGCATGTGAACCGTCTGTTTGGTCTGACTTTGCCGCGCAGTTCGGTGGGTGAACAAAAGAGGGCGGCGGCAAGGCTGTACGAGGAGACGCGGCAAACGCTACTCCGGAGGATCGTAGAGAGAACGCTAGTTCACGCTGACGAGACTCCGATAGTAACGCAGGGCAAACGAGGTTACGTCTGGGTGTTCTGCAATTTTGACGATGTCGTCTACTTTTACAGCGAGAGCCGCGAGGCTGAGACAATGCGGACGCTCCTGAAGGGGTTCAAAGGAGTCTTGGTTTCTGACTTCTATCCAGCATACGACTCGATGGACTGCCCACAGCAAAAGTGCTTGATTCATCTCATGCGCGATCTGAACGATGACATGTTGAAGAATCCGTACGACGATGAACTGCGGCAGATAGTGCAGCAGTTCGGCGACTTGCTCAAGCAGATTGTGGATACCATTGATCGGCGTGGGCTGAAGAAATACTTCCTCAATAAGCATCTTCGTGACGTGAAGCGGTTTTACAGGTGGCTTTTCAGCGGGCAGTGGCAAAGCGAAGTGGCCGCGAAGTGCAAGCAGCGCTTTGAGAAGAATCGGGAAAAGCTCTTCACTTTCCTTGGCTATGATGGCGTGCCGTGGAACAACAATAATGCGGAACATGCGATGAAGGCATTTGCCGCGCTTCGGGATGTAATTGAAGGGACAACAACGGCCTCCGGAATTGAAGAGTACCTCATTCTTCTAAGTGTTTCTGAAACGTGCAGATACAAAGATCTTGATGTGTTGGAATTCTTTCTTTCTAGGGAAAAGGATATCGATGCCTTTCTAAGAAGCCGCGCGCGGACCAGAGCGCAGCCCGGTCGGTCCAATGAGAAGCCCACACAAGTCCGAATTGTACAAACGGCACTTGAGATATTGGCCGCTCATCCTGCTGGCATGGGATTCACGTCGCTTGTTGAAAGACTTCACGGGCTGTTGCCAAACGAGTCAGAAAACACCATCAGGATTTATACGGCGAAATTGCGCGCCTGGCGACCGCAGGAGGTATACAAGCCAGCGAGAGGAATCTTTCGACTCGCTCGGTTCCGTGAAACCGAAGCTACTGATGTTGAAACGAATAAGACTGCTACATAGCGAATGGTGGTAAAGTTCGCGAAAACTGTCCAATAAACCGCTCATGAATATCCGCCCGCTCATGCAAGAATTTCATTAAACAAGTTAGCGATGTCTCGCGGCGGCAAAAGGCGGCAATAAGAGCCTCAAGGGCGGCACCAAGGGTTTCGGCCTCTTAAGCCATTTTGAGCTAGGTGCTCCATTGACCTGGAAACTTCACACTTGACACATAAGATCGTATCTGGGACACTGGGCCAGAAATGAGCGGATATTCGACGCGAGAGGCTGCCAAGAAACTTGGGATTAGCAAGACAGCGTTGAATCGATACATTGCAGCCGAAAAAGTGCCTGCACCGGCAGCCCAAGTCATCGGCGGGGTCGAAGTTCGATCATGGAATAGTACCGATATCGAAAGAGTACGAAAAATTCTGCCGAAAATAGCGAATGGCAGAAAGACAAGGCATAAGAAGAAGGCGAAAAAGACAAGCAAGAAGAAGTGAGTGAACGGGACGCGCCGGTGTTGGCACACCGAACGCGCCCCTAACCAAAGTCGCCTGGATTAGAGGCAACCATGGCTGGAATAGAAAGTAGCGGGTTCGCCCCTTGGGTGCAACCCGCCGCCCATCTCCGTTTCGTTTCCATCGCACGCTCTATCCCTCTGCGCGTCGCGCATCCTCCACCGTAGCTTCCTGTCAACTGAATCCGTTTGTCCACGCACGTCGGTTCTCGACTGCATCGAGGACGTGCGCCTCGACGCGCCTAATCAACTCCGAACTTGCGGTCAATTTGCCGCCGAAAGGACATTTGGTCATGGAGAAAGCACATCTGTATGAAGCGCTGTATCTGGTGAACCACGGTATTGACGAAGCCGTTCGGGGAGTTCAACGCCTGAAGAAATCTCCGAAACTCTTCATGGAGACCTACCACAAGTCCATGGCTGGTCTCGAACGCCGTCGTTCCAGGATCAACCTGCAATTCATGCTCGAAATGCGCAAGCTGGAAGAAGACGATGAGTGCCGCTTCGAGGAAGAATACAACGTCTGGCTGTCTGACGAGCCTTTAACCAACGACGAAATCTGTCAATTGATGCGCGCCGTCGAACGCGAGCGCAAACTGGAAGGGAAACCGCCGTTGGTGCAGTTTCTCCTCCGGAGCAAGCGCCCGAAGAAAACACCTAAAAAAACCGAGGGAGTCCATCCCAGCCACAGACCAAATGGTCCGCTGCCGTCCGCTGCGGGCGTGAAGAACAGAACGCAAAAGGATGCTCATGAGTAAGAAGCGCAAGCGTCGGCCAGTTCCCCCAACGCTGCGGATTCCGGGCGATGCCGATCAGCGTTCCGGGCTCATGCCGATCACTCATTCCGAGCGATATCGATTAGTGATTCCGGGGGGCTTCTTCCTGGCTCAGCCAGGTGGTGAAATTGCATGACAAACACCCGTGTATAAGGTAATTTTGACACATGGAAACCGTGAACGTGGAGCTGCCTTCAGCGCTTCTGAGGGCCGCAAATCTTGAAGGGAGCAACCTCTCCCAGGAAGCTGCCCGATTGCTGGCGCTCGAACTTTATCGCGAAGATAAGGTCTCGCTGGGACGCGCCGCCGAACTATGCGAGACGCCGTTGGCTGCTTTCATGGATTTCGTCGCCAAACATGGCGTCCCGCCGCTGCGATATAGCTTTGAAGATCTGGACGAGGAGCGCCGGTCGACTGACCGAATCGAAGTGTGACTGTCGTAGCGGATTCATCGCCGCTTGTTATTCTGACAAAGCTTGGGTGCTTTGACCTCCTCAATAGACTTTTTCGGCGCATTGACATCTCCGCCGAGGTTCACCACGAAGTGGTCGTCGCCGGCGCTGGCCTGCCAGGAGCAACGGAAGTTGCGAACGCGAAATGGGTCGAGGTAAGGAATCTTCAGAACCAAGCGGACTTGCTGGCGGCTCAACAAAATTACGCTCTCGGTGTTGGAGAGCTGAGCACAATTCTCCTGGGGAAAGAACTCCATGCGAATGCGGTGCTGCTCGATGATTACAAGGCGCGGAAACTAGCCACGACAGAAGGTCTCCAAGTTCGCGGCAGCGTGGGTCTCCTCGAAACACTTTACCTGCGAGGCTACTTAACCGATTTCGTGCTACCTTTCGGCAACTCCTCACGGATAGCTATATCGACCAGCGGTTGTTAGACCGTCGTCTACGGGCCTTGGGGCTTCCGCTCCTCTGAGCAATCTGGCTGCTGGCACCATGAAAGAGTCGGAAGGCAGAAATGGTCGTCGTGGCGATTCGCGCTCAAGTCGGCGAATTCCGACTGGTCGGATTTAGAGCGCGCGTGTCCGGGTGTTGGCCGCGAATGGATTCGAAAGCTCTTAGCACGGACTGGCTTCTGTGCGCCAGCGCCTTTGATGGTGGAGAGCCCACGCCTCTCATAACCGAATCACTCCTACGCCGGAGATTTGGTCCAGTGCCACGAAAGGGTCGCCGCGTTAACAGGCACGCTCCTCGACGGCGTCGAGAATGAAGGGAACGACAGTTGACGGCTTCTGTCGTCTGGGAGCAAGCAATCTCTATAACACCAGCGCACGATTTGGCGCGCAGATCACGCGCAGAATCAAGGCAATGGAAATGGACGAATACTGAGATATCTCGGGACCCAGACTGCGAATCGGCAAATCTTCCTGCTGAACTTTGCTGCCGATTTTCACTCCTTTGAAATTTTGTACAAGATGCTTCGAGCAGCCTGGGCCCACTTAGGCAGTGAGCGGGACAAGTCTGGTGAATCTCATGCTGGCCTTTTGCCATTCGCCAATATTCTAGCCCGGTCACACATTGATTGGATTCCAGCATCTCAGTTTTTATCAAAGCTTCCTCGCCTGGCTGACGTTTAGACCAGGTTTGGAAGCACTTCTCATGACTGGCAAATTTGTCGATGGGCACGCAGTCGCAGATGTTTGGAAAAACCGAAGCAGACTGGAAGGCGTACCAAAAGGGTTTTTCGGGAACGCGCCGCTCACTACATTGGCGAGATCAACGCTTTGCATCCTTTCCGCGAGGGAAACACACGGGCACAACGCGAATTCATTCGGGGGCTGGCTGTTGGAAGCCGGCTATGAGATTGCGTGGGACCTCGTTACGCAGGACGAAATGTTGACAGCCTCAGTGGCAAGTTTTCACAGAGGAAGCAGTGAAGCGTTTGCGACAATTCTGAACAAGATCATCCGTCCTGTTCGTTGAATACCACCCGACTCGCAATATTCCGACGCGTTCGCGATACCAGATTTACAGAGCGCTTGGTCCTGCTTTGTTGGCGCATTCGTGGAACGTTCTTTGGTACTTTGGAACAGCCGCGATCGGTCCTGTTTCTTGTTGCCAGCTTTAAGGCGGGTTGTCGACTTGCCTTTTGCGCAGCACAACAGTGACAAGAATTTCTCGATTGCCAGAAATCACTGTTTCTCGGCTGATCATCGCCTGCGGTGGGCGGAGAAGGGCAACTTCGAACCCCCAGATGCAAGAATCGGAAGTCCTGTTTTCTCCAATAGTTATAGATTCGCGTTACTTAACAGAATAGTAAAACAAGGCGGGCAAAAACCCGAGAATAAGTAACAGGGAATTGTCTGGAAATAAGGCCTGTATTTTCAACCACTTATATTCTGGCGGAGAGGGGGGATTATATTGCTCCTTTTTCCGCAACTCTCTTGTTTTCTGTCACTTCATGCGTAAAACCAGCGTTTTCTGCCGTTTACGACCGAGTCTCAGCAGTCGCATCCGTCTCACCAGTGCCCTCCAGTCTCTCCTATGGACATCGAAAGTGCCCAAAAAAAGTAACATGAGTAACAAATCCGGATTCCTTTCTTGCGGTTTACTTCCATTGCCGCGGCCGCAAGATTGTCGAGCTTGGAATTGATGAGCGTGCCGTCGACGTCGAAAATAAAGAAATCAATTTCCCCGCTGGGTTGCCGGCCGCTGGTCAGATTGGAGCCCCCAGTTTGACTCAGCGCTTCAATGGGAGCGTCTGATCGATACCGTGTCTCCGACAAGTCTCAGAGACGTTCCCGCTCTTCAGCCCTTCCTGCACAATCTGCTACTTCTCTTTCGGGGTTCGATCTACGCGTGGTTTCCTGCCCATGCTGCCTCCTGTTTGGAGGCCCTGAATCATACCGAATTCGGCAGTCTAGTTTCAGCGGGGAGCACTACAGACTTCGACTACCTACCAATCCCATTTGAGACCCAAGAACTTCTGGACCGAGTTCGTGGGTTTCACCAAATGGTTACATCAGGCGTCGGACCTGTACAAGGTTGGGCAGGAGTCTTCGCAAGAACCGTCAAAGCGAGGGCCGAAAACCGCTCCGAGAAAACTACTATTTGAGAGCTGTCTCCTTCGAGCTTTGTTTTGCGTTACTTGAACGACGCCAAAGCAGAAGGAGTCCCAACTCGCTGCCACTCAGTGACTCCACGCACCCTAACAATCTTCCAAACTATGGGCATCCGAACAGAACAAAGGTATCATGCCACTCTCGGATCTCGGATTTGCCTGATCAAATCTCTTGGGTTGGTTCGATGAGACTCTGGCGGATAACTTTGTTCTTCCCCGTTCTTCTCATAGTTGCGGCTCTCTCCTTCTCCAATGAACTGAATGCTCAAACAACGACCTCCGGTGCGTTGGCAGGCGTCGTCATCGACCGGACTGGTGCGGTTGTACCCGATGCGGAGGTCGAGATCAGGGACAATTCCAAATCAACAACCCAATCCACGAAAACTGACCGGGACGGAGTCTATCGATTCTCGTTCCTCGCGCCCGGTAGATACAGCTTGACTGTTACGCACGTCGGCTTTCGAGAAGAGAAGCGGGCAGTGAATGTCCTGCTGGGGCCTCCAGTCTCAGTGAATGTGACCCTTGCAATTGCGAAAGCAAGCACCGAAATCATTGTGGCTGCTGAGGTGCCGCTCATTCAAGCGGAGAACGGCGATGTATCGGCAACTATGAACCAGAAGCAGATCGCGGACGTTCCAAATCCTGGCAACGATCTAACCTTCATCGTGCAAACCACGCCTGGCGTAGTGATGAATACCGACACTCCCCTCGTCGCGGGCGCAAACTTTTCGATTCTTGGTATGCCGAGCATTTCGTATATGTACACAATCGATGGCATGGACAATAGCCCGCTGAACGGCGAACTCGGTCCTGTAACCGGCACACTCGGCCTTCTCCTGGGACAAAACCAAATCCAGGAGGCGACCGTAGTCAGCACTGGCTACTCCGGTCAGTTTGGCGGCGCCGCGGGCGGCAACATTAATTACGTAACGAAATCGGGGAACAATCAATTTCACGGGAACGCGCAGTATTACTGGAACGGCCGCGTCTTCAACGCCAACGATTGGTTCAACAACGCATTTAACGTTCCGCGTCCTTTCGACATGGCAAACCAGTGGGCAGGGTCATTGGGAGGGCCCATTAGGAAGGACAAACTGTTCTTCTTCTTCGATACAGAAGGGCTGCTGGTTCTCATTCATCAAATTACTCCAGTAGTAGTTCCAAGTCCGCAGTTTGAAGCCGCTACTATCGCAAATATTGACTCCCGGTTCGGCTTTGCCTCTGCTTCAGACGCCTTCTACAAAAAGATTTTTAATCTGTATAAGGCAGCCCCAGGAGCAAGTTCAGCAACTCCGGGCACTTTTGTGCAGGGAGAGCTGGGCTGCGGCGTGTTTGGAGTGCTGGGTCCCGGCGTGCCCTGCATGATGCATTTCCTCAGCAATCGCGGCAATCCGAGCCAGGATACGCTAACCGCAGGCCGTATGGATTGGAGCCTGAGCAGAAGCGATCGTATTTTTTCTCGTTTGCAGCACGACAGCGGGCACTCCACGTTTAATAACGATCCGATCAGCTCCGTGTTCGACGACCAATCCCGCCAACAGTGGTGGCAAGGCCAAGTGGTCGTGACTCATGCATTTGGCTCGTCCGCTGCGATTCAATTCCTGCTGGCCGGCTCATACCTTGACGCCACCTTCGGTGTAAACGATGTCTCGAAATCTCTCGCCGAATTTCCTACCACATTGAATTTCTTTTCAGCGGCGCAACAGCTTTCCCCTTTGGGAAACGGCAACAAGTCTCGCCGATACAATACTCAGTATCAGATTTCTGGAGATTTGGAGAAAACCTGGGTAAAGGAGAAGGTCGGGTTCGGCGTAAACTTCGAACGAATCTACTGGCATGGCACGGCGTCAACGGCTAATTCCGTCGGCTCACTCAGCCCCCAGACGCTCGACGCTTTTTATGAAGGTGGACGCAATCTTATCTCGCCAGACACCGACTTTACACTATTGAGCCAATCGTTCCCCGCGAACGTTTCGTCGCCACTTACCTTTCACCATTTGGGAGTGTACAGCCAAGACGAGTGGCGTGCGCGACCTAACCTGACACTTACTCTCGCGCTCAGAGCAGAAATCCATTCCAACCCCGTGTGCGAAAGTCGCTGTTTTGCTCGTTTGGCCGGTCCGTTCAATTCAGTAAGTCACGACCCAAGTCAGCCGTACAATCGGACGATCCTCATCAACCAGAAGCAAGCCTTTCAGGGAATTGACAGGATTTTGTGGTCACCGCGATTCAGCTTCGCATGGCAGCCTCTTGGTGTCTCTCGCACTATGGTGCTACGTGGTGGGTTCGGTATCTTCTATGATCCAGTACCGGAAGGCATTGCGTACGGCTTTTCCAGCAACCCCCCGCTAGTGAACTCGTTCACAGTGATCGGAGACAACGCTGCGCCCGATGAAACGACCAGCTTATTCAAGAATGCTGCCGCTTCCAACGCGGCCTTTGTTGAGGCTTTCCGTGCTGGTAAGACTCTCGCCGACATTCAGGCGACGGTTCCCAATTTCTTTCCTCCCGCCTTAACAATCCCAGGAGACCAGACACACTCGCCGCAATATCAGCGATGGAGCTTGCAGCTGCAGCAAGCCTTTGGCAACACGACTTCGGTGAGCATCGGATACTTTGGCCATCACGGTATTCACGAGTTGCTGCAGAATCCTAGCGCAAATGCTTGGGGTTTCGGCTCGCTTCCTGTTGGGCGATGTACCGATCCTGTTCCGAAGTGCGCGCCGGACCCCCGATTCAGCGCTGTAAAGGAGTTCGATACAAGTGCCGTCTCCAACTATAACGGCATGGTGGTTTCTTTCCGGCACCAATTCAGCCGCTGGAGCCAAGGCCTTTTCGAGGCCAATTACACGTACGGCCACGCCCTCGATGAGGTGTCCAACGGCGGTTTGTTTACTTTTGCGAACGATGCCAGGTCTCCCTTTTCGGCGGTTCCGCAGGATCCCAACAGTCTTCGCGGCAGCTACGGACCTGCGGAGTACGATGTGCGCCACTCTTTCAATGCGAATTATGTTTGGGAACTGCCGCTGAAAGCCGCTTTGGGCGGGCACGGACCCGAGGTTCTGGTCAAAGGTTGGCAAGTCGCGGGAACGGTCTTTGCGCGCACAGGATTACCCTACACTGTCTTGGATTTCATCGCGCCTGGTAATCTCGCAGCGAAGAATTATTTTGGGCTGCTCTATGCGGTGCCGGTCGGCCCTCTTGGGTCAGGGCCGACGTGCGGCAAAGGTGCGGCCGTTCCACTTGCTCCGCGTCCGTGCCAACCGCCTCAGGTCTTAAACGACGGTGTGACCCCCAGTCCACAAGCCCGTTTTGTACAAGCGGGATGCGAAACCGGATTCAATGCAGGCAACCTTCCGGGACCTTCAGGTCCCTGCACCGGACCTGCAGTTTCCTTTGCTCAGGGTAGAAACCGGTTCCGCAGTCCGCGCTATTTCAACGCAGACTTCACGATCATGAAGAATACAAAACTTCCGCAATGGAAAAATGCTGTGCTAGGGATTGGTTTTCAGTTTTTCAATATATTCAATCATCCGAATTTTGGTTTTCCGCTCACCGGCCTCGGCCCCGGAACCGGGGTGATCAACTACCTGGAACAGCCGCCGACAAGCATTCTAGGTAGCGGATTCGCAAGCTTCGGAGGTGACGTGGCCCCGAGGATGATCCAGTTGAAAGCCCAATTGCAGTTCTGAGCAAAAGCTGCGAAGAACCCTCTGTCAATCTCTTAGAGTATAGCCGTTACTTTTTACTCCATGGCGGCAATTCACCCATGCTGTGACGGTGTTGTGCAAATCGGGCGCGAATCCGAGCTGCGATTTCCATTGTTAGACTCTCGCTTGTCACGCTGACGACGGTCTTGGTAATCGATGTAGTGTCGTTCGGGATCGCAGCAATTGAACTCCCCGAGGCCTCGTCTGGGACTGCACTGGCAGCGTCTTCGCCGTCGAACGGGATAAGCACGAAAGCGTGTCCGCACACGCTTTGCCCGCTACACCCGGGAGGCAGTCCGATCCCAGCAATCTCTCCGCGATCGTTAATGGCAAGCACCTCGACTAGTCGAAAATTCTCATCGTCACGAATCAATGTATTCAGATCTGCCATCTCCCCGTCTTCCCAAAGAAACGGCCTTGCTGAGGTGAAGTCGCATGAATACGATTGGCCGACGACGCGGCTTGCGACATTTATTGCGAAGGCCTGACTGTAGCAATCGCCACTCAGCGACCCAAGATCGGTGGCGACACCATCCCTCCAGAGATATGCGTCGAAGGGTCGTCCTGGAAAAGAGCCAGCGCCCACCACGTCTCCGGCGTCATTGATCGCATTTGCAATTGTTGGGGATCCTCCAATCGTCTCTGTAGACAAGTCAGTAAGCTTTTCCCGCTCCCACAAGAATGGATGGGAGATTTGATCCCCGGCCAAATTCGACTGGCCTATTACTTGACTTCTGTTGTTAAGGGCCGTAACTCCGCCGAGGGTGCCTCCGAGACTACCAAGGTCAATCATTTGGCCGTTCCTCCATAGGAACGGATCGAGAGTCGGAATCCCTGTAGTGGGATTCGGAGTCGAATTCCTGTACGAAAATCCCATTACCTCGCCGAGTTCGTTTACGAAGCCAGCAAAGGCATCGGGTCCACCCAAGGTTCCCAAATCGCGTTTGTCTCCGTTCTCCCAGAGAAACGCCCTAGTTTGAGTGCCATTCGAGGAACCAAACAAGAAGAGATCAAAAAGGGAAAAAGGGTCGGGAACAGCGTTCAAGGCCACTCCTGTCACCTGACCCTTACTGTTGATGTTGCCGGCGACGCTGTGATTCCCTCCAAACGTCCCGAGGCTCCTAATGTCGCCCTCCTTCCACAGAACAGCCCGACCCTCTCGTACGCCCGTTAGCGGATCAACGAGACCGTTCTCTGAATGTCCAACGATCTCACCCTTTGCACTTATTGAGGTGGCGACGCTGGTATTGTCATCGCCAGGAAGCGCACCCAGGTCAGTCAGAACACCGTTTCGCCATTCAAACGCGTGGAAGACGAACGGAGCAATACCGTCGATGCCTCCGCAGAACGGGCAGTTCGGGGAAACGGAGGTGGGCGTCGCCGCAGCGCCAACCGTCATCCCATGATTGTTGATTTGGTTAGGGGCCCCTAGAGCCTGTGCGAAGTTGACATAACTCACCGGGCCGCCAAATGTGCCTAAATCAACGAGTTTGTAGTGATGATGCTTTTTCGTCGGCCCTTGTTCTGCAGAGTGATCCTGAGCTGCGAGCCGGATAGGAATAGCCGTCGCCCCGAAGAGGATCGCAACGGCTGCGTACAGGGACAATTTAGTTTTCATGTGTTCCTCCAAAACACTCCCATAATCTTCCAACCAGGACCTTTGCTTCGTCGTGATAGCACCGAGAGTGAGCCAGTTTCCCGACGGTCAAGTCCAATTTCCACTGGCTCGTGATTCGGCACGAGGACGGGTAGTCGGGATCAGGCATGAGCTGCGCTACACCGCCGACTTCCTAGTTGGATCTAGTGAATGTTCAGAGACGATTTAGTGGTTGTCGAATTTAGATTTGGCATCAGAAGTCCTTTGGCTGCCGTTCCACCCATTTGATATTTCCGGTGCTGCTGGGCGCGGATTCGTCCAATCATTCGTGCCGTCACTTCCCGGGCGTCAGCTGTTGTTGCGGGCTTCGCAACGTTAGCACTTTCCGCAATAACGAAGTCCGGGGCTCCAACTTCTTCCGGACCTATAGGAATGAGAACGAAAGCGTGCCCAAGGAGATCCACATCAGCTGACGAAACGCCGGATGGAACGCCGGCGCCCTCGATTTCTCCCGCGTCATTAATGCCCGTTGCGAAGACCAGTTTGAAGCCCGAGTCTGGAGAAATCAGTGTATTCAAATCGACCATTTCGCCGTTCTCCCACAGAAACGCATGCGCATTCGCGAACTCGCAGGGGAAGGGGAGCGAGATTCCCACGACCTTATCTTTTGAATTCAGCCCATATGCCCAACTGCAGCCTTCCCCTGGGATGGTCCCCAGATCGACGATTTTCCGATCTCGCCAGAGGACAGCGTGAAGCAAATCGTCGTTGGTTGTGGTGGCCACGCCTGAAACATTGCCTTTTTCGCTGAGTCCCGTGGGACGCGAGAAAGTGCCTCCAAGAGTGCCCAGGTCTGCGATTGTTTCCCCATCCCAAAGGAACGCGTGGTCTTCGAATTCGTCGCCCGCCAACGTGGAGTGTCCGACCGCCTGACCACGATTGTTCAAAGTGGGTCCCTCGGCGAAGCTGCCCCCAAGTGTGAGGTCAACCAAATGACCATTTTCCCAGACAAATACATGTTGAGATGATTGACCAGTTTGAGGATCGGGAGCGGTAAGCGAGACGCCGCCTGCCTGCCCTCTGTCATTGACATCGCCTCCGAAACTGAAATTGCCGCCAAGTGTTCCGAGATCTCGCATCACTCCGTTCTCCCATAAGAATGCGTGCCACTCCGTTGACCCCGAAGCCGGATCTGGAATCGTGGTCTGCGATGTTCCAACCACCTGGCCTCGGCTATTAATTGAGAGCGCTCCGCTGGAATCCCCGCCGAGAGTGCCGAGATCAACAAAGCGGTCTTTGTTCCAAAGAACGGCGTGGATGATCGGGGCGCCCGATGCAGGGTCAATGAGGCCGTTCTGTGATTCCCCAACGACCATTCCTGCCTCGTTGATTGCTTGAGCGCCGCTCTCCAAATTTGGGAAGAATCCAAGCAATTTGGTCATCACTCCGTCCCGCCAGACGAAACCGTGCTGAACAACACAGCTGGGGCTACAATTCGGAGCGAATGGATCTGGAATATCGGTTTCTGCGATGCCAACAACAGTGCCCGACTTGGTCAGGTCGCGCTGAGTGAAGGGGATCAGGCTGAGCGGACCGCCGAAGGTACCGAGATCCACCAGCTTGTAACGAGCATGTGCCTTCGGCGGGTCTGGAGCTTGCTGACCGGCTGCATGTGTTACCAAGCCGAGGGTGAAAAGAGTCAAAGTGGCCAAGCACGAGAGGATTTTGAGTTGCATGGGCAATCTCCTGGCCGTCTTTTTCGTTCGATTCAGTGGTCAAAGGCAATGGCACGATGCTGATTTTTGTATGACAATCTCCTCCCACCAGCTAAATCCTTCATTTCGTGCGCGTCAACGGTGGGCCGCCCTCCATGGTAGAATCTTGCCGAATTGAGGCACTTCGATGTACGTTCCAGGCGGGTCAAGACGCCAGGTTTACTTCGGCGAGTTCCAACTCGATCTCGACACCGCAGAGCTCCGAAACAATGGCAACAAAAGCAGCCTTGTGGGCCAGCCGCTGCAGATCCTGACGGAACTGCTGGAACGCCCAGGGGAACTGGTCACCCGACAAGAACTAAAAAAGAAGCTGTGGCCTGACGACACGTTCGTAGATTTTGATCAAAGCTTGAATAAAGCCGTGAACCGCCTCCGAGAGGCCCTGAAGGACTCGGCGGAACATCCCCGCTTTATCGAAACGTTGCCTCGGCGAGGTTACCGCTTCATTGGTTCCCTTAACACTCCCGTCGGAATCGTCCTCGAAACAAGAAAAGAACAGTCGGCTCAGGCGGCCGGCCGCGAACCGACCGCGCGAAGTCGGCTGTTTAAGGGCAGGGCTATGCGAGTTCTCGCCATGGTGGCGGCAGTTCTTGGTCTTTCTGCGCTGCTGCTTGTACTCGGCCATCGTTTTGCCCCGCCTGCGATGCCCCGGGTGACTGGTTCCACGCGACTTACGAACGACGGCAGGCGAAAATTCGCCCTAGTCACTGACGGAGTGCGGCTCTATTTTTCCGAGGGCGGGACGATCGTCCAATCGTCGGTCGACGGTGGGCAGGAGATAGAAATCCGCACCGGACTTAGTGACGTGGACCTTTACGATATTTCGCCGCACGGATCGGCGCTTTTGGTAGGCGCCGGCGTTCAGGGTTCGCCAACCGTGGAACGGCCGGTGTGGATCGTGTCACTGCCTGCGGGCACGCCGATTCAAGTGGGCAATATCAAGGCGCTGTGGGCGAGCTGGGCACCGGACGGCGAGCACCTTGCATACACCACCAATAACGGCGTGTACGCGGCAAAAAAGGATGGAACCGAAATTCGCAAGCTGGCAAACGTTCCGGGCACACCCTGGAAGCTGCAATACTCTCCAGATGGCAGCCGGATTCGCTTTGATGCCCCCGACACAACGCGGAATCTGGCATCGATCTGGGAAATCACGGCGGACGGCAAGAATATTCGCTTGCTTTTTCCGGAATTGAACAAGCCACTACACACGGGCGCCTGGAGCGCCGACGGGAAGTATTTCTTTTTCAATTCGCACGAACCGGAGAAGGATCGCGACGAAGATATTTGGGTCTCGTCCGAGCTGGGAGCCGGGGCGAGCGGAAACGCACTTGTGCGACTCACGCAGGACCCGATCGTTTTCGGCTACCCTGTGCCCAGCCCCGACGGCAAAAAACTGTTTGCGCTCGGAACTCAGAGCCGCGCCGAGTTGGTGCGACATGACAGAGACTCCAACAAAATGGTGCCTTATCTTTCCGGTATATCGGCGTCCGAGGCTGGAATCTCCCGCGATGGACAGTGGGTGGCATACGTCTCGTATCCCGAACTCACATTGTGGCGATCCAAGGTGGACGGAACTCAACGGCTGCAGCTTACATTTCCACCGCTACAAGTCGTTACGCCCCGGTGGTCGCCAGATGGATCTCGCATTGCGTTCACTGACGTAAGGCCCGGGAAGACCTGGAAGGTTTACGTCATTTCGTCGTCAGGCGGTGCGCCGCAGGAGATAATCCCGGGCGATACGCGCCCGGAAATTGATCCCTCGTGGTGTCCGGATGGAAATTCCATCGTGTTTGGAGGGTCGGTCGGAGACGCCAAGAGGAGTATTCGGCGCGTCGACCTCAAAACTCACGCGGTCTCGACACTAACAGGGTCGGAAGCACTGTTGAGCCCTCAACTATCGCCCGACGGTCGGTACGTTTCTGCGCTCCCGACAGATGCTTCGAAGCTTATGCTGTATGACTTCAAAACCGGGCAATGGCAACAAAAGGGCGGCGGCATCTTTCAATTCAACACTTGGTCGCCAGACGGAACGAGAATCTACCTGCTCGATATCAGCGGAGTCTCTCAGATTGTCCGGTTCGACGTTGCTGGCAAGAACTTTGAGGCGGTTGTCAGCTTGAAAGATGTCGAACAAGGAGCCAGGGACTGGGTAGGATTGGATGAAGCTGAAAATCCTATGCTCGTGCTCGACAAGAGTATTACCGACGTTTACCGATTAGATTTGCGAATTCCCTGAAGCTCGCCCGCGACAACAAATGGATTCATCGCCCCGAATTTGACCACTCCCCTGCGGGCTCTTGCACTCGTCACGGTGACGGTCAAGACGAGGGAATCGAGCACGGCGAGCAAACTGACACTACATTGTGCAGTTGAGCCCGTTCCGCTCCTCGACTATATTACTGTAGATAAATAATACTAAATTATAATGGCGGAGAGGGGGGGGATTCGAACCCCCGTTAGGGTGTTTAGTTTGAATGCATAGGTCGAAGGAGGAGCGCTTGGTGTACAAAAGCTGAACTCAGCGACCCCGCTGATTCAGAGACACCAAGGAGGCTCCCCATGGAGACTATGTATTACATCGGACTGGATGTGCACAAGAGGGCCATCAGCTACTGCGTGAAGGACGTGAGTGGCCGCGTTTACGCGGAAGGTTCTGTTCCCG
>Ga0137384_10001075_pt1 | contig 21419 bp, 18 predicted proteins | sample SagtaG_2_FD_104922 | JGI IMG/M metagenome (GOLD analysis project Ga0137384, IMG submission 104922) | Vadose zone soil microbial communities from Sagehorn Ranch, Mendocino, California, USA - Sage2_R_60_16 metaG | ecosystem: Environmental > Terrestrial > Soil > Vadose zone | place: USA... | reverse complement strand
AGGTAATAGTCGTACATCCGGGCGACGTGCGCCTTGCTGGGGTCGATCCCCGGCAGTTCCTCGATCCCGTTCACCTGTGGATCCCTTTTCTCTTTCGGGTTTCCCATGCAGATACGACGATTCCCCCGGGGCGATGTCTGCCGGGCAGACTGCCGGGGCTGTTAGCGGAGGCCGGGCCCGTCTGCCTTCAGCATGGCCATGAAGGCGGCCCAGTGCGTGCGGGTGACGGCTAGCGCCGGGCCATCCGGGTTCTTTGAGTCACGGATCGCGACGATGCCGGGGAGGTTGCAGGCGACCTGCACGCAGTTGTTGTTGGCCCCGCTGAAGGAGCTCTTGCGCCATTTCGCGGTAGAGATATCGTGTTCCATTGCGTCTTGCACTAGTCCTTCCTGATGTTCTTACATCCCGCGGCTGAGGCGTTTACCTCAGCGCGTAAGTCTTCATCACGGCACGCGAGTCGTCGGGCGACGCCGCCCTGGCCTGGATCGCCCCCCATACCTCCTCATACGCCCGGAGGCCCTCGGGCTGTTCGAGGGCGAGTGAGCCGGTGATGTTCTCGACGTTGACGACGCCGGGATCGGCCGGGTCCAGGAAGGTCAGCATGGTGAACGGCCCGACCATCGCGGGGTGCTCGCCGGCGCTGAACGGCAGGATCTGGATGACGATGTTCGCGCGATCCCGATCGCGTATAAGGTGCTCCAGCTGCGCCCGCATGACCTCGGGGCCGCCCACCCGGCGGGCGAGGACGCCTTCGTTCAGCACGACGCTGACCTTCGGCGGCGGCGGGGTGATGCGGGTCAGGACCTCCTGGCGTTCCAGCCGGACCTCCACCCGCCGGTCGATCTCCTGCGCGGTGTCTCCCGGGCGCCCGGCCCGGATGACGGCACGGGCGTAATCCGTGGTCTGCAGCAGCCCGGGGACAAGCTCCGGTTCGTAGGTGCGGATCGTGGCGGCCTCTGTCTCCAGGCCGATCAGGTTCCCCAGCGCGGTCGGCACGACGCCGCCGTATGACTGCCACCAGCCTCGCTCGGTAGCCCGGCGGGCCATCTCAAGCAGCTCGTCAACATATGCCCGGTCGGTCGCTTGATACAGGTCGAGCAGCCTTCGCAGATCCCGTGTCGAGATCCCGACCTGCCGGTTCTCTATCCGGGAGATCTTTGATGCGGGCCACTTCAGCCTGCCGGCGACGTCCTCGATCGGCAGCCCGGCGCCAGTGCGCAGCTGTCGCAGCTCCGCCGCGAGCCGCCGCCTTCTCATGCTCGGCGATCCAGCCACGCGGCCCTCCCATCTTGCACCCGAAAGCAATTTGCTTGCCACAACAGCTTGCATCGCACTGCAAGCCGTTCCAAGATGATACCTGCGGACAAAGTGCGTGCAGTCCATGGCCGGGGAGTGAGATCGCCCCAGATGCTCCCCGCATCGGCCAGACCACGGCAGGAGGCCCGATCGTGCCCGCTGGAAATCAGGGACTGTCCGCAGACGCCCGGCAATTTCCTGTCACCGCGGCGGCCGGGCGCGCCGCCCCTGCCGCGCCAGGCCGCGGGCTCAGGAGCCAGCGAGACGGCCTGGGTGATGGCATACCTGCCGTCGGCTTGTCCTGGCGGCTTCCCGATAACGCCAGCTGCGCCAGCACAGCACGGGCGCACATACGCCAGGCGCTCGCGGATCTGCAGATGCCAGGGGAGCTGATCGATGACGCGGCTGTCGCGGTCAGCGAACTTGCGACTAATGCCTGGCTGCACGCCCTGGACGCCAAGCCGCTCGCTGCGACGGCAGGGCCGGGCGCCGCAGCGCCGGAACTGTGGGTCTACCGACGTGGGGGACCGCCGGACGCCGAGCTGGTGTGCGGGGTCTTCGATACCCGACGCGACGTGTGGCCCCGGGCACGGCCGGATTGGTCCGCGCTGCTCGCCGAGGACACTCAGCTGGCCGATCCGCAGCTGGATGCAATCCTGGCCGACAATGCGGGAAACGGCCATGGCCTGGGCATCGTCGCGGCACTATCGGGCACTACTGGCTGGCACCGGACTCGGTCCCGTTCCGGCGCTTACCCGGTTCCGGGGAAGGTCATCTGGTTCACCATGCGAATCCCCGATAGTTCTGCCGCTGCCCAGCCGCCGCCCGAACGGCTAACGCCTGACCAGGCAGCCCGTACGCTGACGACGCTGCTGACCGCTCGCGGCATACCAGAGCCCACCCACCGCCATGACACGGCGCAGTCAGCGGTTTCCGTCATGGCCGCCCTCACCGTCTGGTGCCAGGCGGGCGCCTTTCAGTGGCAGTCACGAGACGGTCTTGAGCGGCGAGCATATTCCGACCTGGCCGACACTGTGGAGGACGTCGTCCGCCTGCACGAGGATATGACCTTTGCGTGGGCGTCGGCTCACGTGACGTAACGGATGAGCCGGGCCCGGCGGCGATCCCGGTCCGCCGCAGCTGCGGCCCTGGCCATTGCTGACCGGCAATCCGGGTAACTTCACGACCGTGAAGTCCGAGCCGAATTTGCGCCTTACGCTCTATGCCTCATGAGGAACGTGCCGAGCAACTTGCTCACCTAGAGCGCCTCGCCGCTGCGCTGCCCAGGCAGTCGTGCACGGCTGAGATCGTCGGGGCGGTGTCTCGCCGGAGGCTGCCATCTCAACCTGCCGATCCGCCGGCTCGTGGCCGATTCCGGCCTTGACCCGGATGGAGAACTACTACGCGAAGGGCCCGAAGCTGTTCGGGTACATGTTCGAGGGAAGAGCCACCAAGGCGTGGGCAGCCAGCGGCGGCACACCCGCTAATCGCCGCCGGCCAGGTCGGCCTCGCCGGCCAGGTGATCGGCATCGACATGACGCCCGAGATGCTGGCCAAGTCACGCCAGACTGGCGATGCGCTCAGCCTCACGCCCGTCGAGTTCCGCCGGAATCGGCTACGCGCATGTAGTGCGGGATGATCTGTGCCGTCAGCATATGTTGACGGAAGTTCTTCGTCAGCATATGCTGACGGGCATGGAAACGACTCTCCAGATCGCTGAGGGCGCCGCCAGTAACGACCCCGAGGTCGGGCTGCGCGCGGTCGCGGCCCTGCGTGCGCTCGCCGAGCGGCTGGAACTTCTCCAGGTCGAGAACGCCCGCGAGCTTGGCTGGTCCTGGCAGGACATCGCCAGTCGCCTCGGTGTCACCAAGCAGACCATCCCCCGCAAGTACGGCCGCCTGATCGGGAGGCGATGATGTTCGAGCGCTTCACCGACGATGCCCGCCACGTCGTCGTCCAGGCCCAGGCCGATGCCCGCCGGCTCGAGCACGGCTTTATCGGCTGTGAGCACCTGCTGCTGGCGGCGGCCTCGACTGGTGAGGCGGCGGGTGCCGTCCTGCGTGACCAGGGCGTCAGCCCGGAGCGGGTCGAGGCGGAGATACTCCGCGCCATCGGGCGCGGGCGGGTCGCCGGTCCGCTGGGCGCCATCGACCGCGAGGCGCTGGCCTTCGTCGGGATCGACCTGGACGTGGTGCGCGCGCGAATCGAGGCCGCCTTCGGGCCGGACGCCCTCACCCGGGCTGTCCCGGCCGCCTGCAGGGGCAGGCGGCCCGCCTGGCGGAAGGGCCCGGTGGCAGAGTTGATGCGCCGCCGGCGGCGCCGGCGCCGTGCCCGGTGCTCTTCCGGCCATCCCGCGGGACCTCATACTGGCGGCCATATTCCGTTCACGCCCCGCGCTAAGAAAAGCCTGGAGCTCTCGCTACGCAAGGCGAAGGCCCTGCATGACGACTACGTCGGCGTCCAGCACCTCACCCTTGCCCTGCTCGCCATGGACGACGGAATGGTGCCGGTGATCCTGTCTGGTCTCGGCGCATCGCGCGCATCGCTGCGCGCCGCCATCCTCGACCGGTACCGGAAGGCGAGCTGACCGCCCGGGGCTTCCCGTCGCCGGGTCCACCCGGGCCGATCGGCCACTCGGTAGAAGGCGTTGCGGCCCTGCCGGCGCGCCTGCACGTAACCTCACCCAGCCAGGCAAGCCAAGTGCGCCGAGACCCGGCCCGGGACAAGCCGACCTGCGCCACGCACTCGGTCACGGTGTGCTCGCCCGGTAGCAGGAACTCCAGCAGACGCAGCCGGGCCGGGTCACCCAGGGCGCGAAAGAACCTGGCCACCATCTCAACCCCGTCATCTCCCGCGGGCAGCAGCCTCGGCCGGGTTCACCGAGGCTCAGCTCGTCCGGCAGGGAGTGGCGTGCGACTGCCGGATCCTGCCGCTGGAGGCCGTGCCGCGCGCAGTCGTCAGCCGCGACGTGTCCAGGCTGTCGTGCTGCGCGGCCTGACCCTCACCGGGCCCGCCAGGAAACCGTTACGGCACCCCCTCGCGCCACCGGGTCGAACTGGACGGCCTGCCCGCCGTGTACGCGATGTGCGCGATCGACGCGCTCGGGCGCAAAACGCCTCGCCGCGCCCGTCCGCGGCGGTTTAGGCTGCGGGCATGCCGCGTTATTGCGTCGGGCCGACGATGGCGGTGGACTGGGGCGAGGACGACGCGCCGGTCCGGGTGACCCGCGGCCTGCTGGGCCGGGTGCTCGGGTACTTCTCCCCCTACCGGGGGCGGGGTGTGCTGGTAGCGGCCTGCATCGCCGCCGAGTCAGTGCTCGGGCTGGCCCCGGCCGTGGTGATCCGCGCGCTGATCGATTACCTCGGCCACCCCCACGGCAACCTGGGGCACGTGCTGCTGCTGGTCGCCGCCGGCGTCGGCGCGGCACTGGGCGGCGGCCTGATCGGCGTCGCCGACTCCTACGTGACCACGGTGATAAGCGAGGGCATCGTGTTCACCCTGCGGCGGCAGGTATTCGAGAACCTGCTGAACCAGTCGGTGGGCTGGTTCACCCGCAGCCGCTCCGGCGAGCTGATGTCCCGGCTGAGCAACGACATCGACGCCGTCAACGACGTCGTCACCGACACCGTCTTCGGCCTGGCTCGCAACCTGTTCACGACGATCGCCACGCTCGTGCTGATGCTGCGGTTCACCTGGCAGCTCACCCTGGTCGTCCTGGTCCTCATCCCGCTGATCAGCCTGCCCGCCCGCAAGGCCGGCCGGGCCTCCTACACCGCCCGCGGCCGGACCCAGCGCAAACTCGCGGAGATGACCGCCTACCTGCAGGAGATCCTCGGTATCTCCGGCATCTTGCTGGTCAAGGCCTTCGTCCGCGGGCGCGCTGAGCGGGAACGGTTCGGGCATCTGAATGATGAGGTGCGGCGGCTGCAGATCCGCCAGGAGATGATCGCCCGCTGGTTCGGCATGCTCATGATGGCGCTGCAGACCGCCGGGCCCGCACTGATCATGGGTTTCGGCGGCTGGCTGGTACTGACCGGGCACACCACCGTAGGCACCGTGTTCGTGTTCGCCACCGTTCTCGGCGGCCGGCTCACCGGGTCGCTCAGCTCGCTGGCCACCATGCACGTGAACGTGGTGGGCTCCCTCGCGGTCTTCCGCCGCCTGTTCGAGTACATTGACCTGCCCCCGCAGATCGCCGACGCTCCCGGCGCCCGCGACCTCGGCGACGCCCGCGGCGCGATCCGGTTCCAGGACGTCACCTTCACCTACCCCGCCGCTGCCCGCCCGGCGCTGGACCAGGTCAGCATCGACATCGCCGCCGGGCAGCTGGCCGCACTGGTCGGCCCGTCCGGCGCGGGCAAGACCACCCTCACCAGCCTCGTGCCCCGCTTCGCCGACCCGCAGGAAGGGCGGGTCCTCATTGACGGTCACGACCTGCGCGACCTCACCCTGGAATCGGTCGGACGGCAGGTCGGCGTGGTGTTCCAGGACACCTTCCTGTTCCACGCCAGCCTCGCCGACAACCTTCGCTACGCCCGGCCCGACGCCACCGATGAGGACCTGACTGCCGCGGCCAAGGCCGCCTACCTGCACGAGTTCGCCACCTCGCTGCCCGACGGCTACGACACCGTCGTCGGCGAGCGCGGCCACCGGCTGTCCGGCGGGGAGAAACAGCGGGTCGCGATCGCCCGGGCGATCCTCAAGGACCCGCGCATCCTGATCCTGGACGAGGCCACCTCGCATCTGGACACCGTCTCTGAACAGCTCATCCAGTCAGCTCTGCAGCCGCTCCTGCGCGGCCGCACCAGCCTGGTCATCGCGCACCGGCTATCCACGGTGCTCAGCGCCGACGTCATCCTGGTCCTCGACCACGGCCGCCTGGCTGACCACGGCACCCACAGTGAGCTGCTCGAACGCGGCGGGCTTTATGCCACGCTGTACGAGCGACAGTTCCTCGCCCAGGACCGTCCCGCGGCCGTCACCATCTAGGTGCCATCGCGCCGGCTAGCGCCGCTATCGCTCTCATAGCGGCCGCCGCCTGATCCGTGCCTGCGGGCATCAATCCTCCGGGAGTAGCAGGCGCTAGCCATCGGGCAGCCATCCGGCCAGGCGTAGCACCTCGGCGGCCGTCTCCCGGGCGGGGCGCCCGCTGTTGTCCACCACGTGATCTTCCACCCCGGCGCGTTCGAGGACCGGCACCAGATAGCTTGCCGCCTCCAGGTACCACGTCGGGTCGCCGGCGGCTTCGCGCCGGCGGATGCGGGCGTGGAGTTCGCCGAGCGGAACACGGAGGCGGACCACGGTGATCTTCGCCCCCGGTACCGCTGCGCGGACTGGGCCGAGCAGGCTCCTCGATTCAAGCACCCGGCACAGGATGAGCCGGCTGGCGCCGGCATCTGCGAAGTTCGGCCACAGGCTCGCGAGGTTCTTATGGATGAGCCGCTCATTCCAGGGATCGTCGTCGGGAACCGGCCAGCAGCATTCGATCTGGGCCAGGTCGACCAGCGCGTGGGGCACGGCCGCCTCACGCAGCAGCGACGCTGCCTCGGCGGCGACGGTGGACTTCCCGGCGCCGACAGCGCCGCTGATGACGAGCACGGGGACATCAGGCGAGGCCATGCTCCAATGATTCCCCGCCTCGCTCCGCGGTCGGCTCGAATCCCGGCGGGCAGCCCCACAGGCGACAATCTTAACTTGACGATTTTCTGCGACAATATTAAGTTGTCGGTATGGAGGCGGTGAGCGTGCCGGCGCTGACGGAGGCGGTTCGGCAGCGGGTGGCGGGCTCGCCGCTGGACCGGGTGGAGGCCGCCCTGGCGGTCGGCGAGGAGCTGACCTCGGGCGCGGACGAGCTGATCGGCCGTTTCGTGGTCGAGGCCCGCTCCGCGGGGTGTTCCTGGACCGAGATCGGCGAGCGGATCGGGGTGTCCAAGCAGGCAGCCCGGCAGCGCTTCGCGCAGCCGCCGCGACCCAGGCTTGCCGACGGCCTGGAGTGGCGGCCGCGGCTGCTGGCCTGCCTGCAGGCCGCGGGGCGGGAAGCCAGCGCCGACGCGGCCGCCGAAATCGGCACCCATCATCAGCTGCTCGGGCTGTTTCACGAGGGGGTAGCCGCCGCGGTCCTGGAGAAGCTGGGCATCCATGCCGACGCCGCCCGGGCCGTCGCGCGGGAGCTGTTCCCCGGCGGCGGCCAGACGGGTGACCAGCCGCCGCCGGACTCAGCCGAGGCCCGCCAGGCGATCCAGGGAGCCGCCGACCTAGCCCGGCGTGCTGGTCACGGCTTCGTCGGCACCGAGCACCTGCTCTGCGCGCTTGCTCTCGATCCCGGATCCCGGGCGCGGCGGGTGCTCGGCCAGCTCGGTGTCAGCATCCCCGCCATCAAGAAGGAACTCGCCTGCTACACCGGCATCGCCGAGCGACGTCGCCGCAGGCGGGGCAAGGCGGCAGATTGCGCCTGTTCCTTCTGCGGCAAGCAGCGCAGCAGCGAACTGCGGCTCGTCGCAGGGCCGGGTGTGTGGATCTGCGCGGAGTGCATCGGGCTGTGCAACGAGATCCTCGCCGAGAGAGAACAGGGGCCAGGGCCGCAGCGCTGACCGGTTGTAGCGGGCGCCGGGCAGGCAGCCGGCAGGCGTCGTTCCCGGTCCGGCTTGCGGGACTACTCCGGCTGGCTGGTGGTGGTTTGCGGGCCTGGTAGCCAGCGGCTGAGGTAGCGTGCCAGCCCGGTGACGTCGGTGCCGGCGGCGCGGTAGCCGATGTGGCCGTCGGGGCGCACCAGGTACTGGGCGGTGTGCCGGGCGGTGAGGCCAAGGCGGCGCAGTGCCTGACCGTCCGGGTCGTACAGCGCGCCCGGCGTGTTCTGCACGGTGAGATGGTGCACGGTGACGAGGCTGGTGTGGCGCTCGGCGAGCTGTGCCATTGCCGGCGAGGTCCGCGCGTCGGGAGGGCCACAGAGCAGCAGGTGCCATCCAGGGGTGGCCAGGACCCGGTGGAGCCTGCTGGGGTGTCCCTCATGGATGATGCTCGCGTCGGGTAGCCGGTCACCGGACTTGGGGCCCTTACGCGGCGGGTTCGGGCCGTCGAGGGACAGAGGGCTGCGCCGGTAGCGGATATCGAGTTGCGCGACGGTGCGGAAGGCGTAGCCTCGCGCGGGCGTAGCTTTCAGTGCGACAGGGATCACCGTTGGGGCGAGCCGGGTCCGGGCGAACCGCACGACCGGGTTGGTCGAGGTGGCGATGGTGAAGGCTCGGTCGGTGAAGCGCAGCACCATCTTGCCGATGGGTGCCCGCTCGGCTTGGTAGGTGTCCAGCAGCGCTGGGTCGGTGACACCGCGCAGGGTGCAGGCGAGTTTCCAGCCGAGGTTGACAGCATCCTGAATGCCGGTGTTCATGCCCTGGGCGCCGGCGGGGCTGTGGATGTGGGCGGCGTCGCCGGCGAGAAAGACGCGGCCCGCGCGGTAGTGGGTCGCGGCGCGGTGGTGGAGCCGGAAGTTGGTCATCCACACCGGATCGTGTATCCGCACGGCGCCGCCGGTGTAGGTGCTGGCGATGGCCTGGACCTCCTCGAGGACGACCGGGGCTTCGGGTGGCGTGCGGTCGGCGGGTGGCCGCATGACCAGCAGCCGCCACGGGGCCGGCTTGCCGAGCGGGAAGAAGAACAGCATCCCCTGATCGGAGAGGAAGACGTGCGCAGCGCCGGGTTCGACGCCTTCGGCATCGACGTCGGCGAGGACGAAGGTCTGCGGGTAGGAGCTGCCCTCGAACCTGATCCCGGCCAGGCGGCGTGCGGTGCTGTGCGCGCCGTCGCAGCCAGCGACATAGCGGGCGGACACGGCCTCCTCGCGGCCGTCGCGGTGGCGCAGCGTGGCCGTGGCGGAGTCCGCAGTGTCGGTTAGGCCGGTCAGTTCAACGCCGCGTTCGACGTGAACGCCGGCCGCGGCCAGGTGCTCGCTGAGGATGCGCTCGGTCTCGGCCTGGGACAGGAACAGCAGGTATGGGTAGGCGGTGTCATCCAGGCCGAGATCAAACATCGGCACCGCCAGCACCCGGCCGCGAGCGTGCATGCGGAGCTGCACGCCCGGGTTTCCGCAGGCGATCAGCTCGTCGGTGACACCGAGGCCGGCGAGCACCTCCAGGGTGCGCGGCTGGATCGCCAGTGCGCGGGACTCGTGGACCCGGTCCTGGCCGCGGTCGATGAGGCGTACCCGGACGCCTGAGGCGGCCAGTTGCGCGGCGAGAGCCAGCCCGGTCGGGCCTGCGCCGGCCACGAGCACGTCGGCGACGCTGCCGGTCATGACCCCACCCTACGGCTCGCCGCCGAGGCTCAATGGGCCCAGTGCGCCGGCAGCGACGGTGATCGGGCTGGCCTTGGCGAAGACTTGCAGCCAGCCGGGGAAGGTAGCCACGGGGACGGCCACCAGGGCGGGCACAAGCAGCCCGCGTACCACGGTCGCGTCCAGCAGGATCCCGGCCCCGAACGCGGTGGCAGCCACCTTAAGTGCGGTAAGCCAGTTAACCCGGCCGCCCGCCCCGGCACCAGCGGATTTACCAGCGCCGCCGGGTCTCGCTGATCCGCGGCGCGGCGGACGGTGGGAACCTTGGTGTATGCGCGCACTGGTGATCAACGGGCCTGGGTCGGCGCGGGTCGAGGACGTCGAGGTGCCGGTGCCGGAGGCGGGGCAGGCCGTGGTCGATGTCCGCCGGGCCGGGATCTGCGGGACGGACGTGGAGCTGTTCACCGGGCAGCTGGCGTACTTCGCCCAGGGCAAGACGGGGTTCCCGGTGCGGCCGGGGCACGAGTGGTGCGGGGTGGTGTCGGCGCTCGGCGCGGGGGTTGACCCCGGGTGGCTGGGCGCCCGGGTGACCGGGGACACCATGCTCGGCTGCGGGCGCTGCCCGCGGTGCGCGGCCGGGCGTGGGCACGTCTGCGCGGACCGCCGGGAAGTCGGCGTCATGGGGTGGCCGGGTGCGCTGGCGGAGAAGGTGCTGGTCCGCGTATCCAGCCTGTACCGGCTGCCGGAGGCGATGAACGACCAGGCCGGCGCCCTGGTCGAACCGGGAGGCAACGGCTGGCGGGCCGCCTCCGCCGCCCAGGCCGGTCCGGGAAGGCGGATCCTGGTGTGCGGGCCGGGCACCATCGGGCTGCTGACCACGGCCTTCGCCACGGCGATGGGCGCCGAGGTGCACATCTGGGCGCTGGCGTGCGACCGCGAGGAACTGGCCGCGAGCTTCGGCGCCTCCGGCTACTGGACGGCCGAGAATCCGCCGCCGGTGACCTACGACGCGGTCGTCGACTGCACCGACGACCACAAGATGCCCGCGGCCGCCTTGGCCCTAGCCGAGCCGGCCGGGCGTCTGGTCTATATCGGCATCGCGGGCGTGCCGAGCCTGATCGACAGCCGCGACCTGGTCCTCGGCGACATGACCGCGGTGGGCATCCTCGGCGCGTCGGCCGGGCTCGCGCCCGCGATCGAGCACTATGCTGACGGCCGGGTGGATCCGTCACGCATCGTCCAGGTGACCGTCGGCCTGGAGCACGCCGCCGAGGCGCTGGCCGGGAAGATCAGCACCGGCGCGGGCACCAAGATCCACATCGACCCATGCGCCTAGAGCCACCGCTGGGCGAGGCCTTGCGTGCCCAGCTGGGTTCGCCGGCCGTCGTCCGGCGGTTGTCAAGCAGTCCCCGGTCACGGGTCTGGCTGGCCGAGTTCGACCGCTCCCCCGCGATCGTCAAAGAGATCACCGGCGGACCCGATGCTGACGATCGCTACGCACGGGAAACCACCGCGCTGCGGCTGGGCCGCCGGGTACGCCCGCATGTCATGCCTGGCTTGCTGGGCACGGATCCGGAGGCCCGTGTTCTGGTGCTGGAGTACCTGGCTGAGCCCGGCCGCGTTCCCGCGCGAGAGTGGATGACGGACTACGCGATCGCGCTGGCCCGGCTGCACGCCGCGACCGGGCCTGCCGACGCGGGCGCGCTGCCGACCTGGACCGGCCCGGGCCGGGCCGACGCCCGCGCGTTCGCCGACCTGGCTTCGCGGCTAGGGGTGCCAATCCCGGCGAGCCTGATCACGTTGCTCGACGACCTGATCACGCGCCTGGACCCGGCCGGACACCACGCGCTGCTGCACGGCGATCCGTGTCCCGACAACGAGGTGCACACCGATGACGGGATCGTGTTCATTGACCTCGAGCAGGCCGCGCTCGGCGCCGGCCATACCGAGCTGGCGTATCTGCGGATCGGCTTCCCCACCTGCTGGTGCGCCAAGTCGGTTCCCGAGCCCGTGCTCCGCCAGGCTGAGGCGGCTTACCGGTCGACGTGGCGTTCTATCACCGGAACCGACCCCGGCGGGGGCCTAGCCGACGCGTGCGCGGGCTGGCTCATCCGGGGTGACGGGCTGGTCGAGCGGGCTTACCGCGGGCGAGCCGATCAGCTGGCGCGACTTCCGCGCGGCGGGGTGGGAATGTATCAACTGGGTAGGATCGGCTCTCTTACTTACTGCCTGGCCAACTTAACCGCCCTTGGGGTGGAGGTCTGATATGCCCATTCCCAGACATTCAGCGGCCCTGCCGAGCGTGCAGCTTCCGGTCGAGGCCGAATGCGGCGGGGTAACCGAACTCCGCGTGCACGGGGTCGGCGGGTCGCCGCCGGACGCGATCCTCGGCGACCTCGCACCGGAGCAGGTCAGCGGTGATGCGATCGCGGGCTTCTACAGCACCTCGGACCACCGCTCGAGCAACGGGGACCGGGACGCGCACCTGGACGTGGACCGGCACGTGGAGGTCTACTCGTGGGGCGGCCTGACCTCGCAGAGCAAGGTCCGGGTGCTGTGGCTGGCGCTGCTGCCGTTCCTGTTCGGCAACCTGGCGGGCTGGATGTGCTCGGCCACGACCCGTGACTCGACCTGGAAATTCCGGCTGCACCGGCTGGCCGCCGGGCTGGGCGCGCTGGCGCTGACGGTGAACGCCGTCCTGATCGCGGTGATGATCAGCGCGGACGTGATCGCCTACCAGACGGCACGGGCCGGGATCGCCCTGCATCAGTGGTGGCTCGCGCCGCTGGGCTGGCCGTTCATCGCCGGGCATCCGGCGCGTCAGGTCACGCTCGGGGTGCTGGTGCCGCTGCTGTTCGTGCTGGCGCTGGTCTGGCTGGCCAGCAAGACCTGGCGTTATGAGGCCGTACGGCCGCCGTATCACGTGACGGCGACCCGCAAGGCCGAAGCCAGGAAGGTCACCGCGGCCGCGGTCAAGGCCGGCCTGGCCGACGACGAGTTCTGGGACGGCGAGAGCAGCGTCCGCCTGATCACCGGCGTGCACCTCGCGGTGGTCGTGGGGTTCCTGGCGATCATCCTGGGCGTGACGGCCAAGGCGCTCACCGCCGCCGGATCGGCGCATGCCATCGCCCTGGCGTGGATCGCGATAGCGCTGGGTGCGGCCACGGTCGCCCTCGGAGCCGGCTACATCGGCCTGGACGCCCTGACCACGCCGCCGATGGACCCGCCGGGCACGGTCCCGTCGCCCGGCAGCCCTCCCGCCGGGAGCGCGCTCGGCGACAAGCTCCGCGGCTGGGTGGCCTACCTGCTCGTCCCGGCGGCCGCCGCCCTGATCGCCGCCGGCCTGTTCGCCTGGCTGCAGCCGGGCGGAAAGGCTGGCCGGGCGGCGGAACTGCCGGGGATGGCCGGCGTGATCGGCTGGACGACGCTGGCCATCGCGGTGGTGCTGGCCATCGCGCTGATATCGATGCTGCTCGGCCTGCCCGGCAGCAAGGGAACGCTGAGGGGCGGCTCCTGGGTCACGCTGATGCTGGCGTTCAGCGTGCTGAACACTCTCATGCTCGGCGCGCTGACCTGGGTGGCGCACCTGGTGGGTCCGGTGACCAGCGACGCGGCCGATGCCCTCGCCGGGTCGCCCGGCAAGATCTACCTCTCGTACGTGATCACGTCGGGGGTTCCGCTGCTGGTGTGGGCGGCCGTGCTGGCCATCCTCGCGGTCGGGCTGGTCGAGGCGGTCCGGTGGCTGCTGACCCGCCGGCTGCCCGCCGGAACGGCCCGGGACTACCGGGTTCAGGCCGCGGCCTTCAGGGATCCGCTGGCCGAACCGCGGAAGTACTGGTACTGGTCGGGCCTCAGCCCGTTCCCCCCGCCTGGCGACCAGACCGGGGATCCGGGCAGCGGCCAGAACTGGGAGAAGCAGATCGCCCGGACGCAGTTCCTGGGCCGCGCGCCGCACGACGCCACCTGGCTGCTGTGGACCATCATCGGCGGGCAGCTGGTCATGGCCCTGTGCGTCTGGCAGCTTCACCTCCAGCCTCCGGTGGTGATCCGCAACATCGGGGTCACCATCGCCGGCCTGGCGCTGCCCGCGCTGATGGCCTTCCTGTACTCGGCCTGGAGCGACCCCACCAAGCGGCGCACGATCGGGGTGCTGTGGGATGTTGGCACGTTCTGGCCGCGGTCCTACCATCCGCTGTCGCCCCCGTGTTATACCGAACGGGCTGTGCCCGAGCTCCAGCGCCGGATGTGGTGGCTGCACGACAATGGGGGCCGGGTCATGCTGGTCGCGCACAGCCAGGGATCGGTGCTCGCGACCGCGGCGATCGTCCAGCCCGGCTGCCGTCCCGAGGGTGATCACCCGGCCCTGATCACGTTCGGCTCGCCGGTGGGCAAGCTTTACGGCTGGGGTTTTCCCGCCTACTTCGATCGCGCGCTGCTCAGGCCGCTGGAGCCGGGCGGGTCCGGACGGCTGAACGACTGGCGCAACTTCTTCTACCCGACCGACCCCATCGGCGGGTCGGTGGCGCCTGACCTGTCCGCGGCGGGCGGCGACCCGGTGAACACCGAGTTCCTGGACCCGGCCGAGTGTTACTACGTCTACGGGCAGGCACCACCCTCGCCCCAAAAGCACTCGGGCTACTGGGCCGACCCCCGCGTCTGGAAAACGATCAACGGCGTCGCTGCCGGGCTCGCGGATAGCCCGCTGGGAAATGGGTCCGCACCTGGCACCGGGACGAGCGGTATCACGCCCGGCCTCGTCCAGGAACTCGTCCAGGCGCCGGAGGCGGACCCGGCCGAGCTGGCATAGCTAGCGGCAACCCCACCGGTAAACGTGGACCGCGGTGCTGGCGAAGTTGTTCTGCTGGGCGTGGTTCCTGGGCGCTACGGCAGGTCGTCGGGCCCGGTGAGGTCCAGGCGGGCCAGCGCGGTCCGGTTGGTCACGCCGAGCTTCGGGAACGCCCGGTACAGGTGGTGGCTGACCGTCCGGGGGCTGATGAACAGCTGGGCAGCGATGTCGCGGTTGGTGGCGCCGGACGCCGCCAGCCGAACGACCTGGAGTTCCTGCGGGGTGAGCAGGCTCAGCCGGTCCGGCGCCGGCGCCCTCGGGGCCACGGGCTCTCCCGATGCGCGCAGTTCGGTCCGGGCCCGGTCGGCCCAGGGCCGGGCTCCGGTCCGGTCGAACAGCGCGAGCGCGGCCCGCAGGTGGGCGCGGGCGTCCGTGCCGCGCCGGTTCCGGCGCAGCCATTCCCCGTACGACAACGCGGTGCGGCCATGCTCGAACGGACGGCCGCTGACCGCGTGCCGCCGCAGCGCCTCACGGTAGTGGTCTTCGGCGTCTTCCCCTAGGACCAAGGCCTGGCAGCGGTGCAGCACGGCCCGCGCCCACGGCTGGCCGGTGGCCTCGGCCCAGGCGGCGAAGCGGGCCAGCGGCTCCGCGGCGCGATCGGCCGCGCCGAGCCGTACCGCGGCTTCGATCTGGTCGGGGGCGAAGTAGACCGCCTGGATGTAGTGCCGCAGCGCGCCGGATGCGGTCAGCTCGAAGCGCTCGAGCGCCGCGCCGTACCGGCCGAGACCCAGGTCCAGCAGCGCCACGGCCCACTCCGCCATCGTGGAGACGTTCGCCACCTCTTCGGCGGCGAACTGGCCGACCGCTTGCCCGGCCAGTTCCCGGCAGCGCGGCTCGTCGCCGCCGACGGCGGCCAGGACGGCGAGCACGCTGCACAGGCCGGCCGCGCGCACGGGCTGCCCGGTGTCCTGGGCGAGCCGCAGCCCCTCGGCGGCGGTCTCGCTGGCGGCGCGGAACCGGGTGAGGAGGAGGTTCGCATATGACAGTCCCAGGTAGAGCGGCGCCAGGAAGCGGACGACCCCCAGAGCCCGGCAGGCCTGCACCGTCGACAGCATCAGTTCACGCGCGCTGTCCAGGTCGCCGACCAGCAACGCGAGGTTGCCCGCATAGAACCTGGCTTCGATATCGTCCGGCCGGCCACGGCGGGCAGCGGCCAGCAGGTCGCGGGACGGAGGAACCGCTCGTTCCGGATGGCCGGCGAGCAGGTCGGCCATCACCCGCATGCCGCCGGGCCCGAACGCCGACCCGTCCGGGGGGATCTCCAGCCCGGCCAGACGGTCCGCCACGTCCTGGACGAGCTTGGCGTCGCCCGCCCACCACCCGGCGATGCCTCCGAGCATCAGCATGGCCGAGGCCGCGACCGGATCGGACCCGGCGATCGGCTCGGCGCCGGCCACGACGAGCTCGTGCACGCTGTGCATCGCCCCGCGTTCCATGGCCACCCAGGCCCGCACCCGGGCGATCTCGGCGGTCAGCGCGCCGGGCTCGGCGGTCAGGCTCTGCCCCTGCCCGGCCAGCACGATCGCCGCGTCGGGCCGACCCGCGTCCAGCGCCGCTCCGGCCGCCGCGATCAGCCGCCTGGCCTTGTCCGGCCGTTCCGGCGTGAGCCGCGCCGCGCGTTCCAGCGCGGCCGCGGCGGACGCGTGGCCGAGACGCTGCCGGGCCCGGACCGCCGCCAGCTCGAGCTCGGCCGCGACCGACTCGTCCGGGCCGACCGCGACGGCCGCCAGGTGCCAGGCCCGCCGGTCCGCGCCTAGTTCGCCGGTCAGCGCGGCGGCCAGCGCACCGTGGGCCGCGCTGCGCTCGGCGAACGTCGCGCCCTGGTAGACGGCGGCCCGAACGAGCGGATGGCGGAAGGCCACCGCATGGGCGTCCACGATGATCAGCCCGGACCGTTCGGCCGCCTCGGCGTCCGCCGCGGGGACGCCGAGCCCCTGCGACGCGCGCAGGACCAGGCCCAGGTCGCCGCTCTCCTCGGCCGCCGCCACCAGCAGGAACGTCCTGGCCGCCGCGGGCAGGCCGACCACCTGGCGGTAGTAGGACTGCTGGATGCGGCGGGGCAGCGGCAGCGGAGCGGAGAGCTCCAGGGGCGCCGCCAGCTCGGCCAGAGACACCGGGGAATCCGCTAGGGCCACCGGGAGCTCGAGCAATGCCAGCGGGTTCCCGGCCGCCTCGGCCAGCACCCGGCCGGCCATCCCCGGCGGCAGGCCGGGGGCGTGCTCGGCGAGTAGGGCGCGGGACGCGTCGCGGTCGAGCCTGCCGAGCGAGAGTTCGGGCAGGCCGGGCGCGTCGAAGCCGTCCTCGCGGGCGGCGATGAGCAGGACTACTCCGTCGGCTTCCAGCCGCCGCGCGGCGAACAGCAGCGCGTCGGCGGAGGCCCGGTCCAGCCAGTGGGCGTCGTCGATCAAGAGGAGCAGGGCCCCGTCCCCGGCCAGTTCGGACAGCATCGACAGCGCGGCCAGGCCGATCAGGAACCGGTCCGCGCCGGGCGCCTCAGCCAGGCCGAACGCGCCGCGCAGGGCCCTGGCTTGCGGCGGCGGCAGCATGTCGAGCCGGGCGAGCCCGGGCCGCAGCAGCAGCTGCAGCGCGGCGAACGGCAGCTCGGCCTCGGACTCGATGCCGGTCCCCCGCAGCACACGCGTTCCGGTCGCGGCGGCCGCCGCATAGTCGAGCAGCGCGGTCTTGCCCACCCCGGGCTCACCCCGCACCACCAGGGCGCCGCTGCGGCCGGCCCGGGCCGCGGCCAGCAGCCCGTCGATGCGCGCCATCTCGGCGGACCGGCCATGGAGCATAAGCCAGAACGTAGCAAACCCGCCGCGGCAGGGACACGACGCGGAGTCGGTGGCGCATCGGGTACGTAAGAACGTACCCAGGGTGCCACCGACTTCCGTAGGCGAGACCGGGAGCGGCGGGTCTAGGTCTCGTCGTGCTCCTGCAGGAACACGCGGAATTCGTCGATCGCCTGATCCGGATCGGGGCCGAGGTCTTCGATAACGGCCATCTCGGTTCCGGTCCAGTAGGCGCCAGAATAGGCACCGCCGCCGGCCGAGGGCACCAGCAGATGGTGGTGGGCGATCTTGATGTGGTCCCGCACCTGATCCCACGAGACGCCGGGCGGCACCAGGCCGATCGCCGGCGAGTCGCTGTCGTCGAACTCCAGGTCCTCGAGCACGCGTCTCCCTCCGGTGGGCTCTCAGGGTAATGCTGGGGCACGCGCCCAGACCGTTCGGGATAAAAACGAGACCACGGACGGTCAGCCTTCGCTGCCCGCGATCGTGGTGAGGGCCTCGATCCGGCTGCCCCGCTCGCCCCGGGTCAAGAAGCGGTAGCCGAGGTAGCCGATGATCGCGATGACGAACGACATGACCAGCATGATCGTGCCGAGCGCGTTCAGCGCGGGGCCGCCGTTGCCGCCGCGCTGGGTGGAGTAGATGATCACCGACATCGGGGTGTTCCCGGCATTGGAGGAGAGCAGGTCGACGATGACGAAGTCGTCGATCACGCCGGAGAAGACCAGCACCGCGCTGGCGAAGATGGCCGGGCCGAGCAGCGGCAGCATGACCCGGCGCATGGTCTGGAACCGGTTGGCGCCCAGGTCGGCGGCGGCCTCCTCGTACTGGCGGCCGAGTGTGACCAGCCGGGCCTGGACGATGATCGCGGCCCAGCTCACGTTCCAGGTGACCAGGCCGAGGACCTCGGCCACCGTGCCCAGGTGCACCGTGGTGAACAGCACGGTAAAGGTGAAGAACATGGCCACGCCGAAGATCAGCTCGGGGATGACGAAGGACATGATCATCAAGAAGTTGAACGTCGACGGGACGGGGCCGCGCCAGCGGTTGATGCCGAGCGCGAACGCCACCCCGAGCGGGACCGCGATGAGCGTGGTCAGCACGGACAGCCGGACGGTCTGGATGACCGCAGCGTGCAGCTGCGCGTTGTGCCAGACCGAGTTGGTCTTGTCCCAGAAGTACCAGTGCCAGGTCAGGCCCTGGTAAGCGGCCTGCGACCGGCCCTTGTTGAACGAGAACAGCACCGCGATGCCGATCGGCACCAGCGACCAGACCAGGTACAGCCAGGTGAAGCCCTCCAGGAACCACGAATGCCGCCACGGGTTCCTGGGGTTCCACCGGCCCACCGGGCGGGCGGAGGGACGGGCGGTGCTGACGGCGGATTCCGGCGCGGGCGATTCCGCGGGAATGCTTGGGGCGGTCATGATGCCACCTGCGAGGATCGGTTGGTGCTGACGACGTAGTAGATCATCGGGATGAGCAGGACCAGCAGGAGCAGCAGGGACAGCACCGCGCCCTGCCCTTGCAGGCCGGGCGTGCCGAGCTGGCCCTGGATCAGGTTGCCGATCATGGATGTCGACGCAGCGCCGGACATCAGCTGGTTGGTGTAGTAGTCGCCGAGCATCGGCAGCACGGTGATCAGCAGTGCGGTGAGGATCGGCTGCCTGGACAGCGGCAGCGTGACGCTGACGAACGTGCGTATCCGGCCCAGGCCGAGGTCACGGCCGGCCTCGATCAGGGCCGGGTTAATTCTGTCCAGGCCCGCGTACAGCACCAGGATTAGGTAGGGGATGTAGCCGTAGACCAGGCCGAGGATGACCGTGACGGACTTGCCGCCCAGCCAGTTGACCGCCGAGATGCCGAACCAGGACAGCGCCTTGTTCGCGTATCCGTCGGTTTGCAGCAGGTCGACCCAGGCCAGCATGCGCATCATGTAGCTGATCCAGAACGGGGCGATGAGCAGGATCAGGAACAGCCCCTTCCTGCGCCCGGCGAAGCGGGCCACGAAGTACGCGGCCGGATAGCCGATGAGCAGGCAGAGCAGGGCCGCGATGGCGACGTAGACCACCGTCCTGATCACGATCGGGCCGGCGAATGACGTACTGCCGGCCAGGTCGCGGGCGACGTTGATGACGTTCGACGAGCTCCACTCGAAGGGATTCCAGACTGCCACCGGCGACTCGAACAGCCGGTCCAGCTTGCCCATCGCGATCGCGAGCACCGCGTAGAACGGCACTATGAACAGCAGCAGCAACCACAGCACGCCCGGCACCGCCAGGACGACGTAGAACCCGTTCTTCTTGGTCTTCTGCTCTTTCATAGCGCGCCCCCTTTACAGTCCGTTGCTCACGACGAGCCAGGCTTGCTGCCACAGCGCGTCGGCGTCGACGGGAAGCTGCAGCTCGGCGACGCCGCGGCGGAAGTCGGACGGCAGGACGACCGTGGACAGCAGCTCCTTCGGCAGGATCTCCTCTTTGACCAGCACCTGCGGGGTCACGCCGGTCAGCGGCTGCATGTAGCCGTTGAAGCTGATGTTGTTGAGGACGTTCGGCAGGTCGAGGAAGTAGTTGAGGAACGTGTGCGCCAGCACCGGGTTCTTCGCCGAGCGGAGGATCATGTTGGTGTCGTTGGCGACCGGCCCCCGGCCGTCGGCAGGGAACCAGTAGCCGACGTTCTTGACCGGCACGCCCTTGGGCATGTAGTAGCCGGCCGCGGCCATGTCGCCGGACCAGGCGTGGTGGATCCAGGTGCTCGCGTTCGGGACCTCGGTGTAGTCGTTGTTGTCGATCCTGATGTTGACCAGGCGGCTGAGGTCTTCCAGGGCCTTGCGGGAGCTGGCGATCTGGCGGTAGTCGGTGGTGTTGAGGTCGTAGATGCCGCTCTTCATCAGGCCGAGGCTGATCCCCTCCCGGTAGTCGTCCAGGATGGCGATCCGGCCCTTGTACTTGGGCTGCCACAGCATGGACCAGGGGTTCTTCATCGTGTACGGGTCCTCGTTCACCAGGTCCTTACGCCAGGCGATCCCGGTCGTGTAGATCGTGTAGGGCACCGTGTACTGCCAGCCCTGGTCGTAGAACGGGTTGGTGAAGTCGGGCCAGGCCTGGCTGATGTTCGGGATGTAGGAGTGGTTGAGCGGCTGGACCAGCTTGGACTCGATGAGCTGGCCGAGCACGTCCACGGTGGCGCCGACCAGCAGGTCGTAGGACAGCCCGGCGCGCAGCTTGGACAGCGCCTCGTTCATCGTGTTGAACGTGGTGATCTGCACCTTGCACTTGAACTTCTTGGCGAAGGAGTTGACCACGTCCTGGTTGATGTAGGCGACCCAGGTGTAGAGCTGCAGAGTCGCGTCCTGCTCCGGGGCGAGGTTGGACGCGATGGCCTGGTTGCCGGAGAAGACCGGCCATTTGACCGGGTTGTCCGGGCGGGCCAGCGGGACAGAGCCGGAGCCGGCCAGCCCGGAGGAGCACGCCTCGAGCAGCGGCACGGACCCAAGAACGCCGAGGGCGGCGAGCGCGCCCCCGGCGGTGCCGAGGAAGGATCGGCGGGTTAGCTTCCTGGGGGCGCCGTGGCCCTGCCAGCCTTCTCTCGGGTGCGCCATGGTGTCAGCCCTCGGTTCTTACGGCCCTGCTGCTTACGGCCCTTGCGAAGTTAGCGAAGTTTGCGATGAGCCGGTCGATATCCGCCTCATCGTGCTGCACCGAGATCAGCCACTGCTCGATCTTGCCCCAGGGCGGCAGGAAAACCCCGCCGTTGTGCTGGTAGAGCCAGTGCGCGTGGCTGTACCTGTCGTCCACGCCGAGGAAGCCGCGGTAGTTGGTGACCGGGTCGGCTGCGAATACGACGCAGCCCTTGGCACCCGCGGTGACCACGTGCGCGACGAGGCCGTTTTCGTTTATGGCGCCTTGTATGCCCGCGGCGGCGCGCCGGCGGAGGCGCTCGATGTTCTCGTACGCCTCCGGCGTCGCCACCTCGGTCAGCATGGCCCGGGTCGCCGCCATCGCCAGCGGGTTCCCGTTGAAGGTGCCGACCATCTCGTAGCCGCCGTCGGCCACGTGCGCCATGGTCGGCTCGGTGCCGCCGATGGCGGCCACGGACACGCCGCCGCCCAGCGACTTGGCCAGGGTGATCAGGTCGGGCTGGACGTTCTCTTCTTTTGTCACACCGCCCGGGCCGACGGTCAGGCCGGTCTTGACCTCGTCGAAGGTGAGCAGGGCGCCGTGGT
>Ga0137384_10001073_pt1 | contig 21429 bp, 19 predicted proteins | sample SagtaG_2_FD_104922 | JGI IMG/M metagenome (GOLD analysis project Ga0137384, IMG submission 104922) | Vadose zone soil microbial communities from Sagehorn Ranch, Mendocino, California, USA - Sage2_R_60_16 metaG | ecosystem: Environmental > Terrestrial > Soil > Vadose zone | place: USA... | reverse complement strand
GCGCCGATCTTTGTTGTATAGGGATCGGTATTGTCCAAATATCGAAGAATGGCCTCCTTGTACGGCATGGTGATCGCCAGCCCGTGAATGGGTATGTCTCGGATACAGGCCAGCAAGTCTTTCAGTGCCTTCGCGTGCAGCGCCAGAAAAACTCCGTTCACATTTTCGCGGCGGAGCGCGGCGTTCATAATGGCTGGCGAAAGCGATTGCGACACCGGATCGCCAGCTACCCCGTAAACTCGAGTGGCTGCATCCACCTGATCTATTCGATAAGTATTCTGGAGCTCCTGGGCTGTGACTTGTCCTGGCGCCGTCTTCTCGTCGGCGGTGAGAGCGCCGAAGGTGAATGCACTGCCGGCGCGTACTCCTAATACCCGGCTGATGATCCCCTGTTCGCCCATGCACAGCCCGACCAGCGAGTGAGCGTCCTGGTGTTTCTCCAGGAATTTCATCATGGTGACGTTGTCATAAAGGCTGGTCGCAGTGCTGACGATCTTGTAAAAGTCGGCTGGATAGGCGGCCATCTTCTTCAGCCTCTCGTCGAGTTTCTGGGTCCCCCGAAAGTCGTGTAAGGAAAGCACAATCGCCGCCTTGGAGCGCAGTCTGTCCAACTGTGCTGGCTTCAGGCGGACGGCTGTCTGGATCTCAACATCTACTAACTGGCATCCCGCAAGCGCGGCTTTGCCCAGAATTTCCAATTGTGCAGGCACCGTTCCGCGGAACTTCCCTCCGCTTACGACCCGGCGACAGGTCCCAATGGCCACCACATGGGGATGAAAATCCATGAATTCTTTGAGCCTTGGAACTGCCAAACCTGGCTTGGGCAAGTAATCTAACCTGAACTCAATAAAAGGGTTATCGCGCGCCAATACCTCGGCCTTCTCTACCATTTCGTTCGCGTTGGAGCCGGTGACCGCGACGCAAACCTTAGGCAGCCGCAGGTGTGACAATCTCGAGATGTAGTGGTTGTTTTCTGCCGTCATTAACCGCGCGATATTACAGGGACGTAACTCCATATGCAACAGCGATTGCACTTTTTCTGGGCAGTAAACTTTTTAACAGGGCTGGGATAAGACCTGCGTAACCTTGACCCTGCTCTGGAGGCTTGTTACTTTCGTCAATGGAAGTTTCTTTATTTTAAGTAACTTAGCGTCACATCGGGTCGCGCGAAGGCCTGAGGAGAAACCATGAAGAACGCAGTGCTATTTCTGATGCTGTCAGTGCCTGGATTGTGCTGGGCACAACAGAGCTCTGGCGACGCAGTTCCGGCGGGTACCGCCTCGACCTCGATCAACTTTCCAGTGGAAAGGCTGCAGACGCCCACCGCCGCCGACCTCTATTGCGCAGGTTTTGTTAGCAAGCCGCTCTCCTCGAAGGACAAATATGTCGCGGGCGGAATGGAGTCGCCCCACGCGGTCCAGTTCAGTAATGGCGACGTGATTTATTTGACTGGCAAAGGATACGAGGCCGAGCAGCAGTACACAATTGTCCGCGAGTTGCAGGATCCCAACCGTTATGAATTATTCAAAGGACAGTGGGCCGCCCTGAAAGCTGCGGGACAACCGTATGAAGAAATCGGGCGAGTAAAAGTGATCGATACGCGGAACAAAATGACCATCGCCAGAGTAGAGTTCAGCTGCGACAGTCTGGCTCCTGGCGATTTTGCGATTCCTTTTGTCGAAAAACCGGCAACCGTATTCCATGCTCCTATGCATTTTGATCGGTTTGCGCCTTCCAATGGGCAGGTCAGCGGGCGAATTCTGTTGGCAAAGGATTTTGATTCCGAGCTGGGAACAGGGGCAAAGGTTTACGTGAACGTCGGTGCCAGTCAGGGACTGAAAGTCGGTGACTTCCTGCGGGCCGTGCGCACCCCATCCGTTGTTGTGCACGATCCTGTGGACTCGCTCTCATTCAAATCCTCGACCGTCGAAGCCACGCAGCGGAAACAGCCCGCCATCGATCCGAAGGCCTTCACCAAGACTGGAGGGCCGGTTATCCATAGCGCAGATATGCCGCGTCGAGCGGTGGCAGAAATCGTCGTGATCGGGACAACCCCTTCGACCGCGACCGGAATGATAGTTTTCGCGATGGAACCAGCTCACATCGGGGATGTCGTAGAACTCGATCCGCAATAGCCGGGATATTTTGGGGAGGAGAGATCCTCCCCAGTTTTTGCGTAGTTCTACAAATTTGTATGTGTGAGATGTTACACACGCAATTGCTGCCCATTCAGCTTTTCGCGCAAGCTGAATGATCTAGACGCTGCAGTCGCGGTCACCAAAAACTTCAGCAGTGAATGCCTGAATTTTTGCGCCTTCCCGCCACGCGTCGCGCGACAATCCTGCCTTCAGACAAGTCTGCTCTAGAAAAGTAATGCGATCCCATCCATGCTCGACCGGCACTTGAGGTAAGAGCAATCCCCGGCGTGGGCCCTCGGAGATCACCAGGCCATGCCGGCCGACCTCAACCGCCTCGGTCGAAATGGTCCTGAGCGGTGAAAGAACGCTGAGCGAGACCTGGACTTGGCGCGCCTCAGCTAGCCTCAACGGAACAAAACGGGGATCATCAAAAGCCGCGGCCCGCGATGCATCCATTACGGCCTGGTAAAGCGGTGCGACAGCGGTGGGAAATCCCACGCAGCCTCGGAGCTTCCCATTCGAGTACAAGGTTGCGAAAACTCCCCTCGGCTCGGCAAGGTGCGGAGCGGGGGTGAACGATGAGACTTCACATTCTTCCAGTACAGAAAGAATGGCCTCATGAGCAATCTCTAATAGAAATTGCCGTTCTTGGGGAGTGTATTCCGGCCGCACGCCCGGCTGGGCGAGAGGTGATGACGAATCTTCAGATGGCGGCGACATCGCGCTTCTTGCGCCGGCTGAGAATAAATGCGCGCTTCCGGCGCTTGACCACGTGGCGATCAATTTTCGACCAGAACGCATAGAAATAATCTCCCGCCGAGACCAGGGAGAGGAGCACCATAAACCAGATTGCAATCCGCGCAATCCAATCTACCGGGAAAATGTAGAAGCGATAGACCGGCCACTCCTGCCAGCGATGGTCAAGAATGACGGCTACGACGGACACAATCTGGACCACCATTTTGAATTTGCCCAGATCACTAGCTTCGATCGTGAACCCCTCGGAGGCGGCAATGGACCGCAGTCCGCTGACTAGGAATTCTCTTGCGATAATCACCACCGCGATCCATGCCGGGACCAGCCGCGGATTGAACTGCACCAGCGTGATGAAGGCGGCGGCAATCAGCAGCTTGTCGGCCAGAGGATCGAGCAGCATTCCCATGGTTGTGATCTGGCCGCGCTTGCGCGCGAGGTAGCCGTCAATTCCGTCCGTGATGGAAGCAGCAATGAACAGCGCAGAGGCGAGCAGTTCCTTTTCTCCATTTACGCTGGTAAATCTACTGCTGGAGAGCACCCAGATGAGCAGAGGAACACTGCAGATTCTGGTGAGCGTAATGGAATTGGGTAGATTCACCGGAAAGGACCCGCCGCGGAAAACGTCCCGCAGCCGTCACTAGATTATCCTCCAGCCGGATTTGCGAAGCAACGGACGGCTCCCTAAGGCTGGGGAGAAAACTGAAATCCGACTCGGTTTGAAAGAGCACAGCCTTCGGCCATGCCGCAAGACCCTTGGTCGGCATCGGCGCGGCTGGAAGCCGTGCCCTTTCAAAGCAAGTCGGACTTTTTCCGAAACCTGATAGGTTACAGCAGCTGAGAACCAGCCCCTCCTCCAGTGCTCACAAGAGTGAGGTCTGTTATTTCTTTTCTGGTGTAGTGGCCATTGTGCTCCGGTGGGCAATGATCCGGTCTTTGATCTTCTCGTAAGTTGATTGCGGAATGATCTTCCGCGTCACCAAATCGCGCTTCGTACGATACGGCCGCCCGGCAACGATCTTTTGAGCGAGCGCATCCCCGATGCCGGGCAGCGCATCCAGTTCGTCCTTGCTGGCAGACTTGATGTCGAGCTTCTCGCTTTTTGGCGATGCAGATCGCGCTGATTTGGAACTGCTGGCTGGCGTGGTCGCAGTATTTGATTGCGCGGTCGCCAACGCACTGCCGCCGAGTCCAGAGCTAAGTGCAAGAACTGCCGTCAGAATAGCTACAACAAATGCCCTGCGTCTCATCTTCTTCTCCTTAGGCGTAAATTCCCCGCTGCCGGATCGTGTACGCGACCCGATCAATCGCCAGCATGTACGCCGCAATCCGGTTGTTCACATTGTGGGTCTCAGCGTAACGGACAACGTCCTGGAAGGCGTTCACCATGATGTCCTCAAGCTGCTCGTTGACCACTGATTCTTTCCAGAAATAGCCTTGCCTGTCCTGCACCCACTCGAAATACGAAGTAGTGACGCCACCTGCGTTGCACAGGATGTCGGGAATTACGAAGACCTTTTTGTCGGCAAGAATTTCGTCGGCAGCTGCCGTGGTTGGCCCGTTCGCGCCCTCGGCCAGGATGCGGCATTTTACTCGGCTGGCATTCTGGCTGGTGATCTGGTTTTCAGTTGCGGCGGGGACCAGGATCTCACACTCGGTCAGCAGCAGTTCGGCAGGATCAGCTTTTTCCGCTTCGGGAAAATCCGCAATTCCGCGGACCCGCTCGCGGTGCTTTGACAGCGCTTCGATATTGATTCCATTCTTATTGTAAATTGCTCCATCTACTTCAATCACGCCGACGATCTTGTAACCAGCCTGCGCCATCAACTGGGCGGCATTTGATCCCACGTTTCCGTAGCCTTGCACGATGACTCGCGTTTCCTCGGGACGCAGCCCCAACTTCTTGACTGCTTCATCACACACGATCATGATCCCGCGCCCGGTGGCTTCGCGCCGCCCCCGCGATCCGCCAATGTTGATCGGCTTGCCGGTGACCACGGAAGTGACGGTTTGCCGCATGTGCATGGAATAAGTGTCCATTATCCAGGCCATGACCTGCTCGTTGGTGTTCACGTCAGGCGCGGGGACGTCCTTCTCAGGACCAATGAATTCGATCAATTCGGCGGTATAGCGCCGCGTCATACGTTCCAGTTCGCCCATGGACATCTTGTGGGGGTCGCAAATGACGCCGCCCTTCGCGCCGCCAAACGGAATATTCACCACCGCGCATTTCCACGTCATCCAACTTGCCAGCGCCCGGACTTCATCGAGCGTCACATCGGGCGAATACCGGATGCCGCCCTTCGAGGGGCCGCGCGCGATGGAATGTTGCACCCGAAATCCGGTGAACACCTCAAGCTTGCCGTTGTCCATCGAGACCGGAATGTGCACAATCAGCTCGCGGTTGGGATACTGCAGGACCTTCCAAAGACCTTCGTCCAGGTTAAGTTTCTGCGCCGCAAAGTTGAAGCGCGCAGATTGCGCCTCCCAGGGATTGATTTCCTGTTCGAGGGAAACAGTTTTCATAGGATCTCCAGATATCAGTGCTCCCATCTGCCAAGAAGTGAACCGAGCCAGTGAGCAAACCATCAATCTTAGACAGCGGGAAGCAGGTAGGCAAGCCGGTGGCTTTAGGTTGAATTGATTGCCAACAATTTACTTCGCCGCGGAAAACGCCTGCCGAGCCGCTGCGATGGTCTTCTGAATATCTTCTTCTGAGTGGGCTATGCTCACGAATGCGGCTTCGAACTGTGATGGCGGCAAGTAAATGCCCGCGTCGAGCATTGCTCGGAAGAATCGTCCGAAGGCGGCCGTGTCGGACTTCGAAGCCGAGTCCCAGTCGGTGACGGGATCTGCCGTGAAGAACCAGGTGAACATGGAACCGACCCGGTTGAACGAGAGAGTCACGCCGGCATCTTTTGCTGCGGCCGCCACGCCTTCGACCAGTTGGGCGCTGAGCGCTTCGAGCCTGGGATAAAGTTCGGCTTTCTTCTTCCGTAAATGCTTCAGGGTCGCGATTCCTGCAGCCATTGCCAGCGGATTTCCGGAAAGCGTTCCCGCCTGATACATGGGGCCGAGGGGCGCCACCAGATCCATTATTTCCGCTGGGCCTCCGTAGGCGCCGACCGGCAATCCCCCGCCGATGATTTTGCCGAAGGTCGTCAGGTCCGGTTTGATTCCGTACAACTCCTGCGCGCCTCCGTAGGCCACGCGGAAGCCGGTCATGACCTCATCGAAAATCAGCACAGTATTTTCCCGTTGCGTGATGGTGCGCAGGTTCGCGAGATACCCACCGTTAGCCGGGACGCACCCCATATTTCCGACCACCGGCTCGACAATGACGCAGGCAATCTGGTGGCGATACTTACTGAAGGCTTGCTCCAAAACTTCGGTGTCATTAAAAGGGAGCGCAATAGTGAACTGGCTGACTTCGTCGAGAACGCCAGCCGATCCCGGAATACCGAAGGTCGCGATGCCAGAACCCGCCTTCACCAGCAATGCGTCGGCGTGTCCGTGATAACAGCCCTCGAACTTGACGATGTATTTGCGTTTGGTATGGGCACGGGCCAGGCGGATGGCGGACATGGTGGCTTCCGTCCCCGAGTTAACGAAACGGATTTTCTCGACATGGGGAAAGGCTTCGATCACCAGCTCAGCAAGATCGGCTTCGGCGGGAGTGGATGCGCCGAAGCTGGTGCCATTCACTGCGGCGGACAGGATTGCCTCGATCACATTGGGTTCGGCATGTCCCAGAATCAGCGGGCCCCAGGAGCCGACGTAGTCTATGCATTCGTTCCCGTCGGCGTCCCAGATGTGTGAGCCTTGTCCGCGAACGATGAAGGGCGCTTCGGATTCTACCGCCTTGAACGCCCGCACCGGAGAATTTACTCCGCCGGGGATTAGCTGCTCGGCGCGTTTTTGCAGGCGGCGGGATTCGTCGAGCTTGCGAGGCATTTTCCTCCTTCCGGGCAGAGACTATGGAGTTACGGGCGTCCCCGCCCGTCGGTGACGGGCGAGGACGCCCGTAGCTCCACGACCATGAATACGAATCCATAAATATAGCAGTGGTAACGCCTTGGGCGGGGTACCCGGAAGGGCAATAGGTTTTACGGAAATTTCATGCGGGTTACATCGTCCTGCAATCTTAGATGGCTATCATTCCTCCAGTACGGCCCCTTCTAACCGGGAGGGATAGGGATGATCAGGGTAAGCCCCGATCATCCTGCGCTTTTTGGGGAGATTTCCGGGAGATTCCGACCCGTCCTTCGCCTTCGCTGTCGCGTTTGGCAGACTGCTCCCACCCCAATTACTCTCGATACGGGAAATCTCCCGAAGGAGACCTGTCGGCAAAATCAAACTGGTACCTCGCACTGTGGGGGCTTGCTTTCCTGCTCTGTGTTCCCGTGTGCGCGCAGCAGCCGACAGAGCAGCCCCGTGCGCCCCAAACGCAAGATGGCGGAGACGACCAGCCCTCCAATGCCGATCCCGAACCCATGCTTCCGCACTTTCACGACACGCGGTTCTGGCTCTCCGGGCAGGCGAACTTTATTTTTCAGGCTCATCCGGACTGTCACGCTCCGTACAGTGGGAAGAACAGCCTGACTCCGCGTTACGAAAAGGCCACATCGCGGGTGATGACGCTGTACACCGGCGTGCGACTGAATGATTCCACCGAGCTTCTGGTTGACATTGAAGAAGCCGGCGGCGCGGCGCTGAGCACGGGGCTGGGCGTGGCTGGTGCTCCCGACCTGGACATTGTGCACAATCCGCTGTTGGGCAAAGCGCCGTACCTGGGGCGCGGCATGATCCACAAGGTGTTCGCGTTGAGCGAGGACAAAGTTGAGAACGATCGCAGCTTTCTCTCGCTGTTCGACGAACTCCCGCGGCGGCATCTGGAAATCCGCTTCGGTAAATTCAGCATGCCGGACTTCTTTGATGTGAACTCCGTAGGCACTGACACTCACTTTCAGTTCATGAATTGGGCCGTGGACAATAACGGCGCCTGGGACTATGCCGCCGACACGCGCGGCTACACCGTAGGCGTGGTTGCCGACTACGAAGACCACAACTGGGGCTTCCGCTTCGCCGAGACGCTGATGCCGAAAGTAGCGAACGGAATTGATCTGGTCTGGCGGCCGTGGCAGGTGCACGCGGAAAATTGGGAATACGAACTGCGGCATGGGGTGGTGCCGAAAAAATCCGGCGTCGTCCGGCTGCTCGCATACACCAACTACGCCAACATGCGAATCTACCGCGACTCGGTTCTCCAATTCGAAGAAGGCCTGGTCGCGGCACCGGACATCACCGATCATCCCTGGCACATCACGCGCAAATACGGATTCGGAGCCAACCTGGAGCAGAAACTGACGCCCAACCTGACTGCCTTTGCGCGCTGGGGATGGGACAACGGAAAAACTGAATCATTCGCCTACACCGAAATTGACTTGACCGTCGCCGAGGGCGTGGGCGTAAACGGCGCGAAGTGGCATCGCAAGCAGGACCGCGTGGGGCTTGCGTTCGTCTCGAACGGCATTAAGAAAGATCACCAGATTTATCTCGCCGACGGCGGCTACGGATTTCTCATCGGTGATGGAAAACCTGAACTATGGGCGCGAGAACATTCTGGAAACGTATTACACCGTGCACGTGTGGCGGGGAATTAATCTCGCTCCCGGCGCGCAGTACATCGTCAATCCCGGCTACAACCGCGACCGCGGCCCAGTGTTCGTAGGATCATTTAGGGCGCATGTGGAGTTTTGAGTTCCTCACAAAAACAAAGCCCCGCAATGAATAATCTCAAGCGGGGCATGTGTATCGGGCACTCTAGTCAGCGCCCGTAGATTATTTCACTGGTACCAACGGGGCGTCGGCATCAACGTAAGCTGTCAACGGTGTACCCGCTTTGACTTCCACGTTCTTGCCGTGCTTGATCAACCCAATCGGACCAAAAAGTACCGTCAGAGCTACAGCAGTGCCTTCCTTGCCTTGTCCTTCTTTGCCTTTGTTGCCGCGGAGCTTTACTCTGTCGTCGCCCACCTTCAGGTGTTCAAGCCGCATGTTCAGCTCGCCAGCCTTCCCCATCATTCCGGCTTTCTTGGCGTTGGTGATGGATCCTACTGCCTTGCAGCCAGCCTTTGCGACAACGACATCGCCAAGCTTGATGTCCTCATCGAGAACCAAATTTACGGAGTCGCCCTCGGTGGCCGTTTTCGAGCTGAGGTCGTCAGAGAATTTCAGCTTCACTTCAGTCCCTTCTTTCAATACGAGTTTTGCAGGGGCGGCTGAAGGTTCGTCAGCGCCATAGGCGTTCGGAACAGAAATGGAATTCACGCTTAAGAACAGAAGCGATGCCAGAGTGAGAGCACAAAATTTGTGGTGCATACAAAAATACTCCTTTCACGCGAAGGTGATGGTGGGACGAAAAGCTTCAAAAGAAGCACTTGTTTTGATATGGAATCCCGGGACAAACGCGAATCGCGATTATTATGAGCGATTCCGGGGAATTGTCAATGAGGAAAACCAGGCATTTCTGACTGCTGCCACTAGCAGGGTCTTACGTTTTGAGCCGACAGGTGACGACTGACAAGAGCTTCCGTCCTGCACGAACCACCTTTTTTCCCAAACGCATAAAGCCGGAGAAAAATAACCGGGAAGGGCACGAGTTCCACTCGTACCGATCAAGCACTCTCTAAGAATGAGGCTTTAGCCGCTGAGGGCCAGCGGTCGAGTTTGAAGCCTGGGTAAGCGGAGCAGTATCGATAGTCGGGTGCACGCGCCACGAGCCGACGCGCGACAGGATTCTGATGAATGTAGTTCTGATGCTCCGCAAAATCCCGCTCGTCGCGAATGCGATGGTCCGTGAACCCGCCCTGCCATATTTCAATTCTCCTTCCGATCTCCGTTCCTAGCGAGTACGAGTATCCGCCTCTGATGAACTGGATCGCGCGCTCAACCGTTATTTCACCGCTAGGAGTGAGTAGAAGGTGGACATGCTCCGGCATGATGACGAATGCGTGCAGTTCATAACGTCCGGCTCTGCGCTAGCCATAAAGAGTCTTCAGGAAAAGCCGGACGTGGGATTCGACGACGAATAGTCTTCGCCGCTGCCAAGTCGAGAAGGTGACGAAATAAGTTCCGGGTGAAGAGATGAGCCGTCCCGGTCTCAAAAGCGAACCTCGGCGGCTGGAAGCCGCTCCAGTGGCTAGCTTAAATCGGCACGAGTGGAACTCGTGCCCTTCCCGGTTGTTTTTTTCAGCTTGGTCCCTTTTTGGCACGGCGATTACGCTAAATCAAACAACAACACTTCTGAGTCTTTGGTGGCTCTGATCAAGACCTTCTGCTCGTCTGTGGCCGCGTCGTCGCCTTGCTTCATTGTCTCGCCGTTCACTCGCCGCATAACCAGAAGCGCCACTAGCGCGTAGATTCCGAAAGTCGTAACACCTGTGTAGAAGGAAATCCCTTGCAGGCGGCGAACTCTACTGCCGATTTCTTCCTCAGTGGCAGAAGGAGGGCTATGCGCCGAGAGCTTCGTGGGTTGGTTGTAATCACGTTGTTGTTGACAGGGTGCGGAGGCCACTCCATTTCGGCAATCGGATTTATTAATCACACTCACCACTCTGACGCAGAGCTGTGGTCCTTGTGGAAAGCAGCCCAGCAGAGTTTGTCGCAGCAAATTGATTTGAACCCAGTGCAGCGTACGTTGACCAACGCGCCTCCCGTCATGCCTCCCGGCGATGCGCGAGTCTGGAACATTTCACCGCGTCAGCTCGTCGTGTCGGCGCAAGCGGATGTGTCGTCTTCGGCGCTCTATGCTGCAACCGGAGTCAGCCGTCCTGACTCGACGGGACTGATCTTCTGTCCTGATCCCTGCAATGTGGCCTATGCGGCGGCGTATTCGCTATATGCACGGCCTGTCAGTCGCTATGCAGCATCGTGGGAGTTTTCAGGAAACAATTTCGATCTGCTGGTGAAGTACGAGTTTGAGAACCAGATATTGAAGGCGTTGGGATACGACATGCAGTGGAGGTAGTCTCGCGCTTCAGGTTCGTGTCGCTGAAAAACAGGTTCCTCGACTCCGATGATCATTCGTTAAGCAAATGATCTCTTCGCTTGGAATGACAGGGAATCGGGGTGAAAAGAGTTTATTCGTATGCCAAGGCGTCGATCGGGTCTTTTTGCGCGGCTTTGAACGCGGGGTAGATTGCGCCGCCCAGCGCGCCCACGATGGCGATGAGGGTCGCACGGATCAGCCAAACATGGTTGATCTCGATGGGAAGGGTGGGAAGCCGTTTATGGATAGCGGCACCGGCGACGAAGCTGACTACGATTCCTAAGACGATTCCGCCAATCGCCAGCAGTGTTGTCTCACGCAGGATCACGTTCACGATATAAAACTTCGAAGCGCCCAGCGATTTCAGAATGCCAATTTCGCGGGTGCGCTCCATTACTGCTGTGTACATGGCCTGGAAGATCACGAGGAAGCCGATGGTCACAGAGATGCCGACGACGATGGTGATGAAAGTAGAGAGCCCGGGATAATTATCGGGAGTCATCATGGAGAGGTATTCGCGCATGGAGCGGACAACATAAGTTGACATGCCCGGAACGTCTTTGACTTCGCTGACCACCAAGTCTGCATTTGAGGGAGAGTCAGTCTTCACGTAAAACGCGGACGCCCGTGCCTGGGCGCCGACCAACTCCTGGAGCGTGGTGAGAGGAACAAAGAGTCGCGCGCCTTTACCGTGGGCAACAATTCCTGCCACGCGGAACTTGTGGTTCAGCAAGTCAACGGTGTTGCCAATTTTGGAATGATTCGAGCCTGCGTAGATATCGTCGACCAAGATATCATTCGGGCCCTGAAATGCGCCGCCTTTGAGATAAGTGAATGGACGCATGGCCTCGAAGCTTTTCAAATCAATTCCGTAAATGGTTTGCAGAGAGCCGACGGTGGAAACCTGCCACAGCACAGGGGTAGCCACGGTGATGTGTGGCAACCGGGCGAGAATATCGGTGATTTTGACGGGCGCGGGCGCGCTGCTAAACGCAAGAATGTTGGAGGAACCCGGCGGCAACACGATCACATCCGCGCCGATTCCGGCTTGGCGGGACCGGGAGTCATTCAGCAACCCGATTGAGAACCCGACAATGAGCAGGATGAGCGTGACTTCCAGCCCGATCGCCACAATGCTGATGGCTGAACGAAGAGGCCGGTGCGCGAGATTGGAGACGATCATCTTGTTCATCATGAAAAGCAGCTCTTGGCTGTTAGCTCCTAGCTGTTAGCAAACCGTTGCAGATTTTAGATTGCAGATTTTGCGAATGTACGATTTCTTCCGAATCGGACAACTCTGCCAAATCCGCGATCCAAAATCTACAATCTGCAATCCTAGTGCCCATCGCCGCCGTTGGGAGAGGGTTGCGAACGGTCCAGATGGATTACCTGCGCCCCTGCGGGCTGCTCCAGCACAAACTTTTGATTATCCAGCGGCCGGTTCATATCAAGCTTAATCATAGTGAGCGTAATATCGTACTCTTCTTCCGGGCGGCGGATTTCAATACGCGAGGGGAACAATACCGCGTTGTAATCTTTATAGTCGCTATAGCGAGCGTCGGTGATCAGAGTGCCAGATTCATCGTAAATGAGTTGGCGGTTGGGCAACAGGTCAATGCGGCTGAAGACAATCTTGCGGGAAAGCCAACTGTCGTTGCCCCGGCTGCGAATAATGTCGAGGACGTACGCCGGCTGCTCGAACTTCCGGCCTTTCTCGCCGACAATAGTTTCGGTGTCGTTCTCGATGACCGCGGTTTCATTCTTCTGGTCGATCTCACGAAGCAACAGCGCGTCGTAGATGACCTGCGGGCGCAGAGTTTCCAGTGGCTGTTGCGGATTAGGCGTCACCAGATCATTGCGGCCGACTACAAAGCGGTTTTTGGGCGGGATCGAAACCCTGAATTCCTGCCCATCGCTCACCATGTCGAATGCGGTGTTGCGAAGAATCGGCAATAAGCCGATCATGCGCAGCATCGCCGGTTTGCGGGCGAGAACGTAGCCGCGAATCTGTTGGTACTCGGTGACTTTGCCTTTCTTGACGCCACCAACCGCGGTGTCGATATCCACCGTGGCTTGCATGCTCTGGATCTTGCCAGCCTGCGAATTGATGTAAGCGATCAACTCGGGCTTGGTCGACGTCTTAAGGGCAGCGTAATTTACCTGCTGAACTACTTTCCGGGTGTGGAACAGGCATCCGCTCAGCGGGAAGATGGCCAGCAAGAGAACAACGACCCAGGATCGAGAAAATGAGACCATTCGGCTTCTAAAAAGGTGGTACGAACAGTATATAGAGATGGCGGCGAAAGCCTTCAGGCTTCGGAAATTATTGAGCCACCAATGTTTGCTTCGTGGTACGGTCAGTCTCGGGGGCCGGGCCGGAGACGATGACTTACTTCTTCATTGTGGCTCGTCGCAAAGCAGCCACGTTGCGATTGTGCTCTTCGAGGGTACTGGAAAAATGGTGATGTCCATTTCCGTCGCTTACGAAGTAATAGAACTGGGTTGGGGCGGGCTGCATGGCAGCCTGGAGCGAACTCTTCCCCGGATTCGCAATTGGCCCAGGCGGAAGACCAGCGTGGCGATAAGTGTTGTACGCCGAATCGAACTGCATGTCATCGTGGTGCAGCGCTCCGCCGTAAGCCCCCCGCAGCAATTCCGCATAAATCACGCTGGGATCGGCCTGCAGGGGAATGTGGCTGGCGAGACGGTTGGCGTAGACGCTGGCAACCTCAGGACGCTCTTCCGCAACTGCAGTTTCCTTTTCGATGATGGAAGCCAAGGTCACGGTCTTTTGCGGGTCCTGACTTAAGCCGATCTGGGTTGCGACTTGCCGAAACTGCTTGACCATTTCGGCCGCCATGTCACGCATGCTCTGGGTTCGGGTGAACTCGTAGGTATTAGGGAAGAGATAGCCTTCGAGCGAAGTGGCTTGTGGCGCAAGGTCGGCGATCAAAGCAGTGTCGGCAGTCGCTACTTTCAGAAAATCCGGGGCCGGTCCAAGACCCGCGTCTTGGATCGCCCTCGCGATATCGAACATGTTGAAACCTTCGGGAATCACAACCGTGTGGACGTAAACGTCTCCGCGGGCGAGCCGGTTATGGACTTGGATCGCGGTCGCGTCATGATCAAAGAGATACTCGCCAGCTTTGAGTGAGGGGCGACGGTGAAACGCATGCCAAAGCACAAAGGCGTCGGCGCTACGGATAACGCCTGCGGATTTCAGCTCGCGGGCAATGCGCCGGGTCGAATATCCGGGGCGGAGCATCACGAACTGCTCCCTGCCGGGAGACGCTGGAAGCCACAAGACGCAGGCGAGCCAAGCGGCGGCCACGAATAACGTAATCAATAGAAAGGAGATCAGCTTGCGCACTTATAGATAGTTTAGAGCAGCGGATGAGCAGCGGCAGGTTTACCAAAGGACTAACCGGGGAGAGCACCTTTCGGATCACAAATGCGAGGAGTCTTGCCCGGCTATGCCTCTCGCTTCCATCCAATTCTGCAGAATCAGCACTGCGGCCATTCGATCCACCGCCTTGCCCCTCTTTTTCATTGAGAGATCAAACTCTCGCAGTAACCGGTTGGCCTGGCTGGATGTAAGCCGCTCGTCCCAGAGATGTACCGGCAGGCCGAATTTCTCGCGGACTTCGTCGGCAAAGCGCTGCATTTTTTCCGCTTGGACTCCCTCCATTCCGCTCATGCGCAAAGGGTATCCGATGACGATCTCCGAAACCTGGTACTCTCGGATCACGTTGGCAAGTTGTTCGAAATCCAGCCGCTTGTTCTTCCGGCGAATGGTTAGGAGACCTTGGGCGGTGATACCCAGCGGGTCAGAGACGGCCAAACCGATGGTCTTGGAGCCTACATCCATCCCCAGCACTCTTGGCCGGACTTTGGGCGCTTCGCCGCTAGAGTGCATCCTTGAATTATATGTCTCGGATGTTCGGAAAGTTAGTTGGAAGGAGAAACACCGAACCCCAAGTCACTAGGCTTGCAGTTCGCTAGCTTCAGGGAATCTGAGGTTGGTCTTAGAAAGGGTCTTGGTAAGAAGAATTTCGATGTGTGTCTCTTCGACGTTCCGGGCTAGGGCCAGCTCACTAACCAGAAGATAACGAGCGCGCTCGAGCATTTTCTTCTCACGGAAGGAAAGGCTCTTGGATTCTTTTAAAACCAGCAGGCTCTTCAAGACCGCTGAAACCTCGAGCAGTGACCCGGTACGCATGCGGTCGGAGTTCTCTTTAAAACGGTCCTTCCAGTCAGCTGCGCTATCGCTTTCTCCGTCAGCCAGGTAATCGAGGATTTTCTGGATCTCGCCGTTCTTCACCACTCGCCGCAGACCCACCGCTCCGACACTGTGGAAAGGAACGGTCACTTTGAGATTGGAGGACTTGATATTAAGAAGGTAATACTTCTCGACCTGCTCGCCGAGGGTACGACTGCCGATTTGCTCGACGATTCCTACGCCATGGTTGGGATAAACGACCCGATCACCGATGTGGAAATCACCGTTGCCATTGACGCCCATAAGGAGTACAGCCCACCAGCGCGCGACAATTCTTATTCTATCGCACTGAGCGGCCATTAACAATTTGCATAATAGGTAACTTTGTGTTTTCAGGCACTTACGGTTTCCTGGCTCCGTGGCTGTGGGCTATTTCAGATGGGATTCCAAAATGGGAAGGTTAGAGGTTGGTTCGAATCCGCCATCGCGGCAAGGTTTATAATTCGGCGAGAATGACTGAACAAATCAAGAAGAAGCTGCAAGAAGAAATCAATGCTCTTGAGCACGAGCTGATCCACGAGCTCCCAAAAGAGATCAAGAAGGCGGCAGCCCTGGGTGACCTCAGCGAAAATGCCGAGTATCACATGGCTAAGCAGCGCCAGGAATTCGTCAAGGCCCGCGTACGCCAGCTCGGCAGGCGGCTCGCCGACCTGTCAATGGTCAACATGAACAACATTCCCAGGGACAAAGTCGGCCTGGGCTCAACGGTGAAAGTTTACGACAATACTAAGAACGAGGAAGTTGAATACAAAATAGTGACCAGCGAAGAATCGGATGTGAGCACGGGCAAGATCTCAACCAACTCTCCCATAGGCCGCGCGTTGCTGAACAAGAAGGTTGGGGACACAATTACTGTGGTGACTCCGAACGGCAACCGTGATTTGGATGTCCTGAGCTTGAGCACCATCCACGATGAGGCGCCCGCGAAATGAACATCACGACGGCGGTGTGACTGGTTCAATATGATTGGTTCAACATGACCGGTTCGATATGACTGGTGCAACATGACATGGACAAGCGCCTTCGGACGGGCTTGCGCGGTCTTGCTGAGGACCATTGTCCGCTGGCTCGCCTTGACTCGTATCAATCCCAATGTGCTGACGTTCATGGGATTGGTCGTCAACACCTGGGCTGCGTTCCTGTTCGGCTACGCCACAGCGCAAAACCAACAGCGCATGTTCTTTTACGCCGGGCTGGTGATTATTGGCTCTGGCTTCTTTGACCTGGTAGACGGGGAAGTCGCCCGCGCTACCAACCGCGTCACCCGCTTCGGCGCGTTCTTCGATTCAGTTATGGACCGCTATAGCGATGCCTCCCAGTTTTTCGGCCTGCTGGTGTTCTACGCCCGCGGAGACCGCTTCTTCTATGTGGTCCTGACGGCGTACGTGATTGTCAGCGCGATCATGGTGAGTTACAGCCGGGCGCGGGCGGAGTCGCTGATAGGCTCGTGCCGCGTCGGCTTCATGGAACGTCCGGAGCGCCTGGTGCTGGTGATCATCGGAGCATTGTTCAATCGCATGGCTCCAGTGCTGTGGATCATCGCAGTGCTGTCGACGATAACTGTGATCCACCGAATCCAATACACCTGGGCGAGGACGAAAGGCGTGGAACCGGCCAGCAGCGGTCAGGCGGCTTAGCTGGTAGTTCGTGTGGGTCGGACACTCTTGTCCGACGCCATTGGTTTGTTTTTGACTGAATACTTCATCCTTGCCGATCATAAAGCAAACTGCAAAAAACAGAGTCAAGATCAAAAGCGTCGGAGAGGAGTGTCCGACCCACACAGTTCATCGTGTTCGCAACCGCAGGAAAGCTACAACCCCGACCGGATGCGAGCCGTAAGTTCTCGTCAAGACATTCGGAACTCTGTACCACATCACTTGGGCACCCAATGCTGGTGAAATATACGGAATGTGCCCAAATTCGCGGTCATAGCCAGCGGTGTACGCTTGCACGCGTGTAAAGTACCGCTCAGTAAAACTGGGCGGCAAGGGATTCTCTCCCAGCAGTAACTCGTTTGTGCGATCAGCATTTTCGATTCGCGTCCAGACACAATTCCTGGTGAGGAATCGCAACGTGGAATCGCCCAGATACGCATTCCCCACGTTCCCATCTTGCAAGCTCTGGTTCCGGCCCCACAAGAACATCGAAGCCCAGTTACCATTACGGATGGGCCGGTTGTACATCAGCGATGCGGTCATGCGGCGAATGTCTTCAAGAGGAGAAACCGCTTCAGGGCTGTGGAGCTGTGTAATCGAATATTGCAGGCTCCAATTTAGCCCCGGATTAACAGTGACGCGAGTGGACCAGGAATCGATCCTTCCGGAGTCGATGTCCCAGCGATACTCGTCCGGTTCGCGACCATGAAATCCTGAGGCTTCCAAGCGGAAATTGCGATGAGTGATGCCTACTGTGACTACGTCGCTGGCGATGTGGGTGGAATCCTCGAGATGATGCCCCAGCGGAGCAATGGGATCTTCTGAGGCCGAGCTTCTATGAGGATACGCGGGCGGACCAAAAGCCGGGTCGCCCACGGGAGCAAGATAAAACGAGAGCAGCGTCTTCTCGTTCAGCTTGTAATCGTAAAGCGCCGCCAACTCCATGAAAAAATCGTGCGGGTGCTGGCCATCTACTATCGGCCGTCCGAAAGCGGTCTCACCTTGTTGAAACAGCTCCGGATAGCGCCGGTTTGAAACAGTTGCCGGCTCTAGGCTCAGCATGGCTCGCAAAGTTAGAGTTCCGTGTCCAACATTTCTTTGAGCCATCGGCATAAACCAGTTTGTGGAGAAGAATTTGTCGGCGCCGTGCGGCCCGGTCTGCTGGAGATCATTCAGGAAAATCGTCCCGTGGAACATAAGCGTCCAGCTACCTTCTTTGCGCATTAGCATTTCAACGGGCGTGGAATTTGGCTCCACGTCTGTTCCTGAGATCGCGTGCTGCTCCAGCACTTCGATCAGCGAGCCGGGCTTCATATTCATGGCCTCCGGCGCCATTCCAGCCATGTCCGGAATGTTCATGTTGGAATTTGAATCCTGGGCTAAAGACGAGCCGCTCAACGCCAGTACCCCTATTAGACAGAAAAAGAAATTCCGCACCGCCACTCCTCCTATTGTGCTGCAAGAGTGTTGATCTCCGAGTTTCTCCGTAGTGGCGAAACTCAGAAACAAATAGTGGTGTATGGAATTCTTCTAAACACGCAACGGGGCGTTGCCTGGCGGACCGCCGCGCTGAAGGATAGTGGTCAAAGAACTCTGGAACGAATCGTGTTTGCTTTGCGGTTTTGGGTCTGCGAGGAGAGCAACACAATCCCACGGGTAGCCAAGAGGCGCGCATTGCGGCAGAATCGCCGTGTGATGGCCTATTTGGCAGCACTTGTGGCTAACGGGTTCAGGAGAGGGCAAGGGTGAGCGGTGTTCATGGCATCCGGCGGTCCGCGTGTTTCGAGGCGACAAGGCAAGCGCCTGGGCCCCGAAACAGGTCGCGGTCACCGCTACAAACAACAAAATAGTAAGAATTTTCTGGGTCATTCGCAATCAGCCGAAGTTGGAGGCGGGCCTCAACGGTCCGCCTCCTCATACTACGCTAGAAGGGTAAATTCGACTTGTGCGGTCAGCGGGCGCGGGGGGCCACTGAATCACCCATGCGAGACGTCGTTGCCAGAGTGGCACGGCGGTAACCTGTGGCTGTGGCGTTCGCGAATTATAATCGCCGACAGTGGCTACCATCGAAATCGCGAAACGCGCAGCGACCCGGCCCACGTGGGCTGAAGTGTCGCTTTCGACCCTTCGAGAGAATTACCGCACCATCAAGGACTACGTGGGTAGTGGGGTAACGATCTGCGCCGTGGTCAAAGCCTACGCCTACGGGCACGGTGCTGTAGAGTGCGCGAAAGCACTTGAGCAAGAAGGCGCCACCTGGCTGGGAGTGACCTCGCTCGACGAAGCTATTCCCCTTCGCGAAGAGGGCATTCAAACGCGAATTCTGCTGATGACCGGGTTCTGGCGCGGTGAAGAAGAGGAAATCGTCAGGCTTGGCTTGACTCCGACTGTATGGGAGGCCGGATACATCGAACTGCTGGAGCGGGCAGCTGCCAGGATCGGAGTTTCGCAACAGGCAGTCCATCTCAAGCTGGACACAGGTATGGGACGCCTGGGTGCAACACCGGAAGATCTCCCCGGACTCTGCGCCGCCCTTAAATCTTCGCCGCATTTGAAACTCGAGGGTTTCGCAACCCATTTGGCGTCATCGGAGGTGCTGGACGCGCCCTCAGTCACCGAACAACTCAAGGTCTTTCAAGATGGGCGGCGCGTGCTTCGAGAATCTGGTTTTAATCCGTCGCTGGTTCACGCAGCGAATACTTCCGCGGTCATCTCGCACCATGAAAGCTGGAACACGATGGTGCGTCCAGGACTGGCCATCTACGGTTATCACCTGCCTTTCGAGCGTGCCGGGCGAGTGGTCAGCGGCAGGGGATTGAGACTCACGTTGAAGCCAGTGCTTACCTGGAAGACGCGGATCCTTTCTCTGCGGGAGATGCGAGCTGGTCAGGCGCTCGGCTACGGCGGCACTTACGTCACTAAAGCCCCGGCGCGAATCGCTATTCTGCCGGTCGGCTATGCGGATGGACTCAATCGAGGGCTCTCATCCGGCGGGAGAGTCATTGTGCGCGAACACTACGCGCCCATCGTGGGACGAATCTCCATGGATCTCACGCTCGCGGATGTCACCGGAATTCCCGGCGTCGCGGTGGCCGACGAGGTTGTGCTCCTTGGCTCTCACGACGGCCTCAGTGTGGACGCCCGCGAGCACGCCGAACTGGCCAATACCATTCCTTACGAGATTCTTTGTAGTATTTCCAAGCGGGTGCCGAGGAAATATTGCTGAACAAGCATTTTTAGGCAACAAACGAGAACGACACCCCTCGTCCCATAGCGAGACCTGCTGTGATTCGTAACGAACACGGATTGAAGCATTTCTGACCTGACTTACTGGTCTGAAACTTGCGACGGGTGTGCTAATGTTTCCTGTAACCGCCCCTGGATTCCCCCTTTGCGGTGCAGAGGCTGCTGCGGGAACTGAGCGGAGAGAAACCCGATGGAGCGTGAGCGTTGGGGACGAGTCGAACAAATCTTTCACGCTGCCCTGCAAATGGAGGAAAGCCAGCGAGGCGAATTCGTCCGGCAGTCGTGTGCCGGGGATGAGGACCTCCGCCGTGAGGTGGAGTCGCTGCTGGCCCACCACAGGAGAGCCGGGAGCTTCATCGAGACGCCGGTATTTGCTGACGAGGGCGCGGCTCCGCTGCGACCCCCTATCTCTCGACGTTCAAATCTAAAATCTGGCTTGACCGAAACCGAGATCGGGCATTACCGCATTCTGGGCAAGATCGGCGGCGGTGGCATGGGTGTAGTGTACGAAGCTGAAGACCTGAAGCTCGGCCGTCATATTGCGCTGAAGTTTCTTCCTGAAGAACTCGCCGAAGACCGGCAGTCGCTCCGCCGCTTTGACCGTGAGGCGCGCTCTGCCTCTGTGCTGAATCATCCGAATATTTGTACGATTTATGAGATTGACCAGGCCAATGGCCGCGCGTTCATCGCGATGGAGCTGCTTCGAGGACGGACTCTACGAGAGCGGCTGCAAGAGGGCGAGATTCCGGTGCGCAAGGCGGTGGAATTCGCCCTGCAGACGGTGCGTGGGCTCGCGGCGGCACATGGTCGCGGCATTGTGCATAGGGACCTGAAACCCGAAAACCTCTTTCTTACGCGCGATGGCGTGGTCAAGATTCTTGATTTCGGGCTGGCCAAGCTGGTCGGGCCCGACGCCAGTGGGCCGCACAGTTCTGCGGCCACGACCAGCGTCACAGAGCTCGGCGTGGTGCTAGGGACTGTGGGTTACATGTCACCGGAGCAGGTGCGCGGACAGGTGGTGGACCATCGCTCCGATATCTTCAGCCTGGGCGCGGTCCTCTACGAGATGCTTTCCGGAAAGCGAGCGTTTCAGGGGAAGACGACCGCAGATACCATGAGTGCAATTCTGAAAGAGGAACCTGCAGAGCTTTCGGGCATCGGGCGCAATCTTCCTCCGGCGCTGGGACGCGTCGTGCATCGCTGTCTGGAAAAGGACCCGGCGGAACGGTTTCAATCGGCGCGCGACTTGGCCTTTAATCTGGAGCTAATCAGCCGCGAGGAAAGCGGAAGCGGCGCGGCTGTGGCACT
>Ga0137384_10001067_pt1 | contig 21477 bp, 12 predicted proteins | sample SagtaG_2_FD_104922 | JGI IMG/M metagenome (GOLD analysis project Ga0137384, IMG submission 104922) | Vadose zone soil microbial communities from Sagehorn Ranch, Mendocino, California, USA - Sage2_R_60_16 metaG | ecosystem: Environmental > Terrestrial > Soil > Vadose zone | place: USA... | reverse complement strand
GTGTACTCCCATGCGCTGACGAGGCTGGCCAGGCGATCCAAAGTTTCCGGATCGAAGGAAAGCACTTTGCCGATTTCGCGCGCGGCGGATTTTCCGCGATAGGTGATCACATTCGCGGTCATTGCTGCGCCGAGTTTTCCGTAACGTTCATAGACATATTGAATGGCACGTTCACGCTGGTCGCCGCTCGGAAGATCCAGATCGATGTCCGGCCATTCGCCGCGTTCCTCAGAAAGGAAACGCTCAAAAAGTAGATTCATTCCAACGGGATCAACGGCAGTGACGCCAAGCGAATAGCAAACCGCGCTGTTGGCGGCGGAACCGCGGCCCTGGACCAGAATATTGTTCTCGCGGCAAAAACGAACGATGTCCCAAACGATCAGGAAATAACCGGCAAGATCGAGTCTTTCGATGATGGAGAGTTCACGCTGGATTTGCAGTGTCGCGCGCTCATTCTGAGTGCCATAGCGATGGACCATGCCTTCGAGCGTGCGCTGTCGCATAAATTCCATCTGCGATTCGTTATTTGGAGTGGGATAGATGGGGAATTGATAGCCCAGATCCTTGAGCGTGAATTTCAGGCGCGAAGCGAGTTCTGCTGTGTTGGCAATCGCCTCGGGCAAATCCGCGAAAAGCGCTGCCATCTGCACCGGAGATTTAAGGTAGCGTTCGCTGTTGCAGGAAAGCAGCCGCCCGGCATTTGCGAGCACTTTGTGATTGCGCAAGCAGGTAAACACATCCAGGATTTCTCGCTGTGGCGGCAAGGCGTGGCAGACGCCGTTGGTTGCAAGTAGCGGAAGCCGCAAGTCCCGTGCGAGTTCAACAGCAACCTGGTTACGGCGCTCTTCTTCGATGGAGAAGTGGCGTTGCAGTTCCACATAAACATTGTTGCGGCCGAAAATGGCGCAAAGTTGCTCGAGACATTTGCGCGCGTTTCCTTTTCCGCTGCTGCGGAGCGTATGAGCCAGCGGTCCTTCATCGCCTCCGGTGAGGCAAATCAATCCGCTGCTGGCGCTTTCCAACTCATTTGTTTCAATAGCGCCTTCGCCTTTTTTCGCGCGAAGCTTCATCCGTGTGATCAGGCGGCAAAGATGTTTGTATCCCTCGGGTGAAGTGACCAGCAGCGGATAGCGCCAACCCTGCGTACAACTGACTTCCGCGCCGATGTGGGTGCGGATGCCAGCCTTTTCTGCGCACAGATGAAATCTCGGCGCGCCATAAAGACCATCGCGGTCGAGCAGAGCCATCGATGGCATGCCCAGCGTGTGGCAGACGCTGGCCAGCTCTTCGGGAATGGAGGCGCCTTCAAGAAAGCTGAAAGCAGAACGAGCGTGCAATTCGACGTACATCAGTCGTATACACCTCGCACAAACCATTTGTTCAAAAGCCTATCGTAAGAAAAACGATAGAACCCGTGCGTTGTGGAAGACTCCGCGGAAAACTGAATTTCCAGATCCCATGCATCTTCCTGCCAGGGCCTCTCTTCCCACCAGTGACCCGAAGTGCGCCACGGCCCGGATGCATGAATAACTTTCCCGCAACAGCCTTGAAACGATGCGAATACCGGATTGTTTCTCTCCATCCGGACTCGCGCGGGAACAGGAGGCCGAAAAACATGAAGAGCAATTTGTGGGACCGGTTCTTTTTGTAAATTCTTTTCCGAACTATTTTGCGCACTGGTTTTCGTTGAACATTTAGTGGTGCTGCCTGAAGCAGAGCGATCTACGGCAGCAATGGAGAAGTTGTCCATGTGAAACGCATCAGGCCGGTGCGAATCCAGCAATTTCGGTGAGCCGACGTTTCCCTCACCGACGACGGAAGCGATGCGCGCAATGGTGAGTTCAAGTTTGTCGGGATCGGGAGCGGTAGGAATGAAGAGCGAGCCTTGCGTAACGCGCGAGAGCGAAGGCTGCGCGGTCATTTGAATTTTCTGGATGGGCGCGCCCGGCGGACGCGATTGCAGTCGAAGGCGGAGAAGTTTCAGTAAAAGTTTGGCGTCTCGCGTAGGAACAGGCAGCTCCAGGCTGCATGAGAATGTGCGTGGCGACGGTCTAACCCGAAGCAAATCACGCGATGTGTCGAATGCATTGTCAAAAGCCGGCTGCAATTCAAAATTCACCTGAATCGCAGCGATGGAAAGCGCGCGCGCCGAAAGGCGTGCACTCAACTGACCGAGAAGTCTGCCGAGAAGAAACGAAAGAGATTCGAGATCGTCAACAGCTTCGTCTAGTTCAAACCATTCTTCAAAGTGCTGTGCGGGTTCGGCGAGAAGCAGCGGTCGCATGCCTTTCCCGCTCGCGATTTCATGAAGCCGGACTCCTTCTTGCCCCACGCATTCGGAAAGAGAAAGCACGGGCAACGACGCAAGCGCTTTGCATGTCGTCACGCCCCACCGTTCAAAAACTTCGGAAAGTTCCAGGCTTGGAGACAACATGCTGACCCGTAGCGTTTCCAAAAAGCGTCGTTCTTCGCCTTCAGGGACGATGGTTGGCCCGGGCAAGGCACGAGAGACGATGCGAGCCGTTTCCACGTTCGCAGAAATAGCAACATGAACGTTCATTCCGAATGTGGAAGCTCGCGAAGCGATTTGGCGCGCGATTGCTTCTTGATCGCCAAGAAGCGATGTAAGGCCCGAGATGTCGATGAGCAGCGTGTCAGGAGCCGCATCCTCCACGCGCGGAGTGATCGACCACGCCACATCCAGCAAAGCGGAGTGTGCCGCTTCTTCGCGAACTCTGCAGCGCGGCCGGATGGTGACTTGCGCGAACTGGCCCACGGCGGCTTTGGTCATGCCATGCATGACACCAAGAATCTGCGCGAGCCGGTTGAGAGCGACAACCTGATACGTGGGCGGCGGTCCATCGATGATGGCAAGAGGCCGCGTTCGAAGTTCGGGCTCGGAGCGTCCGATAGCTTGCAAAATAAAATTGGGAACGTAAATGGCACCAAATGAAACTGCGGATGGCATGGCGGCTTGCGTCGAACACGGTGAGTTGGGAAGACTCAGCCAAAGTTCTGCGTCCTTTCGTTCTCTAAATGGTCTTGTTGTGATGGCAGCAATCTGTTGCTGCCGGCAGAGTCACCGGGAAGAAAATGATTCGACTGAAGATCGAAACGAACGGTTTCCGCGGCCGAGCTGTCAAAGGCTTTTGCGCTGCCAATGACGAAAACATTTTTGCGCCGGGCAGTGGAGCGAATGATCTCGGCAGTAGTTGTCCATCCATCAAGCAAACTTCCCGGAGTGTGAAAATCGCCCGATGGATATTGGCCATCCTGTAGTGACCAACGCGCGGCTTCTCTTTCCATGCGCAATACCAGGGAAGCGCATGTTTTCGCACTGGACTCGCGGGAAAGAACCAACAGGATCGTCGAAGTATTTTCAACCGTGCGCCGCAAACGAAACCAGAAGCTCAAGGGAACTTGGCGAACTAGACGCGCTGGTGCGGCGCTCAGGTCCACCGCAACCAGGCTGAATCCGCCGCCATGCAGAAGCAAATCGACGGAACGAAGTGCCTGATCCAGATTGCGGCAGCGAACCCAAAGCAGTTGATGCAAAGAGACGCCGGCGGATTGCGCCCAGCCGGGATCAAACGAATCCTGCGCGTCAACCAGAGCACAGACTTCCGCGTTCGCCGTGCGAGCCGCCAAAGCAGATTGCAGCAGGGAAGTCATCCCCGAGGAAAGCTCGCCAAAAACTTCAGTCAGACAGCCGCGCGGCAAGCCGCCGGCAAGTTGATCCACTGCGGCGATTCCGGCGGAAGCCGTAATGGGTTGCGGCTCCTGAAAACGAAAAGGCGAGGAGACGCGTCCGGCAAGAGCGGACTCGACATGAAGACGAAGAGCGTTGGATCTGGATAGCATGACGATAAAAGGCGAGGTAGAGGCTTACGGTTGTTTCGCTTTTTGTTCGCCACAAGGAGTTTGCCGCGATGCACTGCGTTTGTCAATGCTGATTTGAATGCAATTTTTTCAGCCGCGTGAAATGAAATACCGCGAGGAAGAGTTCATAAGAACAATCAACCTGCGCTATATAAAAAACAAGTCTCGTCAACAACAGGTCGTGTCGTCTACGCCGTCGTCTCGGCGCGATCCTTAGCGCCCCAATAGCTGGGGCTGAGCACACTTTGTCCTTCCGTGAGCAGTGCTTCCATTTTCTTGTGACGCTTCGCTTTCGAAGTATCCTGAGACTCGGGGACGATCGCGCGTTCATGCAGGATGCGCTCTGTCGCGGCAACTTGCGGCTCCGCATGGAATCGGCGCTGAATCGACGAATCGCACAAAACGTTGGCGACCGAAAGCAGACACATGCCCTGGTGATGCGCCATCCATGAACGCACCAGCGTGAAGCGCTTGCGGCTGAGCGTCATCTTCGGACCATAGTCTAGAGCTTCGTAGAATCCGTACGCGCCGATGCCGCCAAGCTTTTTCAGCCACTGAAGATTTTTCAACGCGTCATAAGAGCCAGTCATCAGGCTCATGAAAGTCGAATACGGAGAAATCACCACACGGTCTTCATCCGGCCGATGTAGCGCAAGCGCTGGGACTCCGAACGCGAAATAATGATAATGGCCGTCGCCGCTCAGCAAACTGCAAGCGGATTCAGAGATACCCCACGGAATCGAGAAGCGCCGCGCATATTTTTGCTGCGCAGAAACGGCGCTGCGCATATTGCGTTCCAGCAGCGTGCCGGGCGAAGACTTCATCCAAAGCGACGGCATCAGGTATTCGAACATCGTACCCGTCCACGACTGCAAAACCGCCTCACCTTTGTATTGAACATGCGAACGATCGAGGTGGAACCAGCATTCCTGCGGGATCTCACCTTTCGCAACGCCTGCGAATACCGCGGCGCGCGCTTCGGAGGCAAGCAAATCATAGTGATGTTCACTGGCCGCGCCTTTCGCAGCGTCAAAACCAATCGTAATCAGCTTGCGAGGCTCATCGTAAACCAGCGAGAAATCCATTCCCGCTGCCAGTTCGTCGGAATAGCTCGCGATTCCCTTCAGTGCCGCCGCTGCCTGTGTTGCGATTTCCCGGCTCGCGGCAAGCGCTTCGCGAAGAAGTTCGCGCGAACCATTTTCCGCGGTTCCTTCATTGATAGAATTTTCGCTCTCGCTGTTCAGCGATTCGAAGACTTCTGAATAAATACGGTCCCCGGTTGCCAGACTGAGCTCCGCAATCCATTTCGCTTGTTGTTCTTCCGTTGCGCGGAGCGAGCGGAATTTCGTCGATGCCCACGGCGCAAACTGAACGGTCAGCTTTTCAAGTTCAGACAAGCGCGTATTCAGTTCGGAGAGCCACCATTTCAGATCATCTGAAGTTTGCGCGATGGTCCGCGCCGATTCGGTCATCGTGGCGACCGATTGTTCAAGCGTTGGCAGCGCGCTAAGCCATGCGAGCGGTGATTTGCCCATTTTTGCAATACAATCGTCGATCGAACGGAATGCTTTCCGTACTTCTCTCGTGTTTACGAGCTGCTGAATCAGCCGCGCGTGATCTCGAATTCCGCTCCAGAGCTCCTTCCGGAAAATCGGACGTTTCCATTCTTCGAGAGAAGCTTGCTTCAGCGTCCAAAGGCAGCAAACCAGATTGCCGTTATCGACCGTGGAGAGAAAAGGATCGCCCACTGGCTCAAGCGTGCGGGTGTCATACCAATTGTAAAGATGACCGTGCGACTTCGGCAGGCGCCGCACGGTAGCAAAGGTCTTCTCGGTCTCCGCAATGAATTCCTGAACGGTCAAATGACCCAGATCAAGCGCCGCGATGCGGGCGTTTAGCAGTAGTCCAAGATTCGTGGTGGAAACGCGATGTGCGATCAGGCTGCCTTCTTCTTTCAGAATGTCGGGAATCAGGTAATTCTCATTCTCATTGCTGAATTCCCTGAAGAACCTCCAGGTGCGCAATGCAGAGGTGCGAAGTAACGCCTCATCGCGAGGTCCGATGCGCAAGCCGTCTTCGGGCAGCGGCTGGTCGAGCCAATTGGAAAAGGCATCGGATCCGACCCAAAGAAGCAGCAGCAGCGCGGCAACCGAAAAAGATTCCCAACGGTCGACGGCGAGAAACACGCCGAATACGATGGTGAGCCAAGGCGTCGCTTTTAGATATAAATCAACGGGACTGGTTCTTTTGCCGCTGCTGTTTTCCGCTTCGGCAGCAGTCTCCCATTCGAGAAGTTTGTGGCGCGTCACGGCCATGCGGACTCCGACGCGCACAATTGCGTCCAGAGTGACCATGCTTTGTTGCGGCAAGCAAACCAGCCTCATCAGCAGGTGAGCGTTCGCGGCCGCAAAATCGGAAAACCATTCTTTCCAGAAGCGCGTGGTGAATTTAGCGTTGCCACTGCGCAAAATCGAAAGCGTGAACTGCAAATAGGTCGGAAGCACGAAAAGGCCGAGAGTCGCCAGCGTCCAGTAGAGCGCTTTACCGGGAAGAAACAGCCAGCCACTCACGAGTATCGAAAGCATCGCAATTTCGGTGAGGCTGCGGCGCAAATTGTCCAAAATCTTCCAGCGCGATATCAGATTGATCGGATTGCGCACTACATTTCCGAAATAATCCGGTACCCGTGGGAAAAGCCAGAAAAGAATTTGCCAATCGCCGCGTACCCAGCGATGTTTCCGCTTGCTGTACGCCGCAATGCGGGATGGATAGTCATCAATAACTTCCACGTCAGAAAGCAAACCTGCCCGCGCGTACGCGCCTTCAATCATGTCGTGGCTTAGAATTGCGTTTGACGGGAACCGGCGTTCAACGACCTGTTGGAAAATTTCCACCTCATAAATTCCTTTGCCGGTGAAACTTCCCTCCTGGAACAAGTCCTGATAAACATCGGAAACGGCGCGCGTGTAGACGTCAAAGCTCGAATCACCGGAAAAAAGCGCAGCCAGCCTCGAGCGGTTGGCGGAGTGAATGCTCACTCCCACACGCGGCTGCAGGATTCCATAGCCTTCTACAACGACATTCGAGATTGGATGGACCACAGCGCGTTGCAAAGGATGAGCGATCGCCCCAACCAGCTTTCGGCCGGCGTCGCGCGGCAATTGCGTGTCAGCATCCAGCGTAATCACGTATTTGATTCCGCTCAGCAATGACTTTTCGCCGGCGACCGTTGAAAAATTATTGGTTTTTCCCAAAAGCAGATTGTTTAAGTCGAGAAGCTTTCCGCGTTTACGTTCCCAGCCCATCCAGACTTTTTCAATGGAGTTGAATGTGCGGTCCCGGTGAAATAGAAAAAAAGTGCCTTTCCCTTCGCGCGCGTATCTTTGATTGAGCTGTTCAATCAGCCGAGCGCATTCAGGAGCCAGTTCGTCCCGTTTATCGAACTGTGTCGCAGCGTCCGGAGGATCCGTGAGCAGGCCAAAATGAAGGTTGGCGTCGCGATTTCCAAGAAAACGAATTTCAAGGTCGCGCACGGAGCGCTCCATCTGCTCACGACTGACTAAGAGCGTAGGAACAACAACCAGTGTTTTGCTTTCCGCGGGTATTCCGGCGGAGTAATCCATTTTCGGCAATGTCCGCGGTTTCACGAACATCACAACCAATTGATTCGCGATGGCCACGGCGCTCTCTGCCGCGGGAAGCAGGAATAACGCCACCACTAGAAAAATGGGCACATTCACTTCCGCCCCGATGACCACGGCCGTCAAGAGCGCGACCATCAGCAACTCGATGCCGACCACATACAAACCATCCGGCCAGCGCTTTAACAATTTTGCAAAGCTCACAAGCCATGAATCTTTGATTCCGATCGCCTGCTCCAGTGCTTGCCGGCCTTCGCCGATGAAGTAAAAGCCCACGTGCGAGCGGCGTTCATTGGCACGAACATTCGTTCCGCGGTGTGGCAGATTCGCCAATTTCACCGCGCGACGGGCCACCTCGGCTTCGCTTTCGCCGGATTTCCGCGCAAGTTCGGCAACCGCGGCGCGGTAGTCGGATTTGGCCGCCTTTTCCATTTTGTCGAAGGCTCCCGCAGGGTCCTGCGACAGAGCTTGTTCGCACAAGCTGACTTCGACGAATAGCTTGTCCCAGTCGGTCAGGCCCAGCGTGCGCAGACTTGCGATCATCGCCGACAACCTCGGCGCGGGCGCGGCATCGGTCTGCGCCGAAGTCGAGGTCCGGCCGGGCATCGCGAGCTTTCGCGCATGCATGGCGACTTGCTCCAGCAGAATTTGGCTTAAAAATCCCTTCAGCGCAGATATTTCCGCATTCGTCAGTTCAAAATCTTCCTGCAGCGCCGCGAGAAACGCTACGAGTTCCGATCTGTCGAACAGGAATCCTGCTGCTTGCAGATAGCGCTCTGCAACAGTACGCACGCGAAGCTCTCCGCCGCCCTTTCCACTCGCCACGACTGCTAATTCGTCGACCATCTTCAGAGCGGCACGGCTTTCTTGCATACTCTCTTCCACAATTTTTGTGTTTGAGGTAAGCGAGCGCCATTCAAGTTCCAGAAATGCCCCGGAAGCCTGCCTTCTCTGCAAAAACTGAACTGCCCGCGCGATTACCGCTTCCTGCAACGCCAAATCTTCACGAAGTGGTGAGCTGATCGCACGGCGCGACTTCGTTTGTGGTGTCAAACCGCCTAGACGGGCGGCGGTAAGGATTCGCTCAAGCCGGCGGCTGCATTCCTCCGCTCCGGCAGAGTTTTTCCAGTGCGCGGTTCCCTCCGCGTCTTCAAAGGCGCTATTCCACTCCCGCGCGCTGCGCAGGTTCAGCACCAGTTCAATGCTAGTTGCCATGACCTTGCTTTCCCCCAGACTACCGGTAGCTCGCCGCTTGCAGTTCAAACATTTCTGCGTACCGCCCGCCGTTTTGCATCAGCTGGGCGTGCGGTCCCTCTTCGGCGATCCTGCCGCCTTGCAAAACAAAAATTCTGTCAGCCATGCGCACTGTCGAGAAGCGATGCGAAATCAGCATGGCCATCTTTCCCCGAGTGAGTTCAGCGAAACGTTGAAAAACCTCGTGCTCCGATTTTGCATCGAGCGATGCGGTTGGTTCGTCAAGCACCAGCACCTGCGCTTCACGAAGGTACGCGCGAGCCAGAGCAAGCTTTTGCCACTCACCACCGGAAAGATCGGTTCCGCCGTCAAAACGAGTGCCAAGCCGCTGGTCATACCCGTGAGGAAGTTTGCGGATCACCTCTTCGGCCAAGCTTTTTTGAGCTGCGGAGCGAATCCGGAAAATGTTGTCTTTTTCTTCGATCCGGCCCATCGCGATGTTTTCCGTCGCCGTCAGGTCGTAGCGCATGAAGTCCTGAAAAATAACGCCGATTTCGCGCCACAGATCTTCCTGGTCGTACTCACGAAGGTCCACACCGTCCAACAAGATCTGGCCGCCGCTCGGGTCGTACAGTCGCGTCAGCAACTTTACGATCGTGGTTTTTCCCTGGCCGTTTTCACCAACCAGCGCGATGCGTTCGCCTGGCGAGAGTTTGAAGCTGACGCCGCTTAGAACTTCGCGTCCGTTCGGATACGCGAACGAAACATTCCGAAACTCGAATCCCTGGCGAATCGGACGCGGCACCGCAATGGCTCCGGTCTTTGACGACACAACCGGTTTCACTGCGAAGAAATCCAGAAGGTCGCCAACAAATAAAGCCTGGTCGGCGATGGTCGAAAATGTCGAGAAGACCAGTTGAATGTTGGAGCTGGCGCCCGCAATGGCGCCCGCAAGAAACGTGAGCATACCGATGGTCAGGACGCCAGCGACGGTCTGATAGATCACATACGCATACGTCCCGTAGTAACCGAGCGTACCGAGCAGCGTCAACAGGGAGCCAACCAGCAGACGCTTACGGGCAAGTCGCGCCGTTTCTCCGTGCAGACGCATCGCCAGATTCGTGAAGCGCCCCACAAGGTACGGCCCCAGTCCAAAAAGTTTCAGTTCCTTCGCGCTCTCTTTGCTTCCACCCAGCACGCGCAGATATTCCATTTCACGGCGCGCCGGTGTTTGCGCGAAGCTCAAGGAGTAGCCAAGAAATGCAAAGTGCGTTTCACCAAGAAATGCGGGAACCACGCAGACGATCAATGCAAAAAGTAACCACGGCGAAAAGAGGCAAATGCTGAATGCCAGGCTGGCGGTCGTCACAATTTGCTGGATCAAACGTCCTGCAGCTTGAATCATCAGCACGCGGTCCGTGCCTTGTACGCGGGCGCGTTCCAGTTTGTCCTGGAAGGTCGGATCTTCGTAGGAAGTAAGATCCAGTCGCGACGCGTGCTGCATAATGCGGATGCTGACGTACTTTGCGTATTTGTCGGCAAGTACCGTATCGCAATAATCCGTCACACGAACCAAAATCGTCGAAATACACGCCAGCGCGAATTCGGAAATGACCAGCCACCAGAAGTAAGCCGGCAACGGCGTGTGGTTGGCAGTGTAGTTGTAAATCGAATCGATGATGACTTTCGTGACCGCCAACATTGCCAGCGGCAACAAAGACACGATTAGCCGCACGCCGACGTTTGCGACCACGATTCGCGGTGACGCTTCCCACACCATTCGAAAAATCGGCAAGGTATTGCGAAGCGCGGCGAGACGGTCTTTCCAGCGGGGAACCGGATTGGCTATTTGTGGCTCCAACTCTTCTCGTCCTTACGGTACGCAAATTCGTCGCTCTACACCCTAACCACACGCAGAGACAATGCTGCTCTGCTTCGCGCCTTGCATCTGAATGACGAGGGGCGAGCTGACAGAAAAGCCGCCGCAGGGTCGATAGAGTAGTACTACAACTGGCCCCCGCGACATCCTTAACTATATGCATCCGTAGTACCACGGAATGCGTATCTGCAAATACCTTATTTTGTTGTGCTTATACCGTTCGAAATTTTTGTGAGGCTGTCGTTTCTTCGCTCACCTTGTAACTCTTGCCACCGATATTTTCGAGAGTTCACTAGGCGACGATGAAGCGAAGGTATGCGGGCCCCGAGCCATGGCTAAAACGGCACAGTCCTGGTTGACTTGTGCCGCTTCAAGACGGGCTTTTCATACGGCGCACGTGCGCCTTTGAATTCCGCCCGTACATTTTTCGGCCGGTGCGCGTTCGAGATGTCGCCACACCACAGCAGGATATCCAGTAACCGTGCGCGTTCGAGGTTGTTCAAAACGGTTGCGCTCATGCAAATGTCCAGCGCGCGCCGTGCACACTCATCGGCAATTAGAACGTGCTCGACCGTGGAACCAGACGCTGCCGAACCTGACTGCTGGTGACGGCCGATGCCGTCAAGAAATTCGTAGCATCGGGCGCAAAAATGATCTAGGCAAAGAGCTTCCTCACGAAAGGTAACAGCGACAGGGCGCGAGCAATCACTACGGTGGCAAGATTCCACATTACGCATTGAGCTGAGTTCCCCCTTTGGCCCATGCATTTTTTCCTTTGCGAACAGACTGATTCGATATTCAGGCGTTGACAGTCGGCATCGACAAGCAAAATTGTTAGCCCGTGGCGACGATTTCGACGAGCTCGGCAATCTCCGCGGGCCGAAGATCGGAAAGAGTAAGCTTCGTGGAGGCTTGAGGAAGCAGGAAGTGAGCGAAACTGGTGTACCCGCGGACTGGCCCTTCGGCCAAGCCAGCGACGATCTTGAGTGTCCAGGAGGTAAGGCGTTCGCGTCCGGCGTTGAATCTTTCCGCGTCCCATAGACTGAGCAGCGTCACGAGCCGGGCCTCACGATCAGAAACGAGCAGCATACTTACTTGCAGACCCTCGTTGTGCAGACCCGCCTCGTCCAACAGCTCCTCGATGGCAGACGCCACATCGATTGCATCACCTGGTTTTGCAATAAAATCGACGCGAAGCGCGGTAACCTGACCTGTAGATTCATTTTTCGGCAGGACGTGCTCACCGTGTGGTGCCGAGAGAATCTTTCTTTGCGACTCTTTGTTCAGGTACAAGACTCCACCTTCCTTTGGCCTATTGGTTCCCTGATCATCTTCCGTGATGGCAATAATCAGCGTCCGGCGATGACTCTTAAATCAGCACCGGACGCTTCTTCAGGGGCACGCCAGAGGACTTTGGTGTCCCAGCGTGTAGGTCTCCTCGTCGTTCAGGATCCCTATGGCCAGTAGTGCACCGAAAGCGCGGACCGTTTCATTTCGGGAGAGAAATTGACCGGCGATCTCAAGGTTTCGGAAGGCCGGACGTTACCACGTTGCTACATTTCCTTGCTTGCGGCTATACTTCCCAGCACTTCGGGGGAAGTGTTGGAACTTTTTACGTTCGACGAAGCCTACGTGGGTCGGCTCCGGGAAGGCGATCCTTCTACGGAAAGCCATTTTGTTGAGTATTTCTCTAAACTCATTCAAATTAAACTTCGAGCACGGTTTCTGGCTACCGAAGCTATGGACGACCTTAGGCAGGAGACTTTTGCACGGGTAATCCGCTCCTTGCGCTCGGAGGGCGGGATCCGCCAGGCGAATCGGCTGGGGCCGTTCGTGAATTCGGTCTGCAATAATGTGTTGCTCGAGTATTACCGCTCGGGCCTGAAGAACGTTCCGCTGGACACAAACCATCTCGAATTGCCGGATAAGGTACTGAATTTGGAGAGTTTAGCGATTTTGCAAGAAACGCAGCAGGCGGTGCGAAATCTGTTGCTCCAATTGCCTGATCGCGATCAGGCAATCTTACGAGCCATTTTTCTGGACGAGCTAAGCAAGGACGAAGTCTGCTATAAGTTCGGCGTTGGCCGCGATTACCTCCGCGTTTTGCTCCACCGGGCCAAGCAGAAATTTCGAGCTGCGATGGGCCAGTAACCGTTGTGTTCTTAAGTGGATACCCTTGGGAGGAGAGAAATTCTCACCGGAATGAGAAACGAATCGGCACGAAACGACACTACTTAGCGATATGGAACGACACTCGATGGACCACCACCAGGCGGTGAAATCGCAGGTTTGTGAAAAGTATCTGCTCGGTGAGCTCTCGCCGGAGTTGCGTGACGCTTACGAGGAGCACTACTTTTCCTGCGCGGAATGCGCAATGCAGCTGCGAAGCGCGGCAGAGTTGATTGGCGCAGGCCAGCAGATTTTGGCGCGCACGCCGGCGATTGGCGCAAAGGTTCATGGCGCACCGAAGCCTGGCGGTTGGTTCAAGTGGCTGCAGCCGGCAATCGCGATTCCAGTGTTCGCGAGCTTGTTGCTTCTGGTGGGTTACCAGAATTTCGTAACCATTCCACATTTGAAGCAAGCGGTCAGCCCGCGCGTGCTGCCGATGTTTTCGTTGATTTCGGCGAATACACGCGGCGAAACAGCGCCGGAGTTTGTGACGCGACCGGACGAGCCTTTGGGGCTGTACGTGGATGTACCTGCAGACGCCACTTATTCGACCTACGACATTCGTCTCGAGGATCCAAATGGGAAGACGATTCCGCTGCGCTCGCTGAGCTATGCGGAAGCACAAAAGACTCAAGTCTTCGTCGTCAATCCCGGGAAAACGGCGGGGAGGTATTCGCTAATAATATTCGGCCGTGCAAAATCAGAGCAAGGCACTGCGGCCACAGAGTTAGCGCGGCTGCAATTTACTGTTGTATTCTCGAGCCAAGTTCAGCAGCATTAACCATCCTACGACTCACGAGGAATGTCCCGATGCCGAAAAAGAGCCCCAGGCCGAAGACCGACCCAAAGGAAGCAGATTTCTCGACATTTCATTATCATGCTTGCGCGCACGCATTTAGTGGCCAGTTCACGCGTCCATTTCACGATTTGATCGAAGTGCAAGCCGCAACGGCCTTGCCGATTATCGGCGGACATGGAAACTCTCGTGTCTCGAATTTCCAGTTCCGGGAATTTGTTACGTTTAAGCATGGATATACCCATGTTTCTGGCGCGCATCAGGAAGACGACGACAGTAACAACACCTTGGTTACGGCAACGCTTGAGGGTTTGAACGTCATGGATGTGTTGACCGCGGACCGCATCGTCGCGCGCCTCTATTCGAAGGCTGCCAAAGGAGCGGGTGAAGGGGAGTTCACGCTGGTGGGCAGTAAATTCGAAAATTTGCGTATTGCCGGCTGCCCGGTACACATCGAACTGGACTTTGACTTGTTCGCGGAAATTCCGACGTTTAAGGACGCAAAGAATGCCTTTGATAAGAATGGCAAATTCCGGAAAATAGCATCAGATCCGCTGCAGACCGGGACGCCCCTAAAGGAACAAGGGGAGCAGGGAGTGTTTCTTTGCTCTTGTGTGAAAGAGATGGAAGCAGAGTGTCCGGGTGTCACCCGCAAAGGTCACGCTTTTCACGTGAAGGGCTTTGGCACCATTTTTCTGGGCGAAGTTCTGATCAAGCACGCGGAACGCACGCTGACAATGTTGAGGCTGGAACTTGGTTCAGCGGTCAGCGGAACAGGCTCCGGCGCGCAGGCATTTTCGAATGGTCGAACCTGGCCGTAGTCCTCGCTTTCTGTTCTGCATTTCTTGTCCTGGCTGGATGCAATCGCAAGCAGCTGCCGCCGGAATCGCCTTATCGGGCGATATGGATCGACATCCATCGAGGCGATCTGACTGCGGCTGCCGTGGCCGTTGACCGCGCAACTAAACAATTCTCCGATCCTCATTCCGAATGGCATTGGCGCTTCTGGGCTCTTAAGGGCGAAATCCTTATGCTCCAAGGGCACTATGAGGACGCGCTTTCGTTTCTTGCTCAGGCCGTTCCCGCAACTTTCGCGCAAAGCGATGTGGTCGTCTGGCAAAAGCTAACACAGGGCGCAGCATGTGCGCGACTCGGCCGTTTTGACGAGGCCGCGAACCTTTTGCGCGAAGCACAGGCACTTGCCCAAAACGCGCATCCCGCGTTGCTGGACGAATGCGCACTCCGGCAAGGCACATTGTATTTTCATCGAGGAGATACGCTCGCCGCCCGCACCGCATATCGAACAGCACTCCAAGTCGCTCACGATAATAAGAACGAATATTTAGAGGTTGCCGCTCTTGGCAGCCTCGCCGTCGCGTCGACTCGGCTCGAACACTATGATGAGGCCATCGATTGGAACGATCGAGCCCTGCGACTGTCGCAAACGATTGGCGATCTGCGTTCGGTTTCAAAGATTGAAGGGAATACAGGTTGGAGTTACCACGAGTTGGGCGATTACGCCAACGCTCTCTCGCAATTCGAAAATGCGGAACGTGACGCCGATCGCGCCGGTCTCGTTGCCGATCGAGTGTATTGGCTCAATAGCGCGGCCGGAGTCCAATATGACCTCGCGGAATATCCTGCGGCAGAATCATCGGCGCGGAAAGCACTCCAGCTGACCCGAAGCCTCAGAGACGAAGGGTCCACGATTGAGTGCCTGCAGAATCTTGCGCTTGTTGCGCTTGCCAAGAACGAATTCAAGAAGGCGAAAACGCATCTCGACGAGGCGCTTGAATTTGAACGCTCGGCGCCAGACCATCAAAGGGAACTTTACACCCGCCTCATATCCGCCAACCTGGAAGCAAAGACAGGGAACATTTCGGAATCTGAGATTTCTTACTCGCGGATCCTTGCGGACCCCAATTGCCCGAGTTCCGTTCGCTGGGAAGCACAAGCCGGTCTCGCGCAGGTTCATGTTGTCCAGGGCAAGGCGGAAGTCGCTGAGCGCGAGTTTGCCGAATCCATTAGAACAATAAGCAAAGCTCACACTGCACTTCAGCACGAAGATTTCCGCATTTCATTTCTGTCGAGCGCCATTCGGTTCTACGACGCGTACATTAATTTCCTGATTGACCAGAAGCGGCCAGTGGACGCGCTTCGGGTTGCGGATTTGAGCCGGGCGCAAGCGCTCGAAGAGGGCGTATCGGCGAACGCCGAGAAAAGGACCTCACGACCGGCAGCGTTTAATCCGCAAGCGATTTCGCGCCGGTTGAATGCGACGTTGCTGTTCTACTGGCTGGGGCGGCAAAGTTCCTATCTGTGGGTGATCACCCCTACCAGAGTGGCTGAACGTCCGCTGACCCACCCGGAAGAAATTAATGCGGCCGCGAAGGCCTACCGGGAATCGTTCCTGGAACCGCGTGATCCGTTGGAGGCGGGTAACGCTGACGGCAAGAAGCTTTACACTGTGCTGATTGCACCAGCCGAAAAGCTGATTCAAAAAAATTCGCGAGTAGTGGTGCTTCCTGATGGCAATTTGAACTCGCTCAATTTTGAAACCCTGATTGTTTCCGGCTCCAAGCATGAAGATAAGCCGCACTACTGGATTGAGGATGTAACCATCACCACCGCCAATTCACTGGCGCTGCTGGCGCGCAGTTCGATGAGTGGACCGCCGAATCCAGGCCGACTATTGGTGGTTGGCGATGCGCTGGCGGCGAGTCCGGATTTTCCGCCACTTCCGCAAGCGGGCAAAGAAGTCGGACTGCTCGAAAACTATTTTAGTTCATCGCAGAGACTGGAGTTGACCGGCGCGAACGCAACGGCGACGCGTTTTTTGTCGAGCGAGCCGGAAAAGTTCTCATATCTGCATTTCGCGACACACGGCACGGCGAGCAGGACACGTCCGTTGGAGTCGGCGGTGATTCTTTCGCCGGAAGGGGATTCGTTCAAGTTGTACGCTCGAGATGTGGTGAAGCATCCGCTGAACGCATATCTGGTGACGATTTCCGCGTGCAATGGCGCGGGAACGAAGTCCTACGCAGGGGAGGGACTGGTGGGACTCTCGTGGGCGTTTCTGCGGGCGGGAGCGCACAACGTGATTGCGGGACTGTGGGAAGTGAGCAACGCATCGACTCCGCAGTTGATGGATGAGCTGTACAAAGGAATTCATGCTGGAGAGGATCCGGCGACGGCGTTGCGCAATGCGAAACTCACGCTGGTGCATTCGTCCGGCAATTACCGCAAGCCATTCTACTGGGCGCCCTTCCTTCTCTACGCGGGTTCCTGAAGCTGTTTCGATCCAAAAATGGAGCCACAATAACAATATTGGAGGTGCCTTCTCGAAGTCTCGGGAACAAGCAGCAAAATCCGGATTCGTGCCGATCTAGGACCGTGACTCGATTTCTCGACCGGTACCCTTCTACTGGGCGCTCTTCCACGGCGCGCTCGCACATCGAGAACGGCAATGTTATTCTTTTCGTTCACCGCGGACGGTGTGGTGCCGAGAGTCACCCTATGCCTTCACAAAATCCTTCCAAACTGACGTTTGAACCCGGAAAGGGAACAATTCAATCGTCTCAATGGTCGCTGCATGCGGGCGCTGCAAGTGCCATCGCGGCCCTTGGCGGAAAGCCGCTGGGAGCCAACCGCGGGACCTCGCTGAATCTGGATTGGATCGACCAGGTGCGAGTGAATACCAGCGCTGTCGAGCGGCGTGCCGCGACACTCGTGACCCGACGAACGGTGAAGAAGGATTGGCAGATTGCATGGCTGCTTCGCGCAATCACGTGCATGGATTTGACGACGTTGTCGGGCGACGACACGGACGAGCGTGTAAGGCGCCTCTGCGCAAAGGCGCGCCGGCCAGTGCAGCAAGAACTAGTCGAGAAATTGGGGATTGGCGAGCTGAACATTAAAGTCGGTGCGGTGTGTGTCTATCATTTATTTGTCGAGACGGCGCGGCGCGCGCTGGAAGGCAGCGGAATTCCGGTGGCGGCCGTGTCGACGGGATTTCCGGCTGGACTTTCGCCGCTTGCAGAACGGATTGCGGAGATTCGCAAGTCGGTGGAAGCGGGGGCGCAGGAAATCGACGTGGTGATTACGCGCGCGCATGTTTTTGGCGGACAGTGGCAGAGGTTATATGACGAAATTCTGGCGTTCAAGGATGGGTGCGGGCCAGCGCATTTGAAAGTGATTCTGGGAACGGGAGATTTATTGACGCTGCGGAATGTTGCGAAAGCGAGCCTGGTGGCGATGATGGCGGGAGCAGACTTCATCAAAACCTCTACCGGAAAGGAAACGGTGAACGCCACGCTGCCGGTTGGACTGGTGATGACGCGCGCGATCCGCGAATACGCGGAAGAAACGGGAATGGCGGTGGGATTCAAACCGGCGGGCGGAATCCGAACGGCGAAGCAGTCGCTGGAATGGCTGGCGCTCATGAAAGAGGAATTGGGAGATGCGTGGCTGGCGCCGCACCTGTTTCGGTTTGGCGCGAGTGGAATGCTGGCGGATGTCGAGCGGCAGTTGGAATTCCATGTGACGGGACGGTATTCGGCGGATCACCGGCACGCGATGGCTTGAGGGAGCCGAGCTGGGCCCTTGTGCAATTGTACGGACGCACCGGTTGAGATCGTTCGATTTCGACGGAAGACCGTCGAAATCTCGGGATGACAAGCAATAGTTGAACGCGCCATGTTTCGGAGCGTGATCCGCAGGGGCAAAGTCCCGTTTTGAATGAGAAGAGGCAGATGAGCGTCGTCGAAAAATTCAGATCGATGGAATACGGTCCTGCACCGGAAGATCCGAAGGAATCGCTGGCGTGGCTGGATAGCCGACAACGCCGATTTGGACATTTTATTGGCGGCGAATGGCGAGCTCCGGTAGAAGGAAAATATTTTGAGACGGCCGATCCCTCGACCGGAGAAAAACTTGCGGATATGGCGCAAGGAAGCGCAGCGGATGTAGACGCTGGGGTGAAAGCTGCGCGGGCTGCGTTGGCGGGCTGGCAGAAGCTTTCTTGCCATCAGCGTGCGAAATTTTTGTACGCGTTGGCGCGGCAGGTGCAGAAACATTCCCGGCGGCTCGCCGTGTTGGAAACGCTGGACAACGGCAAGCCGATTCGCGAGAGCCGCGACATTGATATTCCACTGGTAGCGCGGCACTTTTATCACCACGCGGGCTGGGCGCAATTGCTGGACCAGGAATTTCCGGGGTACTTGGCGTGCGGCGTGGTTGGGCAGATCATTCCGTGGAATTTTCCGTTATTGATGCTGGCATGGAAAATTGCTCCGGCGCTTGCCTCCGGTAACACCGTTGTATTGAAGCCAGCGGAATATACGCCGCTGACGGCACTGGCGTTTGCGGAATTGTGCAATGAAGTTGGACTGCCGGCAGGTGTGGTGAACATCGTCACGGGAGATGGCGCCACGGGCGAAGCGCTCGTGAAGCACGCGGACGTAGACAAGATTGCGTTCACAGGTTCGACAGAAGTGGGGCGGGCGATTCGCCGCGCGACCGCGCAGTCTCACAAGAAGCTGTCGCTGGAGTTGGGTGGAAAATCACCTTTTATCGTTTTTGAAGATGCTGATCTCGATTCCGCCGTCGAAGGACTGGTGGACGGGATCTGGTTCAACCAGGGGCAAGTGTGTTGCGCGGGATCGCGGTTACTGGTACAGGAGAGCGTCGCCGAGAAACTGACGAAAAAATTGCAGACGCGGATGGGCACGCTGCGCGTCGGCGCGCCGCTCGATAAAGCGATCGATATTGGCGCGATTATCGCGCGGGTACAGCTGGAACGAATCGACGGACTGGTGAAGCAAGGCATTGCGGAAGGCGCAACGTGCTGGCAGCCAGAAATTGTTTTGCCGTCGCGAGGCTTGTTTTATAAGCCGACGTTGCTGAGCAACGTCCATCCGACTTCGATTGTCGCGCAGCAAGAGATCTTCGGGCCGGTACTGGCTTCGATGACATTTCGAACGCCGCGCGAGGCGGTGGAGCTGGCGAACAACACGGTGTACGGGTTGGCAGCGAGCGTGTGGAGTGAAAGCGTGAACGTGGCCTTACAAGCGGCGGCACAAATTAAAGCCGGCGTGGTGTGGGTGAACAGCACGAATCTGTTTGATGCGGCGTGTGGATTTGGGGGCTATCGCGAAAGCGGTTTCGGGCGCGAAGGCGGTAGAGAAGGATTGCTCGAATATTTGGAGCCGGCGTGGTTCAGAAATGCGCCTGTAATTGTTGCAGCTTCGACGACAGAAAATGGAGCGCCGGAGGTGGCGAACCCGTCGAGCGGAATCGACCGCACCGTGAAGCTTTACATTGGCGGAAAACAGGCGAGGCCGGATTCGGGATACAGCATGCCGGTGTATGGAAATGCGGGTGCATTGTTGGGCGAAGCGCCGCTTGGCAATCGAAAAGACGTACGCAACGCGGTGGAGGCCGCGCGCAAGGCCGAAGGCTGGGGAAAAACGACGGCACACAATCGAGCGCAAGTGCTGTTCTACATCGCGGAGAACCTTTCGCAACGCGGAGAAGAAATTCGCAAGCGTCTCGCAGTGGCAGTGGGAGAGAGGCAGGCGGCTGACGAAGTGCGGTTGAGTATCGAGCGGCTGTTTTCCTACGCAGCGTGGACAGATAAATTTGATGGAGCGGTGCATAACCCGCCGTTCCGGAACATATCGATTGCCATGAATGAGCCGATCGGGACAGTTGGCGTGATTTGTCCCGCGAGCACGCCACTGCTGGGATTTTTCTCGATGGTGCTGCCATTGATTTCAGTGGGCAATACGGTGGTTGCAATTCCATCGGAGCGCTATCCGCTGATTGCAGGCGACTTGTATCAAGTATTCGAGACCAGTGACTTGCCGGGCGGCGTGGTGAATCTAGTGACAGGAAGATCGTCGGAGCTATTGAAGGTGCTTGCGGAGCATGACGATCTCGATGCGCTGTGGTGCTACGGAGACGATGCAATGTGCGCGGCGGCCAAAGCGCTTTCGGCGGGAAATTTGAAACAAGTGTGGACAAATGAAGGCCGCGCGATCGATCTATTCAGCGCGGATCAAGGTGAAGGCCGCACCTACTTGCAGCATGCATATCAGGTGAAAAATATTTGGGTACCCTACGGGGAGTGATCGGTCTGCGAGCGACGTACCGGTGAGCGGCGGGCAAGGCAGGGAGACGGAAACGGCTGCGGATGCTCGCGCGGCATTCCGCTATCCGGCGTTTTTACGCTTTCAGCTGGCGCGGTTCTGCATTGTGGTTGCGACCGAGATGCAGGCGGTCGCCGTTGGCTGGCAGGTGTACGAAATAACGAAACGGCCACTCGATCTCGGATTGGTTGGGCTGGCGCAGTTCCTTCCTGGCATCGTCCTCTTTCTGGTTTCCGGGCACGTGGCGGATCGATTCAATCGAAGAAATCTGCTGATCCTGTGTGATGTCGGGTTTGCGATTTGTTTTGCGATGTTGCTTGCGATCACCTTGCGCGGCGGAGTGTCGATCATTTCCGTGTTTGCGGTGCTGGTGCTGCTTGGCGTGGTGCGATCTTTTAATGGGCCGGTGAGCCGGGCGATGTTGCCACACCTGGTTCCGCCGGAACATTTTGCGGGTTCCGTCGCCTGGGCATCAAGTATTTTTCAGGCGGCGACGATTCTCGGGCCGATTCTTGGCGGGCTAATTTACGCGTTTGCCCGCGGACCGATCGCAGTCTACTCAGGGGCGCTTGTCGCTTCTACAGTGGCAATTGTGTTGACCCTCGAACTCCCCTCCCAAGAAAAAGCGCGCGCAAGACCGGCGGCTAATCTTTCCACCGTGTTCGATGGTTTTCGCTATATTTGGCGGGAAAAGTTGATTTTCGGAGCGATTTCGTTGGACTTGTTTGCGGTGTTGCTGGGAGGCGCAGTGGCGTTGCTGCCGGTATACGC
>Ga0137384_10001059_pt1 | contig 21515 bp, 13 predicted proteins | sample SagtaG_2_FD_104922 | JGI IMG/M metagenome (GOLD analysis project Ga0137384, IMG submission 104922) | Vadose zone soil microbial communities from Sagehorn Ranch, Mendocino, California, USA - Sage2_R_60_16 metaG | ecosystem: Environmental > Terrestrial > Soil > Vadose zone | place: USA... | reverse complement strand
GTGCTCGCGGCAGAGGCCGCCGGACGCCTGGAACCGGCGGCGGATCTCCGGGTCCTCGAAGCGCAGCGTCAGCTCCGAGATCGCCCTGCGTGCGATCTCGTCATGCTCGACACAGGCGGGACACCGCTCCAGGGCCGCCGGCGACGGACCCAACCCTTCCATGAACCGGCGCACCAGGTCGCGGTAGACGATCGCCGTCCCGAGGAGGTCGCGGCGCCGCACGAGCTGCCAGGCGTGTTGGCGGCAGTAGCCGCCGCTCCGAGCCAGCAGCTCGCGCACGCCCGGGTCGTTCACGTTCTCATAGAGCAGCGTCCGCTGTGACGCCTCCACCGCTTCCTCAGCCAGCCGGCAGACCGCACAGCCAGGCGCCTCCAGGGCTTCGCGGAGCTGGAAGTAGCCCATGTCGGCGCGCGGTGGCGAAGATCCGCGTCGCGGGCCAGCGTTGGGCACGGCATCCCGCCGCTTCCCGGGGAGCAATCTCCGGAGGAGGCGACCCGGACCCCAGCTGCGGGTAGGAACTTCGACTCCGTCTCGCATGGCTCATCGAGGTAGGAACCGTCAGCCAGCAGGCGCTTCTGGCCGATCTCACGGCCACGGCGGGATCCATCGCCGGGCGGTAGAACCGCAGGCTTCAATCGTACGGTGGCTCAGAGCCAGAGCGGGCTCGGTGTCGAGTCGGCCGGCGCTGGCGCTCCTGGGCGCAATCGACGCAGGGAACAGCTTTGGGTGGAGCTGGACGTTAGCGATGCGTCGCGGCGGTGTCCCGGGGAATAGGCGGTTTCCCTGCGACCCCTCACCTCTGCTCGCGCTCGCCGGCCCGGGGCCAGAGCTTCCCGATCCCGCCGCGGGGCTTCACGATCAGGACCGAGGCGGCCGAGTAGGCGTCCACCTTCTGCGCCGTGGTGCCGATGACGAATTGGGCGATGCGCGAGTGGCCCTTGTACCCGAGCACCACCAGGTCGGCCCCCCACTTCCTCGACGAAGCGGACCAAGACGTCGGCGGCATGGCCGATCCGGACCTCGTGCTCCATCGCGGAGCCATGCCGCCCGGCAACCCGAGCCGCGCGCTCGCCTACCTCGGCGAAGTAGCGGTCTTTCTCGCGCTTGAACTCGTCCACCTCGCCCATGGTGGCGGCGTACCTGGGCAGGCCCTCCTCGACCGAGAGGCCGATGAGCCGGGCCCGGAAGCGCCGGGCCAGCTCCGCCGCCTCGGCTACGGCGGCATAACCTCCCGGCGATCCATCCACTCCGACGACGATGACCTCGTGCAAGGGCCGGTCTGCAGCCGGCCGACCGGCGTCACGCGACATCGACCGGCTCCGCTGACTCCTCCTCTGCCCGCATTCTCCGACCCCAGCTGAGGTCGTGGGAATGGGGCTGGAAGCAAGCCTGGGCGATCAGGGTGGGCACCAGGGCGGTCAGCACGACCACGGTCACCAGGACCGAGTACTGGCCCCGGTCGATGTAGCCGTGGCTGTAGCCGAACAGCGCCGAGATGGAACCGAAGGTGAGTCCGGTCGACATCGGCGGGCGAGCACGACCGGCGCCGGTGGCTCGCCGTCGGCCCCACAGCGCTTCGACGTGCCGCCAGGGCCTCCGCCAGCCGCGTGGGGTCGCTCCACCCTTCCTCCGGGAGCGCCCATGGCCACCTCACGCGGCCATGGGCGCGGAACGTCAGATCATGTGTGGCCGCATCCCCCTCTGGCCGAGCTTGCGCTGGCCGGGGACCCGGCTGGACAGGCCCGGCGTGTCGAACGGCAGCGTCCGCAGGAACTGGGGCTGGCGCCGCGCCCTGGTGACGGCCTCGAAGCCGGATGCCAGCTTGATCAGGGCCGGCTCGCTGAAGGCCGTGCCCATGAACGAGATCCCGACCGGGACGCCGAAGACGAGCCCCATCGGGACGTTGATGATCGGGTAGCCGACGATCGCCGCCGGCGAAGACGTCCCGATCACGAAGTGGTCGCCGTTGATGAGGTCGGTGGGCCAGGAGGGATTGTCGGTCGGGGCCACGATCGCCTGGAGGTTGCTCTGCTGCAGGAGCAGGTCGATCCCCTCCGTGGCCCCGAAGAGCCGGTCGGCAGCGAGGGCGTCAGCGTAGGAGATGCCCAGCGGCTCGGTGACGGTCGTGCTGCTCACGTCGAACGTCTCGGAAAGCTCGAAGATCTCCTGGCCGAAGAACTGCAGCTCCTGGGCCGCATGGGCGTTGTTGAACGCGATGGCGTCGGCGAGGGTGCCGCCGGCCAACGGGACGCCGGTCCGGGTGGCCAGGTACTTCTGCAGGTCGACCTTGAAGTCGAACAGGAGCACCGTGAACTCGGGCGTGCCCGTGAAGATCTCCTGGAAGTGCGGGAACGTCACGTCCACCATGGTCGCCCCCGCGCCCTGCATGGCCGCCAGGGCGTCCTCGAAGACGGCGTCCAGCTTCGGGCTGAACCCTTCGAACTCACGGGCGACACCGATGCGAGCGCCCCGCAGGCCGTCGGCGTTGAGGAACTGCGTGTAGTCGGTGAAGGACCTGCCGGCGCTCGCCTGCGTCTGTGGGTCGCGGGGGTCCACGCCGACCAGCGCGCCCAGCACCGCAGCGGCGTCAGCCACCGTGCGCCCGTGAGGACCGACCGTGTCCTGGGTGTGCGAGATGGGCACCACCCCGGCGCGGCTGACCAGTCCCACCGTCGGCTTGATGCCGACCACGCCATTCACGTTGGCCGGGCACACGATGCTGCCGTCGGTCTCCGTCCCGATGGAGACGGCCGTGAAGTTCGCGGACGCCGCTGCTCCCGAGCCGGAGCTGGAGCCGCACGGGTTGCGGTCGATGGCGTAGGGGTTGTTGCACTGGCCGCCGCGGCCGGACCAGCCGCTGGAGGAGAAGAAGGAGCGGAAGTTCGCCCACTCGCTCAGCGTGGTCTTGCCCAGGACGACGGCGCCGGCGGCGCGCAGCCGGGCCGCGACCGTCGAGTCCTGCGCCGCCGGCGACCCGACCAGCCCCAGGGAGCCGGCCGCCGTCTGCATCCTGTCGCCCGTGTCGATGTTGTCCTTCAGCAGGACCGGGATGCCGTGCAGCGGTCCGCGCAGCCGCCCCGCCCGGCGCTCGGCGTCCAGGGCGAGCGCGATCGACCTGGCGTCGGGGTTGACCTCGATCACGGAGTTGACGGTGGGCCCCCGCTGGTCCAGCGTCTGGATGCGGGCCAGGTAGAAGTTGACCAGGTCGATCGCCGTCAGCCTGCCGGCGGCCATGGCCGCCTGCAGCTGGGCGATGGTCGCCTCGTCGAGGTCGCTCGCGGCCTCGGCCTCCACGGCACCGCCCGGGCCAGCCAGCGAGGCGCCCGCGCCGGCGATGGCCGCCAGCTTCAGCACCTCCCGGCGGCTGAGCCCCCAGGCACGATCGGAGCGCCGAATATCTCCGGACATCGAACCGCCTCCTCGCTCAGTTCACTGATGGTGGAGGCCCGGCGACTCGAGGCGCCGGCCCCCGGGAAGCCCGGCTAACGGCAGCCGCCGCCAGCTGGACAGACGGTCGACGCGAAGGGATCGGTCATCCCCAGCGAGGACCCTGGTGGCGCTGGCCCGCGCCTGTCGCGGCCAGCCCGAGCCAGCGCGCGCAAGGCGGCCTGGAGGTGAATCTCATTTCCCTTGACCTCCTCCCAATCAACGGATGGGCCGCTCGAGCCCACACTGAGACCTCTTCGCCCTATCAGCCATCCTCTACGCCTCCCGCCGGCTGAGGTCAAGTTCGCGAGGCGTTGTCAGGTGCCTAACAGTGGCAGCAGCGGCTCACCGCCATCGACAACGCCGGGCGTTCGCGCGGACGACCGCGGTGCGTGTCGACCGGGGATCGCGGCCGGCCTGACGAGGGAGCCAGCGTCCGGCGCGGCGGGCGTCTCGGCCCTGGTGCTGGGTCTGGTCACCCCGCGCCGCGGCTGGCCGCGGCGGCGGCTGATTCCCGAGCCTCCGTGCCGACCGTGCCCGGACCGGCCGACTGCAGGCCGGAACCGGGCGCGGCGCCCGTGAGACGGCGCGAGGTGCCGTCGCCGTCAGCACGATCGGCCGGGTCACGAGACCGACGGCGAGCGAGCCGGCCGCCGCGGCCGGCTCGCTCGAGGGCCCCTGCGCCGGCGGCACCAGCCGCCACGGCCCTCGGGTCAGGACGATCGCCGTGAATCCCGGACCAGCCGTGCCGCCATCAGCGTCAGCCACGTCCAGGCGAGCGCCACCGCGATCGCGAAGGCCACGTTGATCGCGGCGATGCCGGCTCCGGTCGCGGCGAGCGCGACCCAGGCGAGGAGGAAGCACGCGCCGGTGGCAGCCGAGCACACGGTCCAACCCGGCTCTCCGAGCGCGGCGCCGCGGCGGGCGAACACGACGCCCGAGGCTGCGATCAGCGAGAGGAACGCCACCGAGCTGGAGAGCAGGTGCAGCGCGCCGTGCCCGCTCAGGTGGCCGGGGACGTTCGGCGTCCCGGGAGGGAAGCCGTTCATCGGGTCCGCGACGAAGAGCCCGGCGCCGACCAGGCCGAGGCCCCACAGGGCGACCAGCAGCGGCCCCCAGGTCCCGGCCCGGCCCCCGTGCAGCGCCCGCCGCATCCCGACGGCGCAGGCGACCATGAGCAGCCCGGCCACGATGAAGTTGGTGACCTGGATCCAGCCCAGGTCGCCCAGGCTGAGCTGGCTCACGGCGTGCCGCCGGATGTCGAAGCCCGGGCGCATCAGCATCTGGATCAGGACCACGCCGACCCAGAGCGGGCCGGCGACGAGGCCGCCGGCGAGCAGCCCTCGCGTCACCCTCGCAGCGGCCTCCGAAGGCGCGCTCGGCGCGCCTGCGATGACCGTCTCGACGTCCTGGTTCATCGGTCTCTTCTCCTTCTCGTTCTACCGAGCGGTCGACAGCGGGGCGTAGGTGAGGCAGAGGACGCCGGTGCTGAGTGCCTTCGAGCGCTCGAGCTTCAGCGGCAGCCGGGCGTCCCAGTCCTCGAAGAGACGCCTGCCGGTGCCCACGGTGATCGGCGGCACCAGCAGGTTGAGCTCGTCCAGGAGGTTGGTGCGCAGCAGCGACCGCACGAGGGTGGCGCTTCCGCTGATCCCGATGCTCTTGCCCGGCTGCTGCTTCAGCCTGGTGAGCTCGGCCACGACGTCGCCCTCGATCAGCGTCGAGTTCTGCCAGTCGGCCCTGTCCAGGGTCGTGGACACGACGTACTTGGGGATGCCGTTCATCACGTCTGCGACAGGGCCGAACTCCTCGCTCGTCCGGTGCGGCCAGACGGCGGCGAACTCCTGGTAGGTTCGCCGCCCGAGGAGCATGGCGTCCGAGCCGGCCAACTGTGAACCGATCTCCTGTCCCAGCTCGTCGTTCATGTACGGGCCGGTCCACTGCTCCGGCGCCTCCATGACGCCGTCCAGCGACAGGAACAGTCCCGCGACGATCTTCCTCATGTCGATCTCCTCCTGTTGCCTCAGGGCGCGGCTCTCGCCGTCGTGACGTTCGCTTCCCTCGGCATCGTGCTCCACACGCTAGGCGGGACCGGGCGGCGGGCGAATCTGTCGTGCGACTGGACTTGTCCGGCTGCCGGAAGGCGCCGCTTAGGTAGTGCCCTCGTCACCATCCGGCCGAGCGGACGGACGCAGCGATGCGGGCTGGCGGCTGGTGTACCGTCCACTCATGCTGTACGGCCGGGCCACGGAGCAGCGGGTCGTCGGTCAGCTGCTCACGGATGCTCGGAAGGGAAGCAGCAAAGTCCTGGTCCTGCGAGGTGAGGCGGGCATCGGGAAGACGGCGATGCTGGATTTCGCCGCCCGCGAGGCGACGGGGATGACGGTGCTGCGCGGCGCTGGATCCGAGATCGAGGCCGAGCTGCCGTTTGCCGCCCTGCACCTGATCCTGCAGCCGGTCCTGCAGCGGATCGGCGAGCTGCCGCAGCGCCAGGGCGCTGCGCTGGCCGGCGCGTTCGGCCTCGGGCCCGCCGCCGACGCGGACCAGTTCCTCGTCGGCATGGGCGCGCTGTCGCTGCTGGCCGAGGCCGCTGGAGACCGGCCCCTTCTGTGCCTGGTCGACGACGCCCACTGGCTGGACGCCGCCTCGGCCGGTGCGCTGTGCTTCGCCGCTCGCCGCCTCGGCGCCGACCCGGTCGCGCTGGTCTTCGCCGCACGCGAGACCAGGCCAGGCGGCGAGCCGGCCTTCCCGGCGCCGGGGCTGCCCGAGCTGCGCCTGCGAGGGCTGGACGCGCATGCCTCCGAAGACCTGCTGGCCGGCCGGTCCCCGCGCCTCGACACGCACCTGCGCGAGCGGGTGCTGGCCGATTCGGGCGGCAACCCGCTCGCCCTCATCGAGCTCGCGAGGTCGCTCGCGAGCGCGGACGCGGATGCCCAGCCGGCGCTGGCTGCAGGCACGCCGCTGCGGCTGACCGACCGGGTCCAGGAGGCCTTCGCACGCCAGATCGAGGGCCTTCCCGAGGCAACCGGGACCCTGCTGCTGGTCGCCGCCGCCGACGGCACAGGCGATCTCGGCACCATCCTGCGCGCGGCGGCCGCTCTGGGCGCGACCGCCGAGGCCCTGGCCCCTGCCGAACGGGCGGGCCTGGTCGAGGCGACCGGACAGTCGGTCGCCTTCCGGCATCCGCTGATACGCGCCGCCGCCTACCAGGCCGCTCCCTACGTGCGGCGGCAGGCGGCGCATCGCGCCCTGGCCCGGTTCCTCGACACCGGCGAGCATGCCGACCGGCGCGCCTGGCACCTGGCCGCCGCTGCCACCGGGCCGGACGAGGAGGTCGCGGCCGGTCTGGAACAGGCCGCCCAGCGGGCCCGGGCCCGGTCCGGGTACGCGGCCATGGCGGCCGCGTACCAGCGCTCCGCCGAGCTGACGCCAGGCCGGGCCCCACGCGCCCGCAGGCTCGCCGCCGCCGCCCAGGCCGCGGCAGACGCGGGACAGCTGGATCGCGCGGTTCGGCTCGCGGACCGGACCGAGGTCATCTCCACGGACCCGGTCGTGCTCGCGGCCGTCGCGCAGGTGCGGGCCCGGGCCGAGTTCGAGCTCGGGTCACCGCGGGCCGCGCACGAGATCCTGGTGGCGGCCGCTCATCCGGTGGCGGACACCGACCCGCCGCGAGCGGTCGCGATACTCGCCGAAGCTGTTCGGGACGGCTTCTTCGCCGGGGATCCCGTGCTGGCCGAGGACGCCGCAGTCATGCTGCGGGACGTCCCGCTCCCGGCGGACTCCCCGCTGCTGCCGCTCGTGCGCGCCGCGTCGGCCCTCGCGCGCTTCACCGCCGGCGACGCGCTCGACGGACTGCCGCCGGCACGGGACCTGGTGGCCGCTGCGCGCCGTGCCGTGGCGGCCGGCGACCCCGGCGAGCGGCTGATCGCCGCCGCCATGACCCGGATGGCCGGTGACGACGACGCGGCACTGGAGATGTCCGCCTCGGTGGTGGCACACGTCCGCTCCCGCGGCATCATCGGCTGGCTGCCGAACGCGCTGTTGAGCCTCGCCCTCGACCAGATGACCACGAACAGGTTCACCGACGTCCGCACCGCGGCACACGAGGGCCTGCGGCTTGCGACGGACACAGGTCAGGAGCACTGGGCCGCCTACAACCGGCTCGTCCTCGCCTGGCTGGCGGCGATCCAGGGCGACGTGGACGCCTGTCACGAGCTTGCCCAGGCCGGGATGCGGCACGCGATCGAGCACGGCAGCCACATCGCGGCGCGCGGCACCCATGCGCTCGCGCTCCTCGACCTGGGCCTGGGCCGGGCGGAGGCCGCGCTCCAGCGCTTCGAGGGCGCGTCCAGCGTGCACGCGCGCAGCGAGTACGTCGCGACCAGATATGCGCCGGACCAGGTCGAGGCGGCGATCCGGTCCCGCCTGCCCGACCATGCGGCCGAGCCGCTGAGAACGTTTGCGGCCTGGGCGACCGCGAACGGCCAGCCGTGGGCGGCCGCGGTCCTGGAACGCTGCCGGGCGCTGGCCGGCCCCCACGAGCAGGCCGGGGAGCACCACACGGAAGCGATTCGGCTTCACCAGCAGAGCGGGCGGCCGTTCGAGGGGGCGCGGACCCAGCTGCTCTACGGCGAGTGGCTGCGGCGCGGACGCCGCCGGACGGACGCCCAGGCTCAGCTGGGGGCGGCGCTGGACACCTTCCAGAGGCTCGGCGCCAGGCCGTGGGCAGAGCGCGCCCGGTCCGAGCTGCGCGCCGCCGGGAAGACGACCGCACCGCCGGCGAGCGCGCGCGATCACCTGTCCCGGCTCACCCCGCAGGAGCTGCAGATCGTCCAGCTCGCCGCCCAGGGCGGCAGCAATCGCGAGATCGCCGCTCAGCTCTTCCTGTCCCCTCGCACCATCGGCTACCACCTGTACAAGGCATACCCGAAGCTCGGCGTCACCTCCCGGGCCGAGCTCGCCCGCCTCGGTTTCGCCGCGCGGTCATGATCGGCCAGAACCAGGCGGAGAAGGGCACTCCATGAGGACGTCAGGGGAGAGCCGGGCAGGCCCCCGAGAGTGAGCTGCTGATGACGCGTCGAGATCCGCACGGCGGGCCTCACTTGATGGGCGGTGGGGTCGACCCCGACAGGTGCACCCGCGACTCACCGGCGCTGTGCCGGATGACGAGCGTGGCCGCGCCGGAACCCCTCCGGTTGGTGAACGTCACCTGGAACGTGCAGAAGAAGCCACTGTGCGGCGCGGCCGGCAGCGTGAGCGACGGAGGGGGCAGATGACAGGCGTCGGCCAGGGAGGTGGGCGCGACCGTGAACTGGTCGTCGCCCTCGACCGAGACGCCGCTCACTGTCAGCGGGCCGGGTCCCGTGCTGATCAGTCTGAAGGGGTCGGTCTCGGATCCGCCAGGCTGCGCCGCGAGCCCAACGCTCTGGTCGATCACGGAGGGATCCACGCATCCGAACCCGCCGGGGCTCGGCGGAGGACAGAAGGTGGCGCCTTTCCTGATGTCGATGCCGCCGACCGCCCGGCCGACCCCGCTCAGGGGAACGGCGATCGGGCCGTTGGCAGCGTCGCTGGAGATCGCCAGGGACCCCGTCTTCGATCCGGTGGTCGCCGGCGTGAACGTGACGGCGAGATTGCACCCCGCCGCGCGGGCGGGCAGTGTGAAAGCGCCGGGCGGACACGGGTTCGACGATGCGGTGACAAGGTGGAAGCCGTCCCCCGCGACGACGACGCTCGTCACGTTCAGCGGAGCCGTCCCGGTGCTGGACAGCGCCACCGCGACCGGGCCGGTCGTGGTGTTGAGCGGCCGCTCTCCGAAGGCGATGGAGGTGGGGTTCACCGCGATCCGGGAGACCGTGCCGTTGGCGGACAGCAGCACGTCGTGCGTCCGGCCGCTTCCGGCCTCGACGATCCTCAAGGTGTCGGTGCGCCGGCCTTCAGCCGTCGGGACGACCTGGATCGCGACCACGCAGCTCCCGCCGTGGACCAGGACCGCGCCAGCGCACGACGAGGTGATCCTGAAGTCCGACGCGCCCCCCACGATGGCGTCCGAGCGCACCGCCAGGACGCCGGTGCCGGCGTTCGCCAGCCGCACCTCGATCGTGGCGGCCGTGCCGACGCGGACGTCGCCGGCGTCGCCGCCGCTGGCGGTGAACAGCGGCTCGCCTATCAGGCGCACGCGGTCGCTGAAGCTGTCCGCCACCAGGATCTCGGAGAAGTCGCCCAGGGGCACGAATGTCACGCCCCGCGGCGCATCGAGCATCGCCGCGGCCGGGTTCCCGCCGTCGCCCGCGAATGCCCCGGTTCCGTTGCCGGCGACGGTCGCGAGCACACCGGTCTGGACGTCGAGGCTGCGCACGGCGTGGTGCAGGTAGTCGGCGACGAGCAGCGCCGGCCGGCCCTGGACGCCACCACCGGTGCCATCGTTCGTGCCGGTGCCGCCACCTGTGGCTGTGCCGTCGCTCGTGCCCGTGGCGCCGCCCGGGCGGCGTGCGGCGGGACGTCCGGCGGCCTGCAGCCCCCCTGGCAGCACGCCGAAGGACAGTCCCCAGGGCCGGTCCAGACCGCCGGGGGGAGCGCTCCCGGCGACGGTTGCGATCGTCCCGGTCACCGCGTCCACCCGCCTCACACGATCATTGAAGCTGTCGGCGATGTAGAGGTTGCCGTCGGGGTCCGGCGCGACCCCGTATGGGAAGTAGAGCTGCGCTCCGGCGGCCGGTCCGGAATCGCCGTCCGAGCCGAGCAGGCCGCTGCCCGCCACCGTCGAGATGTGACGCGTCCCATCCGGGGCCGCCGCGGCGTCGAGCCTGCGGACGCGGCTGTTGTACGTGTCCGCGATCAGCAGGTTGCCGTCTCCGTCGACGGCCAGACCGGTGGGGAAGCTGAGCTGGGCACGAGTCGCGGGCCCGCCGTCGCCACCGAAGCCGGACGTGCCGGTGCCGGCCACTGTGGCGACCGTCGCCGCTCCGAGGTCCACCTCCCGGATGACGTTGTTGAACGTGTCGGCGACGAAGATCCGGCGCCGGCCGGCATCCACCGCCAGCCCCATCGGCGCCGACAGGTGGGTCGCCTCCTTGAGCGATGCGTCCGCGGCCGGCCCGGGCCTGCCGTCTCCGAGCAGTGGTGCGGAAACGATGGCTCGCCCGGGGTTCACGACCCGGATCGCGTGGTTGAACGTGTCGAGCACGTACCGCGTCTCCTGGCCGTCGGCGCCGGCCAGCGACACCACCGCGGTCGGCGTGTCGAGCGCGAGGTCGTTCGGCGGTCCCGCCAGTCCCGGTGTCCCGGTACCGGCGATGCGGCGGATGTCGATCGCCCCCGCCGCCCCGCTGCTCACCTGGCGAACCGCGTTGTTGCCGGTATCCGCGACCTGGACCACCTCGTGCGACCCGTCCCTTTCGAAGACGACGTCCACGCTGACGCCGAACGGAGCGTCGAGCTGCGCGGATGCGGCCGGCCCGCCGTCACCACCGGAACCGGCTGTGCCGTTCCCCGCGAACGTGCGGATCGTCCCGGCGCCGTCGACCTGCCGGATCACGTTGTTGGCGGTGTCGGCGATGTACGTGGCTCCACTGGGACTGGTGGCGACGCCGGCCGGCAGGTTCAGCCGGGCCGCTTGGGCAGCGCCGCCATCGCCTGTGTAGCCCGCGCTGCCGCTGCCGGCGACCGTCACGACCAGGCCGCCGGAGATGGCTCCCGTCACCGGGTCGAACGTGGGCTCGAAGCGGCGCAGGCGGTGGTTGAACGTGTCGGCGATGAGCAGGCGGCCCCTGCCATCGACAGCCAGGCCGCGCGGCTGGTCGAGGCTGGCCTTGATGGCCGGCCCGCCGTCTCCGCCGTCCGCGGCCAGGCCGGTGCCGACCACCGTCGCGATCGACCCGTTGACGCGGGTCCCAGCGAGATAGACGGCCCGGATGCGATTGTTCAACGTGTCGGCGACGTACAGGATGGCGGGCGAGTCCGGGTTCGGGCTGGCCCCGTCGGGAGCCGGTTTCCGCCACAGAGCCAGTCCATAGGGTGAGTTGAGCTGCGCCTTCGCCGCGCTCCCACGGTCGCCCGCGAAGCCGAAGGCGCCGGTCCCGGCAACCGTCGAGATGACCGGGGAGCCCGCCCCGAAATTGCCGGAGACCCTGCGCACCTCGTGGCCGTAGGTGTCGGCGATGTAGACGTCGCTGGTCACGGCGTCCACGGCAACGGCGTACGGTCCCGCCAGCTGGGCGTCGGTCGGGCTGCCGCCGTCACCCCCGGTGCCCACGCTGCCGTTCCCGGCGTAGACTGCCTCCTCGCCTTCGGCCAGGAGGCGGACGACGTGATGCACCGGGTCGGCGACGAAGGTCCCGAACCCCCGAGCCGCCGTCACCCCGAAGGGCTGATGGGCCACGCGGTCGGCCCTGTCGTCGATGCGGCCGCCGACGTAGGTGCCGATCACGGGGTCGGGCACGGCCGCAGCGGCGGGCCCTGCCGGGGCCGGCACGAGCGCCACCAGCACCATGGCGACCGCGAGGACCCGACCACTCCGTCGTCGCCTCATCGCCGCACCACCAGGTCGTCCGGCTGGAGCGTGCCGGGCACCACGAGGAAGTCCACGGTCGGCGCCGCCGTGTAGGCGACGGGCCCTCGCGGCGCCGCGCTCAGCCTGCGAACGCCGCGCACGTCGTGGTGGAAGATCAGCAGCGGCGCGCGGAAGCCGCCTCCAGGGTCGGCCGTGACCAGGTCGGGCGCGGTCCCGGGGGGCTGCACCGCGACACTGCCCCTGTCCCAGCTGAGCGCGACCGCCTGGCCCGGCGGGAACCCGGTGCCGGTGACCTGGGTGACGAAGCCGGGCCGGCCGATGGCGGGGTCGAGCCTCAGCTGCGGCGTGAAGCGCTGTCCGATGGACTTCTCCGTCGGGGGACTCACCGCCGGCGGGCACGGCACCGTGAACGACGCCATCGCCTCACGCAGGCGGAAGTCGTCCGCGCGGACGACGTGGGTTCCGGCCGGCCGCTGGGCCGGCTGGATGGTGAGACCGAAGCGTCCGAAGCCGTCCGTCGTGGTGGCGAAGCTCTCGGGCCGGCCGGCGCGGCCGGCGTCGAACGTGACCAGCACCTGGTTGAACGGGTTGAAGCTCACCCCGTCGACTCGGATCGCGTACCGGGCCCCGGCGGCCGCCGCCGGGTCGATCGCCGGGCCGCAGGTGGGCGCGATCGTGACGGCGGCGGGCGTCGGGGCCGGCGCCGCCGTGGCCGGCGCGGTTCCGGCGAGCGCCGGGAGCAGGCCCACGGCGAGCGCGGCCGTCACGCGATGTCGGAGGGTCCGCATCAGGGGCCCGTGGACTTGTAGCCCGTGTAGTAGACGTTCGCGCCGCACTGTGAACCGGCCGGAGCGGCCTGATTGACCTTGCAGCCGGAGACGTCGAGCTCCAGCTTCTGCCCGGCGGTCAGCGTGACCGGCGCGACGAAGTGGTAGTCGAGGTCGCGAAAGTTGTCGAGCCTGGGGTCCAGCAGCACGGCGACGTCGCCGTTCGCAGCCACCCGCCGGAGCCGGATGGGCCCGACGTCCCCGTTCGGGTTCTCGAAGATGATGTCGGTGAGCGACACGGTCGTCTTGTCCTCGACCACGAGGGCGAGGTGGCCGGGCTGCAGCCGCCCATCGGTCGGATTGCCGAGCGAGTTGGCGGCGGGCGTGGCCACGACCGCACCGGGACTGATCTTGTTCACCGCCTGCTGCAGGTCGGCGATGTCCTTGTGCTGCTGGTCGCTCACCGCCCCGACCTGTGCCAGCTGAGGAGCCATGGACGTCTTGGTCGCCTGTTGGGCGGCGTCCTTGGCGGCCGTCTGGATGGTGGGGCGCAGGACCGTGAACCACAGAAGGACTCCGGCCAGCAGCAGAGCGACCAGGCCGGCGGCGACCGGCACCGCCCAGCTGGGCAGGAGCGGCTCCTGCAGCATGGTGCCCGACAGGTCCATCGGACCCTGGCCCTCGGGACGGACCTGGACCTGGAAGGACCGCGTCCTGGGCGTGCCGCGCCAGAAGCGCCGCCTGGGTTTGACCACGAGCCTGGCCAGGCCGGCGTTCCCCGGTCCCACGATCACGACCGCGGGCCGGGCCTGGAAGGTCAGCTCGTTCGCAGGGTCCTGCGCGACGATCTCGGCGTTGATGGCCGTGTTGCCCCGATTGTCGATGGCGACGTCGTGCACGCCCCGGCGCCGCCCTCGCGACGTGCTGGGGAGGAGCTCGGCGATCGTGTCGTTGAAGGCGCCCACCTCGAGCACGCCCTCTTCCGCGACCGAGCCCTCGGGGTCCTCCCTCGAGCGGACGCGGACGCCGAACGGGATGGCCCTGGCAGCCGTGCTCGAGGTCCGCGGAGGGCGGAAGACCACCTGGGCGGTGGCGTCCGTGCCGGGGAGGAGCGCGATCGAGGGCGGCCGGACCTCCACCCAGGGCGCTGCGTCGCCGAGCACGTCCAGGATGTACTCGTCGACGACGTGGCCGTTGTTCCGGATCATCACGTCCAGAATCACCTCGCCGCCTGGATCGACGGTCAGGTCGTGTGTGGAAAGCCGGGCGATGACGCTCACAGCCCCAAGCTAGGCGCTCGCGGCGGTCTCCACCAGAGTCATCCAGGAAGACTTTCAGGCACGTCGTGCTGCCCGTTGAGCCGGCGTTGAGCGAATGGAGAACTGTGCCGGTAACGCTTGTCGACGATCCGATGCAGAACGACATGACAGGTGAGAACGCGATGATTGCCAGATCGATATCGATCGTGCCGGGCGAGCGAGCTCGGGTGTTCATCTCGGCCGGCGACGCCATCTCTCGCGACGGGATCGCGAGCCAGGTCCGGGGCCAGAGCGTCGATATCGTCGACGAGCGCCACCTCGACGCGGGCGTGGTGACCCTCCTCGTGACAGACGAGGTCGACGAGGAGGCGGTGCGCGAGATCCGGACGATCCGCCGGAGGGGCGGCGAGCGCGTGGTGCTGGTCGCCACGCGGATCGACGACGCCGGGCTCCTGGCCGCCGTGGAGGCCGGAGTGGGCGCGATCGTCCGGCGGGAGGAGGCCAACGCACGCACGCTGCGGGACGCGATCGTCACGTGCGCCGCCGGCGATGGCGCGCTGCCGCCGGACCTGCTGGGACGCCTGCTGAACCAGATGGGGACCCTCCAGCGGAACGTGCTCGGCCCGCGCGGGCTCACGCTCGCGGGGCTGACGGAGCGGGAGATCAGCGTGCTGCGGCTGCTCGCCGATGGCCTCGACACCGCCGAGGTGGGCCATGAGCTCTTCTGCTCCGAGCGCACGGTCAAGTACATCGTCCACGACGTCACCAGCAAGCTGAACCTGCGCAACCGGACCCACGCCGTCGCCTACGCCCTCCGGCGTGGACTGATCTGATGGTCGTCCGCCGGGCGCGCGTTCCTCCGACCGCGCTCCAGGAGATGGCCGGGGTCCGGCGGGACCTCTCGCGACTGCGATCTCGACGGCCGGCGGCGCCGTGACTCACCGCACCTGGGCGGCGAGACCATGCTGGGGGCCCCCTCGCCGGCGTCCGGCGCCCCGACGGCTGACGGGCGCCGGACGACCCTTCGGCCGGAACCCGTTCGAAGACGCGCTCCATCGAACCTGACCTGCCTGTCCGGGAAGGCAGGATGGCCTGTTTGTCTACGCCACGTGTCATTGACGGTGTGCCGGCGATCTGCGGTGATTGTCCTCATGCATGCCCACGAGATCGACCCCTCGTTCTCGGACCCGAGCAGTGCGCACCGTCACGACCATCGCGTGGAGACCGGAGGCGCGCAGCCTGCCGCCGCCGACCGCGTCGACGTGCTCAGCGCCGCGTCGCTGCTGCGCCTGCAGCGGCTGGCCGGGAACGCGAGCGTCAATGCGCTGCTGGGCGAGGAGGAGCGCTCTCCGGTGCACGACGTCGTGGGTTCGGGGGGCGGCAGCCCGCTCGACGGTCAGACCCGGGCCCTGATGGAGTCCCGGCTGGGGCACGACTTCTCCGACGTGCGCGTCCACACGGATACGAAGGCGCACGAGTCCGCGCAGTCGATCAACGCGCAGGCGTACACGGTCGGGAGCGACGTCGTCTTCCAGTCCGGCCGGTACGAACCGAGCACCGATGCGGGCCGCCACGTCCTGGCCCATGAGCTGACGCATGTCGTGCAGCAGCGGTCGGGCCCGGTGGACGGGATGCCGGCGCCGGGCGGCATCCGGGTCTCCGACCCGTCGGACCCCTTCGCGCGAGCTGCCGAGCAGACCGCTGCTTCCGCGATGAGCGAGCCGGCCCCGGTGACCGCCGTCGCCGAGGGCGCCGCGGTCCAGCGGCAGGAGGAGGAAGAGGAGGAGCCCGTCCAGGCGCTGGCCGTGCAGCGTCAGGAGGCCGAGGAAGAGGAGCCGGCGTAGGTCCGGCCCTGGACATGAAGGCCAGGCTCGCCCGACGGCCGGCGGGCACCGCCGGCGTCCAGCGCTCCGCCACCGCGGCGCCTCGCGTCCGGGCTCCGGCACCACCGCAGCCCGGGCTGCGGTGGGTCCCCGGCGGTCTCGACGTCGGCACGGTCCTCCGGCTCCAGGCAAGCGCGGGCAACCAGGCGGTCGGCGAGCTCCTCGGCGGACCGCGGCTCAGCGTGCAGGCCCAGCCCGTGGCCTGCCCGGCGCCGGCAGCGGCGCCGCCCCCGGTCTCGCCGCACGCCGACCCGAAGTTCATCGCGGTCACCGGCAGGGTGAAGCAGGAGGCCGGCAGGCAGAAGGACCACCCGCCCGCCACGGCCAAGGTGGCCGAGGCGCAGGATGCTGCCGCGGGACCGAGCAACGAGGTCGCCAGCAAGGCCGCGGCCTCGCAGGTCGTCGACGACATGAGCCAGCGGAAGCCGAGGGGCTTCGACAGGGCCGCGTTCGTCAGGGCGGTGCACGAGGCGATCGAGAAGGCCACGCCGAAGACCATGGAAGAGGTCGACGACATGGCCAGGTCCGACAGGGCCGCAGCCGTGAAGGGCGAGGTCGGCGGGAAGGTGGTCGCGAGCAAGGACGCCGCCGCCAGGGACATCGCGGACGCCAGCTCGGCGCCGCCGGACCCCAGCAGGGCGACAGCCAGGCCCGTGACGCCGATGGGACCGGAGACGCCGGGTCGGCCCCCGGCCGACGTCAGGGCGGGCGAGGCGATGCCCTCGGCGAAGCCGGCCGAGCAGGTCTCGCTCGATCACACCAGGTGCGAGACCGACGCCCAGATGGCCGAGGCCGGCGTGACCGGGGAACAGGTCGAGAGCTCGAACGAGCCCGAGTTCCACCAGGCGATGGACGCCAAGAAGCAGGCGGACGACCACGCCCGGTCCGCACCGCAGCAGCTCCGCCAGGACGAGCAGCACGCGCTCGGCCAGGCCAGGGGAGACGCGGGGGCGTCCGCGGCGTCCGGGCTGACGGCGATGCACCAGACGAGGGCGACGGCGGCCGGCCACGTGGGCACGCACAAGGACGAGGCGAAGGCGAGGAACGAGACGGAGCGCGCCAATCTCGCCACCGAGCTCGAGGGCATCTACAACGCCACCAAGAAGGACGTCGGCGACACGCTGGGCGGCCTCGACAAGAAGGTCTCGGACAGGTTCGACGCCGGCGAGAGGGCCGCTCGCGACGCATTCAACAAGCACGTCAAGACGAAGAAGGACGAGTACTTCGACAAGCGCTACGGCCAGGCGGGCGGGTCGCTGCTGTGGATCGCGGACAAGCTCACGAGCCCGCCGCCCGAGGTCAACCGCTTCATCGACGAGGCCAAGCAGCTCTACGTCTCGGAGATGGAAGGGGCCATCAACGACGTCGCCACAGTCGTCGAGACCGAGCTGAACCGGGCCACCGCGCGAATCCAGGAAGGCCGCCAGCAGATCAAGGAGAGAGTCGCGGCTGCGCCGAAGGCGCTGCAGCGGTACGCCAGAGAGGCGGCCGGCCAGTTCGAGAGCAGGTTCGACGAGCTGGACCAGGCGGTCGAGTCCAGGTCGAGCGGCATCATCGATGACCTGGCCCAGAAGTACGTCGCCGCGTCCAAGGCGGTCGACGACCTCTGCCAGCAGATGCACGAGGCGAACAAGGGCCTCCTCGACAAGGCGAAGGACGCCGTCGGCGGCATGGTCGAGACGATCGAGAAGATGAAGGCGATGCTCGCGAACATGGCGGCCAGGGCCCGGGATGTCGCCGACAGGATCATCGACAAGCCGATCGACTTCCTCCACAACCTGATCGCCGCCGTGAAGCAGGGCTTCGGACAGTTCGTGGACAAGATCGGGGCGTACCTCAAGAAGGGCCTGATGCAGTGGCTGTTCGGCGAGGTGGCCAAGGCCGGCATAACGCTGCCGGACAAGTTCGACCTCAGGGGCATCCTGATGCTGCTCGCCCAGGTTCTCGGCCTCACGTGGGCGAACATCAGGAGCCGCGCGGTCAAGATCCTGGGCGCCAGGGTCATGGCCATGCTGGACAGGGGCGCCGCGGCCGTCCAGAAGGGCATCGAGATCTACAACACGATCAAGAACGAGGGCCTCGCCGGCGTCTGGCACCTGGTCCAGGACAGGGTGGCCGAGATCAAGGCGCAGATCATGGAGTCCGTCGGCACGATGGTCGTGGAGGAGGTGGTCAAGGCGGGTGTGAAGTGGGTGCTGGGCCTGCTCAACCCGGCCTCGGCGTTCGTCAAGGCATGCATGGCGATCTACGACATCGTCATGTTCTTCGTGAACCACGGCCGCGAGATCGCGGACCTGGTCAACGCGGTCATCGACAACCTGGGTGCGATCGTCGCCGGCAACGTCGGCGCGGCGGCGAACATGGTGGAGCAGGCGCTGGCACGCGCGGTGCCGATCGCGATCGGCTTCCTGGCCAGCCTGCTGGGCCTGGGCGACCTGGGCTCGAAGATCAAGGCGATCCTGGACAAGGTGCAGGAACCGGTCGGCCAGGCGGTGGACTGGGTGCTGGGGACGGTGATCAAGCCGGCGATCGGGCTGGTGGCGAAGGGGGTGAATTGGGTCAAGGGGAAGGCCAGGGCCGGAGTTGCGTGGGTGAAGGCGAAGGCGAAGGCCGGCGTGGACTACGTCAAAGCGAAGGCGAGGGCCGGCGTGGAGAAGCTGAAGGCCAAGTTCGGCCGGAAGAAGGACGAACCGAAGGCTGCAGCTGACCAGCGTTCTGTGGAGCAGAAACAGGCAGATCTCGACGCTGCCATGGGTGCCGGCTACGAGGCCGTCGACGACGCGAATGCGTCCGATCGAGATGTGAAGCGGCGATTGGCAGCGCTCAAGTTCACGCACCGCCTGACGCGCCTCTCCCTGGTGGTCGACGGTGAGGACGCGAGCGGCGGAACGGTTCACATCGAAGGCGCGGTGAATCCGACCCAGAGTGGCCCGCATCGCAAACGGAAGCTCAGCTCCAGGCAGCAGCTCGAGCGGCTGCGGAAGTTCCTGCAGGACCAGGCCAGGGAGAGCCATCCCGTGCTCCAGCAAATCAGCCTGACGAACGCACTGGCCGAGCAGATCCTCAAAGGCGGAAGCGTCGAGGAAGTCGCGACACGACTGAACAAGAGCCGGAGGCAGTCGCGCTCTCGAGACAGTGCGCAGCCGTCTGGGCGAGGACCCGTGCGGCCGTACGGAGATGCTCCCAAACCCGGTGATACGGGCTATCGACGCGGTTATCAATGGCACCATCCTGAGATGCAGTCTGCCATGAAGGAAGGCATCATTGGCTACAATTACCTCGACGATCCCACCCTGAGACTCACTGAGCGACAGCATCGATTGACCTTCGCGTGGCAGCCCAGGCGTGGCACGCCAGAGTGGGCCGACATGATGGCCGCTGTCGGTTCGGCGGCGTCCATCGAAGACGCGGCGGACATCAGTGCGCGAGCCTTGGCTGGTGGTCGCCGACCGACGTCCGAGCAGCAATCGATAGCGGCAACGGCCGCGCTGGAGCACGCCGCCTACATGTTCGGGATCACTCCGCTGGGTGACGTTCAGCAGGCAATCGCTGCGCACGAGGAGTTCCAGCGCCGTCTGGTTGCTGCGGCACAGGCCCTCGTTGCATACGTCGCCCAGCTGAAGGCGTGATCCGTAGGGTGCGGCTCTCCTGGAGGGACGCCGGCGTAGCGGATGTGGGGGTGGCGCGGTCCCTGAGCACCGTCTGTCGACCGCCGATCATCTGAGCGGACTGAAGCACGGGGTCACGAAGGCGACGAGGACGCACGAAGGCTGGTCAGCGGCTGGCTCGGCGACGGTCTCGCCCGCGACCGCCGGCCCGGGAGTGGGTCGCCTGCTCTGGAAGGCCGCGTGCTCGCAGTACCGACGCTTCGTGCGTCCTCGTGGCCGTCGTGGCTCCGTGCTGCAACCCGTTCAGACTGCCCCTCCAGGTCACTCCAGAGGAGCCACACCCTAATCCGTATACGCCGGCAACCGCCCAGGAGCATGGCAAATCCTCTGGGGACGGCCGCCGGCGATTACCCCGACCCGAACGCCGGCAGGTACCCGCCCGGATCGACCGGCGTGCCGTTCAGTCGCACCTCGAAGTGCACGTGCGGGCCCGTCGACGCGCCCGTCGAGCCCTCCGCCCCGATCGGCTGGCCCTGCCTCACCGTCTGCCCCGGCTGCACCAGCGCCGTCGACAGGTGGCCGTACAGCGTCACCAGGCCGCCGCCGTGGACGATCGTCACGTAGTTGCCGTAGCCCGTCGTTCCCGAGCCCACCACCGCCACCACCCCGTCGGCCGCGGCCAGGACCGGTGTGCCGTACGGGGCCGCCAGGTCCACGCCCGTGTGGAAGTGCGCGTAGCCGAACATCGCCGGCTCCAGCCACAGCGTCGACGGACCGAAGCCCTGCGTGATCACCGCTCCCGGCTCGGGCCAGATGAACGGCGCGCCTCCGTCCGCCGCCGGGTGGGGCGCCGCGAACGGCACCAGGGCCGGCGCGCTGGTCTGGTTGAGGGCCGCCCAGAGCTGCTGCTGCCGCCACACCTGCTCCTCCGCGGCCGCGATCAGGGCCTCCAGGCGCCGCTGCCGCAGGTCGACGATCCGCTGGACCACCGACGCCTGCTGCTGGCCGGCGCCGCTCAGGGCCGACTGGCTCTCGGCGATCGAGGCCTGCAGCTCGTCGCCGATCGCCTGCTCCTCGGCGGCCAGGCCCTGCAGCTCCGTCCGGGCGCTCGCCAGGGCCTCCCGCGCCTGGGACTCGGCGGCACGGTTCCTCTCGCGAAGGGCCCGATCGTCCTGCAGCTGCTTCAGGTCGTCGGCCAGCTGGCGCTTCAGCGCGTCGGCTCGCAGCGCGGCGGCGGTCAGGTCGCTGGTCTCGGCGACGGCCTCCTGCATGCTGCCCGCCCTCAGGACCCGGAGCAGGAACGAGCTCGGCTCCTGATACATCAGGCGGGCGAGGACCGCGATCTCCGCCCTGTCGGCCTCGATCCGCTGCTCGGTCCTCGGGATCTCGGCATCCAGGCGCTCGATCTCCCGGTCCAGGGCGTCGAGCCTCGCCTGGCTGGCCGCGATGCCCTGCTCGATCCTGGCCTGCTCCCGCCCGTTCTCGCCCAGCGCCTCCGCCAGGCGCTGCTGCGCGACCATCCCCGCCGCGACGCTGCCCCCGATCTGCTGCCTCGCCTGCTCGATCACGGCCGCGTCGGAGTCCGCGGTGGGCCGAGGCGACGGACCAGCCGAGGACTGCGGCATGGGGACCGGCGTTGGCCGAGTCGGGGGGGCGGCCGTCGCCGACGGTGTGGCCGACGGGGTCGGCCGGTTCGCCGCTGCGGCGCCGAGCGGCAGCGCCGCCAGGAGCAGGGCGGCCGGCGCGGCGAGCACCTGACGCCTCACGTCGCCAGCCCCAGCAGGCCGTAGTACGCTCCGAACTCGGCCTCCACGACCATCCGGCCCAGCTTCCGGTACTCCCGCTGCGTCGCCCGCACCAGGTGGGCCATCGAGATCGGCCGGCCGGCCTCCGCCGCCGAGTACGCGGCGGTCACGGCGATGTTGCGGATGTTGCCGCCGGACAGCTTGAACGCCCTGGCCAGGAAGTCCAGGTCGAGGTCCGGCTCGCGGGGGGCGGCCGTGCCCAGGCAGCGGCGCCACAGGCGCAGGCGGTCCGGGGCCTCCGGCTCCGGGAAGTCGATC
>Ga0137384_10001055_pt1 | contig 21544 bp, 19 predicted proteins | sample SagtaG_2_FD_104922 | JGI IMG/M metagenome (GOLD analysis project Ga0137384, IMG submission 104922) | Vadose zone soil microbial communities from Sagehorn Ranch, Mendocino, California, USA - Sage2_R_60_16 metaG | ecosystem: Environmental > Terrestrial > Soil > Vadose zone | place: USA... | reverse complement strand
AGGTGATTGGCTGTCAATTCGGCTGTCAGACTTACCCAGGACACCCTTCTTTCAATGCCCTTCCTGAGCGGCTTTACCACGTCTACCTCATCAGCATCTTCCTGCCAAATTGGCTCATTGCTTGAGAATCTCCGTTGACTTGCTATGGCTCTCAGGAAAGGCCCACGTTGAGAGAGAGAGTATTTCTGACGTATAACCCTCAGAATCGGCGATATTGAGCCTCTCCTCACGTTTTACACGAAGAGGCTCTTTTGCAATATTCCCGCCCGAATGTGCCCTATTTCTCCCAAAAATATTGCAATAACTCTCATAATACGTTACATTGTAGGGGCCAAACTCTAGCGATACTGGAAGAACAACAGCGAGCTGGTTCATGCATTTCCAGAAATCGGGAGTGAAAATAGAAGGGATGGACAGGGAATTATTTCACAAGCTCGTTAGCATATCTATGCAGCATCTATCTATTCGGTTGGAAACGAGGTTGGCAGCGGATGGCACTCCTGGAAGAACTGGTGCCGGGCGTTACGGTCAAAGGGCTGCTTCCCGGCAGCAGCGCGACGATTATCAGCGTTAAACGGCATGGCTCCACTAGCGTAGAACTCGTCTACCAGGATGCTGGCGGTCGTCTTGGCAGTGAACTGCTCTATAGTGACAGTGTAGCGAACCTGGAAATTGTGCCTGCGGGACTCTCATCGAGTTTTGATGGTGATGGCCCACTCTTCCGCCTCACGTCGGAGGCCTATCGTATTCGTCTCGCCTACCTGTTTGATCCCCTGATTGCTGTGCATACCTCGCTGATCGAGCCGCTGCCGCACCAGATCACCGCCGTCTACGAGACGATGCTGGGCAAACAGCCCCTGCGCTACCTGCTGGCCGATGACCCGGGCGCGGGCAAAACCATCATGACGGGTCTGCTCATCAAAGAATTGATGATTCGCGGCGATCTCCATCGCTGCCTCATCATCTCTCCCGGCAACCTCGTGGAGCAGTGGCAAGATGAGCTGAACCAGCGCTTTCACGTCGCCTTTGACATTCTCACGAACGACCGCCTGGAGGCTTCTGTTTCGGGCAATGCCTTTGCCGAAACCCCGTTGTGTATCGCTCGCCTGGATACACTCTCGCGCAACGAGGACATCCAGAACAAACTGCGACAAACCGAGTGGGATTTGATCGTTGTGGACGAGGCGCACAAGATGTCGGCCACCTTCTTTGGCGGCGAGATCAAGTATACCAAACGCTACCAGCTTGGGGAGCTGCTCGGCAAGATTACGCGCCACCTCATCCTGCTCACTGCCACGCCGCATAACGGCAAAGAAGAGGATTTCCAGATCTTCCTGCGGCTGCTCGACGCCGACCGTTTCGAGGGCAGATTCCGCGATGGCGTGCATAAGGTCGATGTCTCCGATCTCATGCGTCACCTCGTCAAAGAACAGCTCTATACCTTCGAGGGCAGGCCGCTCTTTCCTGAACGCCTGGCCTATACCGTCAACTACGAGCTTTCAGGGTTGGAAGCCACGCTGTATCAACAGGTGACCGACTACGTGCGCCAGGAGTTCAACCGCGCCGATGCCCTTGATACGGGACGCAAAGGCACTATCGGTTTTGCCTTGACCACGCTGCAGCGCCGCCTGGCCTCGTCGCCAGAGGCTATCTATCAATCGTTGAAGCGCAGGCGCGAGCGGCTGGAACGGCGACTGCGCGAACTCCAGCAGACGCGGCAGGATGCCGGCGCGCAGATTGAACTGCTCCAGGGGTTGCCCGCACTCTCCGACGACGATCTTGATGACCTCGAAGATGCGCCCGGCGTAGAACTGGAGGAGGCCGAGGAGCGTGTCGTTGACCAGGCCTCGGCTGCCCGCACCATCGCCGAACTGGAGGCCGAAATTACCATCCTGACCCGCCTGGAAACCCTGGCCTGGCAGGTGCGCGGGAGCAACACGGATCGCAAGTGGGAGGAACTGGCCAGCCTGCTGCAAAACAATGTCGCGATGTTTGACGCAGAGCGGCAGCGCCTGAAACTGGTCATCTTTACCGAACACCGCGATACGCTCAACTACCTGGCCGAGCGCATCCGCACCATGCTGGGGCGCGCTGAGGCCGTGGTGACCATTCATGGCAGGCTGAGCCGGGAAGAGCGAGCCAGAGCCCAGGAATCTTTCAGCCAGGACAAGGATGTACAAATCCTGGTGGCAACCGACGCGGCAGGTGAAGGCATCAACCTGCAGCGCGCTCACCTGATGGTCAACTATGACTTGCCCTGGAATCCCAACCGCGTTGAGCAGCGTTTCGGGCGCATCCACCGCATCGGGCAGACGGAGGTCTGCCATCTCTGGAACCTGGTGGCCGTAGAGACGCGCGAGGGTGAAGTCTTCCATACCTTGCTCAAGAAGCTGGAAGAGGAGCGCGGAGCCCTGGGCGGCCAGGTCTTTGACGTCCTGGGCAAGGTCTTATTCGATAATCGCCCCTTACGCGACCTGATCGTGGAGGCCATTCGCTATGGAGATCGTCCCGATGTGCGAGCCAGGCTCTTCAGCATCGTTGACGAGGCGCTCGACCGCGACCACCTGCAAGCTCTGCTCGAAGAACGCGCCCTCACGCGCGAAGTGATGGACGTGGTGCGCGTGCGCCAGATCCGTGAAGAAATGGAGCGTGCGGCGGCCCGCCGTCTGCAGCCGCACTTTATTGCTGCCTTCTTCCTCGAGGCTCTCAAGCGGCTCGGCGGGAAATACTACGAGCGCGAACCGCAGCGTTACGAGATCACACACGTCCCGCAAGCCATTCGCAGCCGCAGCCCATGCGGCAACAGCAGGACAACTATCCTGCGCCAGTATGAGCGTATCGTCTTTGAGAAGGAGCGCATCATCGTGCCAGGCAAGCCGCCGGCCACGCTCATTTGCCCTGGTCAACCCCTGCTCGACGTGACCATTGACCTGCTTCTCGAACAGCATCGCGACCTGCTCAAAGAGGGCACCATTCTGGTCGATCCCACCGACAACAGTGAAGAGGTACGCGTACTATTCTACCTGGAACATACCATTCAAGATGCCAGCTCCGACAGCACAGGCAAACGTCGCGAGGTTTCGCGCCAGCTTCAATTCATCGAAATCGACGCCGCGGGAACTATTCACCAGGCGGGCTATGCTCCCTTCCTCGATTACCGCCCGCTGCAGGAAGAGGAACAGGCCCTGGTTCCGCAGCTTCGCTCGGCCTCGTGGCGTAGCTCCGACCTGGAAGAGCAGGCCCGCAGCTACGCCATTACCGAACTGGTGCCGCGCCACCTGGAAGATGTGCGGCACCGGCGCGAAGAGCAGATCGACAAAACCAGCGCCGCCGTCAATGAACGGTTAACGACCGAGATCAGTTACTGGGACAACCGCGCCGCCATTCTCCAGGCGCAAGAAGTAGCAGGTAAACCCAACGCTCGCCTCAACTCGCAGATGGCGCGGCAGCGAGCCGAAGAACTGCTGGCTCGCCTGGAGCGCCGCTTGAACGAGTTGGAGCAGGAACGCAAACTCTCGCCCTTGCCGCCCGTCGTCGTCGGCGGCGTCCTCGTCGTCCCGCAAGGACTGATCGACAAATTCACCGGGAATATCGACACACCCAGCATAGACCAATACGCGCATGAAACAGCCCATATAGAGCGCATTGCAATGGCAGCCGTAATGCAAGCAGAACGCGAGCTTGGCTACATCCCCCGCGATGTGAGCTTCGACAAATGCGGCTATGACATCGAATCGAGCATTCCCGGCACAGGCAAGCTGCGCTTCATCGAAGTCAAGGGGCGCGTCAAAGGAGCCGAGATGGTCACCGTTACCAAAAACGAGGTATTGACGGCGCTCAACAAGCCCGATGACTTCATCCTTGCCATCGTCGAAGTAGACGGCGATGAGGTGACAACAAACTATGTCGCGCGCCCTTTCCAGCGCGAGCCAGATTTCGGCGTGACAAGCGTGAATTACAATCTGAACCAGATGTTGGCGAAAGGGCAGTTAGCAGCGAGGAGCTAATCTTGAGGAATTCACACCAGTCTATAGATGCTGAGCTTGAACACTGGGATAACATCAAAAGCCGTCATGAATGGGAAGGCTTACTTGTGGGTAATGGAGCTAGTCTTGCTGTTTGGGAGGGTTTTCGATATGAATCACTCTATAAAAAAGCATTACAGGATATAGATCATCCATTATCCTCAGCAGATCTGAAAATTTTCAGATCAATGAATATCCATGATTTCGAGAGGATTTTAGCGGCTCTCTGGACTGCTAAGGTTATCTGCAATACACTTGAGCAAGATGTTCAAGTACGTATGATTCGCAAGCGTTATCGAGGTATTCAGAGGGCATTAATTGAGGCTGTTCATGCTGTACATGTACCTTGGAACCTTTCAGATGAGGTTCTTAAACAAATACAGTCAGCACTTTTGCTACATGAATCTGTGTATTCAACGAACTACGACCTACTTCTATACTGGGCAATAATGGCTGAAGGCTCTCCATCACGTAAGGATTATTTCTGGTCTGGATCTGATTTATCTTTTGATATTACAAATACAGAATTGGATTTTAACGAACCACGAAGAATATTATATTTACATGGTGCCCTACATCTCGTAAAGCTTCCTTATGGAAGTGGAACGAGAAAGCTAAGGGCATCAGAAGGAGACTTACTTTCACAGTTCGGTAGAAATCTTGATGCTGGTGAAACACCTCTATTCGTAACCGAAGGCACTGCCCAGGAAAAGCTTGCCGCAATTCGTAGCTCCGACTACTTGTCATTCGCTTATGAGCAATTTACTAATCACGAAGGCGACCTTGTGATATTTGGACATTCTCTTGGAGAAAGCGATCAGCATCTTATAGATATAATGAAGAGTTGGAGTAAACGTACAATAGCCTTTTCGATGCGGAGGAATACCACCAATCCGAATAATATCATAGAACGTAAAGCCAGGATACGAAGCCAATTGACAAAAGCTAATATTTTATTCTTCGATGCCCAAACACACCCTCTAGGTGATCCAAAGCTGAGGGTTCAACGAAATGGAGAAGATAGTATATGACTCAGTATCGCAAAAAACTGATCGAAGTCGCTCTCCCTCTCGACGCCATCAATAAAGCCTCGGCCCGGGAAAAATCCATCCGTCACGGTCACCCTTCGACGCTGCACCTCTGGTGGTCGAGAAAACCCTTAGCGACCTGCCGGGCTGTCCTCTTTGCCTCGCTCGTTGATGACCCATCCGAGCATTCTGAGCAATTTCCAACAGAAGCGGCCCAGGAACAGGAACGTTTGCGCTTATTTCGACTGCTGGAAGAACTGATCAAATGGGAAAACTCCAACAACCAGGACGTCCTGGCACAAGCACAGGCAGAAATTCGCAAGTCAACCGGAGATAAGCTTCCAGAACTCGTTGATCCTTTCTGCGGTGGCGGTTCGATTCCCCTGGAAGGGCAACGGCTTGGTTTGGAGGCGCATGGAAGCGATCTGAATCCTGTGGCTGTGCTGATAACCAAGGCATTGGTTGAAATACCGCCAAAGTTTGCTAGTCGTCCACCTGTCAATCCAGAAGCACAACGTTCGTTGATGGGAGGCAACTGGCATGGCGCACATGGGCTGGCTGAAGATATTCGCTACTATGGAAAGTGGATGCGTGACGAGGCCGAACGGCGTATCGGACATCTCTATCCCAAGGTGATGCTCCCTAAAGAATACAGTGGCAGCGAAGCTACGGTGATTGCCTGGCTCTGGGTACGAACTATAACTTGCCCTAACCCCGCTTGTGGAGCGCAAATGCCGTTAACCAGTAAATGGTGGCTCTCTAAAAAGAAAAGCAATGAAGCCTGGGTTGATCCCCACGTAGATTACTGTACGACACCTCCTACCATTCGTTATGTCGTGACTATCGATAAGGGCAAACCGCAGGATGGCACGGTGAACCGTCAGGGCGCACGCTGCATTGCCTGTGGTACGCCTGTCCCATTCGATTATGTTCGTAGTGAGGGCAAGGCAGGAAGAATGGAAGCCCAACTGATGGCCATCGTTGCAGAAGGGCAACACATGCGAGCCTATCTTTCTCCTAATGATGAACAGGCCGCTATTGCTACACAAGCAAAACCCGAATGGAAGCCTGAAGCTCACCTGCCACATAATCCACGAGATTTCAAAACACCTAACTATGGAATGCGTAATTTCAGTGATCTTTTCACCCCTCGCCAACTTGTTGCCCTCACCACGTTCAGTGACCTCGTGCAGGAAGCCAGAGAAAAGGCACTGGCTGATGCTCAACAGGTTGGCATTCCTATCGATGGCATCTCGCTCAATGATAGCGGCAACAAAGCGAATGCATATGCTGAAGCAGTGGCAACATATCTGGCAATTGCCGTAGATAGATTAGCTGATAGAAACTCAACTATTTGTTCGTGGGACACAGGTTATGTCAAAGTACGTAATACTTTCGCACGCCAGGCTATTCCGATGATTTGGGACTTTGCTGAAGCGAACCCATTCAGTGACTCTACCGGTAATTTTCATGGAGCGGTTGACTGGGTTGCGGAAGTCATAGAAGTATCCCCTTGCAATGCTCCTGGCGAAGCAAAACAACGCGATGCCACAACGGCTATCAACGGCGTAACGCATCCCTTTATTTCGACCGACCCGCCCTATTATGACAACATCGGTTTTACGGTTATGTAGACACTTGGCGAAGCCAATGTGTGCTACATCAACCGTTATTATGTAGACAAATTGCCAATTTGTCTACATAAATGCTGACCTTGCCGATTTCTTTTATATCTGGCTGCGCCGCTCGCTCCATGATGTCTATCCTGACCTGTTCAGGACAATGCTTGTGCCCAAAGCGCAGGAACTGGTGGCAACGCCATATAGGTTTGAGGGCAATAAAAGCAAAGCGCAGGAATTCTTCGAGACGGGTTTGGAGCATGCCTTTGAACGGATGCGATCTGCGCAGCATCCCGACTATCCACTCACCGTCTACTATGCCTTCAAACAGGCCGAGTCTGAGGCAGAAGAAGATGAAGACGGTGAAGCTAGCGGCAATGGAAATATCATAAAAGCTATCGCCTCAACGGGTTGGGAAACCATGCTGGAAGGGTTGATTCGCGCCGGTTTCACAATTACAGGTACATGGCCGATGCGTACTGAGATGTTGAACCGCAGCGTGGGATTAGGCGCGAACGCGCTGGCTTCATCCATTGTGCTTGTCTGTCGCCCACGCCTTGTTGAAGCTCAGGTTGCCTCGCGCCGTCAGTTCATGAATGCGTTGAGAGCCGAGTTGCCTGCTGCGCTTAAGAACCTACAACGCGGCAGCGTTGCGCCGGTAGACCTGGCCCAGGCCAGCATTGGCCCCGGCATGGCAATCTATTCGCGCTACAGCAAGGTCGTCGAGTCGGATGGGACGTCGCTACGAGTACGCACGGCGCTGCAACTGATTAATCGTGCCCTGGATGAGGCGCTGGCCGAGCAAGAAGGCGAGTACGACGCGGAGACGCGCTGGGCCGTTGCCTGGTTCGAGGAATATGCCATGAATGCTGGTGAGTATGGGCGGGCAGAGACGCTCTCGAAGGCAAAGAATACCGCCGTGCAGGCGCTGGAACATGCCGGTTTGGTGGTATCGAAGGCCGGGAAAGTGCGCCTGGTGAAACGCGAAGAACTGTCCAGCAACTGGAATCCGAAGACGAGCCGCCTGACGGTCTGGGAGGTAATGCAGCGCATGATTTTTGCGCTGCTCAGTGGGAATGGTGAGATAGGCGCGGGTGATATTTTGCGCTCGGCAAGTTCGCAGGGTGAGGTGGCGAGGAACCTGGCCTACAGGCTATTTGTGGTCTGTGAACGGAAAGGGTGGACGCAGGAGGCATTGGCTTACAATAGTTTGGTGACGTCGTGGTTGGAAATTAGCCGGTTGGCGCATAGGGAGGCAGAGAGTGTGCAGCAGGCAACGTTTTTACTGTGAGGGATGAATGATGGTAGCCAAGCCGGGGCAAGCTCTATAGGTGCGGACTTAAGGGTCGGCTGTCACTTCAAACTTTTGCCCGCGCTCTGAGCAACTTTCATTTGCACTGAGCACAATTTTCATCTGCCCCGAAATGCGGCACTTGTCTGCACTGGCAGCGTGCTAGCTTGCCTTTGCAGAAAACATACTAAGAGCAGGAACCCAATATTTCTTCTCTGTCCTCAAGAGGAGTGGTGTGTGATGATATGGCAAGCTAGGCGTTTAGAACAATAGAGATCAGCATGAACAACCGAAACCCGGAAATGCCGCCTTTTGCAGGCCTTTACTCGTGGCAGCTGCGCCGCATGCTCTTTTTGGTCTTTACGCTGAGAACGGCAATCAGATATATAGATAGGGAGAACGAGTAATGCCATATACGGGCGTTGGTGCCTTATTTGAATCCATAGTCGCAAATACTCAGTTGTGGCCATATGAATACAAAGATGCTTCAGGAAAACATAGCCGAGTTCGCGCAACGCTAAACAAAGCATACTACGGTATTGATAGTGAAACAGCTAATAGCCTTCTAGTTGGCAGCTATGGTAAAAACACTGCGATTAGACCGCCATCTGATATTGACATCCTCTTTCAATTACCTTTTTCAGTTTATGAGCGTTACAGGAATCGAACAGGGAATATCCAGTCACAATTCCTTCAAGAAGTAAAGGGAATCTTGCTGCGACGGTTTCCCACGACCGAGATAAAGGCGGATGGTCAAATCATTCTCGTCCCGTTTACCTCGTACTCGGTTGAAGTTTTACCGGCATTTAAGCTCATGACGAACCAGTACTGGCATGCTGATACAAATAATGGAGGGAAGTGGCGAACAACAGATCCAATAGCCGAGATGAATGCTCTTGAAGCTTCAAACAAAGAGACAAGAGGTAAAACGATGCATCTCATAAAGATGGCAAAGGCGTGGAAAAGAATACGCAACGTCTCGATTAAGTCGCTTGTTTTAGAGCTTACAGCTACAACCTTCTTGTCCACTTGGCAATATAAGGATAAAACCTATCTGTACTATGATTTTATGGTTCGCGATTTTTTTGACTACCTGTTGAAGCAGCAGAATCGTCATCTCACCTTACCTGGAACAGGGGACTTAGTGTATACTGGCGATGCGTGGGCTGCGCAAGCAAGGTTTGCTTCCAGTGCGGCACAGAGAGCAACAAACCTTGGTCAGGAAGATAAAGTACAACCAGCAAAAGAAGAGTGGAGAAATATTTTTGGTTCCTATGTCCCCTTCTAAAGTTCTGTTGAAGGTAGACTTACTGTAAGGAGCATCTATGGCTGCTGAGCTGTTAGCCGTTGTGAGAGAAGAATATGGGCGTCTTGCTTATACCTTCAAGACGCATCAAAAAATGATTGATATGCTAAACGAGCAGATCAAGTATCAAAAGATAGCGAGTGCTGTCTTGATAAGTCTTACCGCAGGCGGGACGATTGATATTCTGCTCAGTAATGCGTTCTGGAGCAAAGTTATTACATTGATCCTGTCTGCCCTTGCGTTGTGCTTAACCATCTACCAGTTGAGCACGAATATCGATCGTGTTGTTGACCAACATAGAATAACTGCCCGTGCCTTATGGCTGCTGAGAGAGAAGTATATTCATTTGGTTAGCGATATTAAATCCAGCAGTATAGGCGAGGAAGAAGCGCGTAAGATACGAGACGAATTAACGCAACGGGTTGAGCAGGTGTATGAGTCGGCTCCCGATACAAATGCTAAAGCGTATCGGGCGGCGAAGACAGCACTCAAAGATAACGAGGAGCTTACTTTCTCTGTGAAGGAACTAGATTTGCTATTACCTGAAACGCTAAGGGAACTTAAAAGTAATCCGTGAAGCGGTGGAGGAACCCCAAGAATATGATTATCAGGCGCGGGATCACGCAAACTAGTACAAATGAACTCCGCACGAGTGCGGACGAAAGTCAGAAGTGACATCAGGGCAACGACAAGGCTCGCCTCACCACTAGAGCACTTGCCAAGCCCGTGCATAGTAGGTTGGGGCTTGCCCCTCACCCTAGGAGAGCGACTTAAGTTTGCGTCTATGGGGCTTGCCTGCTCGATGTTCTCAATGTGGACTTGTATATGACGAGTAAGGTATCCAATAGTGATCGGCAAGAAGAAGAGGAGTGAGATGTCACTCACATCCCATCTCAATAACCCAGCAAGCCCAATCGGGCAATTTATCAAGCGGCGGTTTGCACAAACGGCGCGTCTTACGAAAGCTGCAAATCTGCAACTCAAAGCAGCAGAGACACTTCGCCCAGTACTATCCGGCGTGTCATATCCTTACGCGCCCATTGGTACGGCCATTGATTACCGCATTCGCTACGCTTTTGCGATCACGCCATATAGACAGTTGGTGGCATGGCATGGCGCACTGAAACTGACGGTGAAGCCAATAGAAAGTAATCATGATATCGTGGTAGACGAGGATGAATTGCTAGACATTCTTACACTCACGCCCATTTACTTCGACATAATGCAGGGGGTAGCACAGGGACCATATCCCTTGAAACTTGTGCGGCAATTCTTCGAGAGCCTGGATGCCACATTGCAAACAATTCAACCCGTTGGACGGCGTTTAGATGCGGAAGCTGAACACCTTTTGGACCGCTACTGTGTAGTCTTGAGTTTTTTCGAGCAGGTCTTCCGCAGTCATGCTTACCTGCAAGGACCGCTCCTGCTGCCAACAGTGAAACAGAGAGTGGAAGAGCTACTTACTATCCCGCAAGACTCATGGCTGGATGATCTGTCCCAGATGTTCAATCTGTTTTATGCACGATATCATGATCTGTTATCACGCCCATATATCCTTAATCCTACATTTGCCGGGAGTTTCGACATCGGGGGTGCGGATGCCGACCTGGTGGTAGACGGGTGCCTTATTGATATCAAAGCGAGTGTATCTCCACAGATCAAAGCAGAGTACTTGTACCAACTGGCAGGCTACCTGTTGCTCGACTACGATGATCAGCTTCACATGAACGCTGTTGCCATCTATATGGGCCGTCAGGGAATGCTGTTTACATGGCCTGTCGCTGAATTTTTACACCAGTTTACGGGGAATTATAGTGCTGAGTTGGGTGCGCTGAGGCGGGAGTTTCGGAAACTTTTTCAGGGGATCTGAGTGGAAGTTAGAAAGAAGGACAACATTAACATGGCACAGAGCAACCACGAACGCGTCGGACGCGCCTTAGACCTGTTGAATAAGGGGCTGCAACCGTTCATTGAGCGTGAGATGCAGGCGGTCCATGGGGATCGCTGGCTGCAGGAGGCGGCGGCAAGTTTGCGCGACTATCAACTCGCCTCGGCACGGAGCGGCGAATTGTCGGGCGATACGCAGGTGTTGCTGATGGTGATGTGGGATCAGTGGCAGATGGTCTTTAGAAATGTGCTGGGCCATGCCGAACGGTCCCTGGTCAGCGAACTGCGCGAAGTACGCAATAAGTGGGCGCACCAGGAAGCCTTTAGCACCGATGATGCTTACCGCGCCCTGGATAGTGTCCAGCGCCTGCTCACCGCCGTCTCTGCCGCCCAACTGGCCAGTGAGGTTGAACGGCAGAAGCAAGAATTGCTGCGTGTGCGCTTCGAGGAACAGGTGCGCAACGAGACACGCAAGGTCGCGGTCGCACCCATTGAGGGCAAACCAGTAGCCGGGCTGCGTCCGTGGCGCGACATCATTACACCCCATCCCGATGTTGCTTCGGGACGCTACCAGTTTGCCGAGTTCGCCGCCGACCTGGCGCAAGTGTATCACGGTCTCGGCTCCGAAGAATATCGCGTCCCTCGCGATTTCTTCCAGCGCACCTTTCTCACGCACGGCCTGCGGCGGCTGCTGGTGGATGCCCTGCAGCGCCTGGGCGGAATAGGCGGAGACCCCGTGGTTGATCTGCAGACCAGCTTTGGCGGCGGTAAAACGCACTCGCTACTTGCCCTCTATCATCTCTTTTCCGGCGCGCCCGTCTCCGACCTGTTCGGGATCGAGGCGATCTTGCGAGAGGCAGGTGTCTCGAAACCGCCCCAGGCGCAGCGTGCTGTGCTGGTGGGCACCGAGTTGTCCCCCGCTGAGCCGCGCCGCAAACCCGATGGCTGCGTCATCAATACCCTGTGGGGCGAACTGGCCTGGCAACTGCTGGGCCAAGACGGCTACGCCATGGTCGCCGAATCGGATAAAAGGGGCGTCAGTCCAGGCTCTGAGGTGCTGCGCGAACTGTTCACCACGGCTGCTCCCTGCCTGATCCTGATTGATGAGTGGGTCGTCTATGCCCGCCAGTTGTACCACGTGCCCGGTCTGCCGGGTGGCTCCTTTGAGGCCAACATGAGTTTTGCCCAGGTGCTGACCGAAGCGGTGAAGGCTGCGCCGCAAACGCTGGTGGTTGCCACCATTCCCGCTTCTGATGCCGAAACAGGCGGCGAAGGCGGCCAGCAAGCGGCAGATCGACTCCAGCGTATCTTCGGACGTCTCGAATCACCCTGGCGGCCCGCCGACGCCGAAGAAGGCTTCGAGATCGTGCGCCGGCGCTTATTCCAGGATATCGGCGATCCGACGCTCTTTGTGGCCCGCGATGCCGTCATCAAAGCGTACATGGAGCTGTATCGCACGCAGCCACAAGAATTTCCCTCTAATTGCCGGGAAGCGGAGTACGAACGCCGTCTCAAATTGGCCTATCCGATCCATCCCGAACTGTTTGATCGACTCTATAACGATTGGTCAAGCATCGAGAAGTTCCAGCGTACTCGCGGCGTTTTGCGCCTCATGGCTGCTGTCGTGCATGTCTTGTGGGAACGACAGGATGGAGGACCGCTCATTTTACCGGCCAGCGTGCCTATTTACGAACCCGTGGTGCAGTCAGAACTGACACGCTATCTCGAGGATAACTGGACACCCATTATCGGGCTGGATGTCGATGGCTCAAATTCTCTGCCGCAGCGCCTGGACCGGGAGAATGCCAACCTGGGCCGCTATTCCGCCTGCCGCCGCGTGGCCCGCACGATGTATCTCGGCTCCGCTCCCATCTCGGGCAATCCTAATCGAGGATTGCCCGAAGGGCAGATCAAACTTGGTTGTGTGCAACCCGGAGAAAATATCGCCGTCTTTGGCGATGCCTTGCGCCGCCTGTCGGATCAGTCCACGCACCTCTATGTCGATAACCAGCGCTACTGGTACTCCACGCAGACCAATGTCACGCGCCTGGCACTGGATCGCGCCGCCCAGTATGATGACGATGCCCTCTACGAGGAGATCGAAAAACGACTCAAAGCCGAACAAACCACGCGCGGCGATTTCGCCCGGGTGCATGTCTGCCCGGCCTCTGGTTCAGATATCGCCGATGACGATCTCGCGGTGCGGCTGGTCATCCTCAAACCCTCTCTCACGCACGCGCTGCGCGATCAGGACAGCAAAGCCAGGGTAGCAGCAAACGACATACTTGACCTGCGCGGCAACTCGCCCCGCCACTATCGCAATACGCTGGTATTCTTAGCGGCAGACCGCAATCGCCTGGAAGACCTGAAGCAGGGGGTGCGCCAGTTTCTGGCCTGGGACTCGATTCAGCGCGAGAGCGAGAAGGAAACGCTGAATATGGATACCTACCAGCGCAACCAGGCTCGCACCAAACGCGAGGAAACGCACAAGATCGTCGAGGCGCGTATCCCCGAAACCTACACCTGGCTGCTCGTGCCCGACCAACCCGACCCCAAACGGCCCGACGAATTGCAAGACCTGCGCCTGCAGCCAAACAGTCCCCTGGCAGTGAACGCCGGCCGCAAGCTCAAGTCGGAAGACATGCTCATCACCCAATATGCCGGAACGCTGCTGCGCCAGGAGATGGATCGCATCCCCTTGTGGCGAGGAAACGATGTTCACATCAAAGAGTTAGCAGAGAACTTTGCCAGGTATGTGTACCTGCCGCGCCTGAAAAACACAGAGGTGCTGCTGGCTGCAATCAGTGAAGGAGTGCGGTCAATGTGGTGGGAGCGTGAAACGTTTGCCTACGCAGACAGCTACGATGTTGAGCGCAATCGCTATCCTGGCCTGAAAGCGGGTCAGGAGGTGCAAGTGATGCTGAATGCCAGTTCTGTACTGGTCAAACCGGATGCAGCAGCGGCCCAAATAGCGGCTGATACACAGGCAGCGGCGGCAAGAAGAGAGGCAGCGAAGAATTATGCTGTGGGATCGGTGAAACCGGCTCCGGTAGTGAGCGAGCGTGGTGGAGCGAGTACCATCGAGCCAGTGACAGGGACGGCTACACCAGGCGTGATGCATGTGCCGTCTTCGGAGGTGACACCGGTAGCCCAGGAAAAGCAATTGCGCCGCTTCTACGGCTCTGTGAAAATCAACCCACGCGTGATGGCCGGAGACGCCGGGAAAATCATGGAGGAAGTAGTAAAGCACCTGACGACGCTGTATGGTGCAAATGTGCAGGTGACGCTTGAGATTCAAGCGCATATACCAGGAGGGGTGCCGGAGGAAACGGCGAGAACGGTCACCGAGAACTGCCGGACGCTGCGGTTTGATGGTTTTGGCTTTGAGGAGGAGTAGGCGAAGGATTTTGTTGCATGATGGGGTCAACATCATTTCTGGGCGAAAGCAGACGCTCAGTCGACTATGCTAACTGTCTATTTCATTTGGATATAGCAGTTGTTCAACTGCGCAATTTCCGCTGGAAGAGAACCAAGTGGGTTGTTTCTTAGGTCAAGGAGGGTCAAGCGCGCCAACTGTCCAACCTCAGGAGGAAGAGAACGGAGCCGATTCCCGTTCAGACCTAGGAGCGTCAGGTTCGCCAATTGTCCAATTTGGGGAGGAAGGGCGGTGAGTTGGTTCTCGTTCAGGTAGAGACGCTCCAAAGAGGTTAGATATCCAATCTCAGGTGGGAGAGTGGTCAAGGAATTGGTACTGAGACCGAGGAGCCTCAGGTGGGTTAACTGCCCAATTTCAGGAGGAAGGGCATCGAGGTAGTTCCTGTTCAGGTAGAGACGTTCCAAATGGGTCAATTGCCCGATTTCAGGGGGAAGGTAGGTGAGGCCTAGATGAGACAATGCCAGGTCAATGAGGTGGTCTGCTTCATCGTATCGAGCCTCAATTGAAGCAAAGGGAATCCCCATGATTTGAGCAATGGTTGCGACTGTTGCTCGGTTGTTGCGTTGAGATGCCATATCGTTTCTCGTTTTCTTATACGCCATACTTCTTCACGCCTTCATCCAGGCGCGTGTGTTGGTATTCCAACTCCTGCCCCAGTTCATCAACGGCCGTCTCGATCTTGGCATATGCGGCAGAAGCATCCTCAAGCGTGCTTCGGTAGCTTTCGATTCTTCCTGGCAACAGCATTTCTGGCCCTTCCATGCTAAGGGGGGGTTCAAGACGGGCGTAGAGTGTATGCAGTGCTTCAATGATGGTTTCTCTGTCGTCCATCGTTTGCTCCCTCTTCTAGCCTATTGCATGAACTGGGTTCAATACACTGCCGATCTTCTCGCTATGCAATGCCAACTGGAGCTTACTGAAACAAAGCTCCGCTGAAGGCGGTTATGCTCCCGAAGGTCGATTGGTGCTAGATGCATTTCCACCCTGAACGCGTTGCCTCAGCATCTCATGCAACTCTTCAAGAATGATTTCCCAAGGTACCTCGTTTTTGGGAGGGTATTTTCCCGGTTCATAAATCACACGCACGCCACATTCTCTGAGAAACTCCATGCTTTTGAAAAAAGCAGGATGACTATCGAGACCAGATCCAGTGAGAACACACGGAATCGCGAGAACTGGCATCCTTAATCCCATATATTCGCACAGAAGACCGAGGGCGAGCGTGTCCGAAATACCAAGCGACCACTTGTTGAGGGTGTTAACGGTTGCAGGAAATACCACAATAGCATCGGCCCTTGGTAAAACATCTGGTTCCTCAGGCCGTTTGTACTCACTACGTATGGGATGACCTGTAAGCTGCTCAAGTAGAGGAATATCTACAAATTTTGTCGCTTGAGGAGTTGCAATTACACATACATCCCACCCTTCCGCTTGAGCCATTATCACGAGGTCCTGCACTCGTTGGGCAGGACGACTTGCACAACTAATGATATAGAGTACTCCTCTAGAGCCTAGTCTGTTTCGCTCATCCATTTCCTCGATACCATCCCGCCTTGAGAAGTGGTGTCATCTGTGCATCTAAATGCTGGACATATTCTGTATATTTCCAGGGATCTAGCTCATGGCGGAGCGAGACAAGACGCTGCAAAACCACCTTGGATTTAATCTGAGAGGCAAGTGTCACCGCCTCAATGGCATGCTCACAAGCCGCCTCGACATTTTTTTGCCGGACATAGGTACCTGCGAGGTCAGCAAGAAGATTTGGCCTGCGTCTCATAAGAGCAGGATTGAGAAGGTCTAAGGCATCCGTCAAGGCATGTTGAGCATCGACGAGAAATGAAGCTGTCTGAGGATCTCCTGGATAATACAAGCGCAGGAGAGAAACACCTCTATAGCCTGCTGATAAGGACCGATCAAAGTGTATCCAGTAACAGTCTTGAGGTCGCATCTGATCTTCCACATTCTCAGTACCGTCAAGGGCGTTCAGACTAGCACTTCGTTCATGAAGGTTAGCTTGTATCTCAGCTTCTACAGCTGCTAACCAGGCTCGAATGGTTGCATTGACGCTTCGTGCTCCCAAACGACGGGCTTCTTGTATACACATCAGTGCGCTCTGTGGATTTCCTTCATATGTCCATGTGAAACTCATTCTCCCCCAGGTGACAGCCTGCAGCGCTTCATTATTTGCCTCTTGTGCAGCCTTAATAGAAACTATATAGTATTCTCTTGCTTGCGCGTAGTATCTCATATCGTAGAGGAGTTCGCCTGCAAGCAAGGCAATCCCACCTGCAATGGAACAAAGTCGAGTACGAACTGTTGGAAGCATTGGTCCCTCAAGAAGGTCGGTTACATTTTCAAAGTCCTCTGAAACATAGTCAAACAGATCGTGTGATGGCAGTGCTACAGTATGCCGATCATACCAAGAGTTTTCTGTGCGTCTTTCGATATAGTTGAGCATTTTCTCGTCAATAGTCGAGGGATTCTTTAGTGCTCTTGTAAATCTCTCAAGTAGTTCAGCCTGGTATGCTAAGAAAGCTGCACTGCCAAAACGCAGCATTCTTCGACCAAATTCACGACGATTCACTGTGTTTCCTAGTCCTCTTGTTGATACAGGATGAGATGTTACCTGCCGAAAGTATACACTATTCTGTGGAGCTGTTCCTACATCACTATAAAGTGGATCAAGCTCATTGAGGCTTGCGAAAATGCTCGGAGTGACAACCTGAATAGTGGGCGGGGGAAATGGAGTAGCAGTACGGTTTGATGTCTGTTGACAGACTGTGACAACACCGTGAGGACCATATATCTGAGTTACTTGGCATCTGCTCGGATCATCGTTATCTGTATTTTGTACAGCATCTTGAGGTGAGTCAGTTGCTTCAATATCCTCTTCTTGAGAATCATCATCTAATGCTTCATTGTTGAATTCTTGTCCAATAAAACCAAATTCCGTTGAACTCTTGCCAAAGAGTTTGCATATCTTCGCCCTATATTTATAGCTTGGCTTCGTTTTGCCTAGTTCCCACTCACTGATTTTTTTCGCATCCGTGCCCAGCGCCCTTGCTACTTTCTGCTGAGACCAATGGTGTAATTCACGTTCGTAACGCAGTATCTCGTTCCACTTCCTGGTATTTTCCATCTGTATCCTCCTTGGTGGTCGAGGATAGAACATACAAAACGCACTACTCTAAACAGAAGTGTACTCAATTATTGCGAAATCATCAATTTTTATCCGATCTCGTCTCCTTCATCGCTATCTGGAAGATCTGGTGGAAGTTTTTCATTTTGCGAGCTGATATCTGCTGAAGTCATCGCTTCCTTTTCAAGCTGACGGATGTGCTCTTCGATAGCCTCCCGCCTAAATCTCCACAAATCTCCCAGTTTAAACCCCGGGAGCTTTCCCTGCTCAGCCCATCTTACAACGGTTCGCTGGTGAACTTTCAGCAACTTGGCCACTTCTTTTGGCTCTAATATTTCGTCCATTACTCCTCTTGAACCTCTAGCTCTCCTCTCATGATGTCGCAATAGTACCATACAATGTTCACAATATCAATAAGTGTCTCCAAAATACCTAAAAATACTTGACAACGTCAAAAATACAAGTTACACTACGTACTGAAGTTCGAGGGAAGCTAGGGAAGAAAAAAACAGGGAGGAAACGGGGATAAAACGGGGGGTAAACGGGGATAAAACGAGGTTCCCTCAAACACAAACTCCAAGTACAATGATAATCAGAAACCGCCTGCAGCTACCAACTACAAGCGGTTCGGTGAACTCGACCCGCAAGTGTGCTGGCATAGCCTGAGAAACTTCACCAGCACACACGCACCTTAGTCCGAGCCTGTGTGCATTATCGCACATCGGACCGGACGTTGCACGTCTCTGTGCAAGGAGGCCCTGCCATGAATGTACCGACCATCTCACCTGAGCACACGTATGTCGCGCTAGCGACCCTTCTGCCATGTGATCTACGTACGCAGGCTAGCGCAGCCAACCTGTGCTACTTTCAGGTGGTTGACCATGCCCCCGATGCCGAGCGATTGTTCGTTCGCGCAACGGCCCTTCCGCATCGCCTGGATGAACCAGATTCTCCTCGCGTGTTCACCCTCTGCCTCAATACTGAGCAGCTTGCGCAAGCCCTACCGTGGGATAGAGCGATGCAAGCCAGGCCAACGTGCGATGTTCGCGATCTGGTCGCACTCCATGTTCAGCAGATGGGTGGTTCGTTGCCTGCCGCGGCTCCCGTCGCTGCTCCTACTCCGGCTTCACAGGCGGAAGAGGAGATGACGCTTGCTCCACTTCCAGCGGTCTTCGTTTCCTGCGAAACGGTCGCGCAAGTGGCGGAAGACGAACGCATACTCTCATCCGCCATGCCGAAGCGCCGTATCGTTTCCTGGATGCGCCGGACCTGGCTCCGTGCGGCTCTCGCGGTGGTGGTGCGTCAACTCTCGCATGTCAACTGGCGGCTGCAAGGCCAACTCCATGCCTTCCTCGCCAGCCTGGAGACAATGCTTCGTTGTGTGTTTGTGGCTCAACATCGCACCCGTCAGCTTCTCGTCTGCGTCAGCCCGGTTTTCATCGAGGACCGACATGTTGGATGGCGCTTGCAAGTTGGCGTTCCTGTTTCGGCTGCTCGAGCTGCTTAGCCAAACATCGTGTCATGTGTGAGGCCAGTTCCCTTCATGAAAGGTGGTTTTCTCATGCTCAATCCATCTTTGACGCTCTCTCTCGCTCAGTCCATTTCGGATGTAATCCTGGCTCCCGCCATCCGTCATGCGGCCGATGTAACCCATGTCCATGTCTTACTGGATACCATCCAGAAGATCCGTCACCCGCGTTATTCTACGCATCCCGATTTCATTCCTGGCTCCCTGTACGGCCAGACCTATTACAACGCGCATGCGCCTGCCTGTCCCTACACACTCGATGAGGTGTTCGTCGTGCTGCGCGACAATCTCGCACGTCACAATCACGATGACCTGAACGTTTTCTATCAACTGCTAGGATGCCCAACGATCGACTATGCCTATCGGGTTGGCTTCACCCTTGGTTGGCTGGCTGCTGTCATTGACCATGGGAAGGCGCCCGTCTATCCCGCGATCGCTCGTGCAGTGTAACCAGGAGGCTCTGATGAAAAAGTCATTGCGGCGAAAGCGGCGGTCACCGAACAAATCGGTATATGTCCCAGTGGATCCCTCTGGCGATCCCATTCACGTGCTCTCGTTTTTCTCACCGAAAGCACCCAAACCGCGTTCACTCTCTCCTGAAGAGGTGAGACGCTATCAGGCTCCGCTCAACTCGCACAACGAGGGTTTTCACCTGCTTCGGTAGGAGGCAACGTATGCCACGAAGGAAAAAACAGGGGGATCTCGCCTATGGCTACCGCCTCCAGTACAAGAAGCAAGGAGAATACGCGTTCTCTCAAACCACCTGCTGGCGGAGGAAAAAAGACGGTCCTCCTCCAGAATGGGAGAATTTCAAAAGGAGTTCCCAGATTGTCCGCGGGCGGCTCTTCAGAAGCGGTCGCATGATCGATGCGTTTTAGAACGTTCGTCTCGTACCTGTTGCGTTGACATAGTGCAACGGGCGAGGACGAGTTGAATAGCGAGTATAGTCCATGTGAGCATGACGTATTCACGATTTTTTGAGGGGATATATTCCTTCATTTTTTCTCAACAAAGCGGTCTGAGCAAAATACGTCATGCTCATATGAGCCATCTGAGAGGAGGAGAACCTATCGGAAAAAATCGTTGTAGTGGGTGCGGACTCACTTTTGGATCGCTGGACGCCTTCGACGCACACCGCGTCTGCAGTTTCTCACGAAGAGAACGCCGGTGCATCAGCATCTCAGAGATCCAAGGGTTTGGCATGATGCAGAACGCCAAAGGATGGTGGATCAGAAACATCTTCAATGGCGTGACCCCCACATCTGGGTCTGAGAATAAGGAGGAACAGAAGGAAATGTTTGCTGCTACTCCTACTGATTGCTGAGCATAAGGTTCGTGTATCACTCAGCACCAGAGTTGAGGGGCGGAGCAAGAAATCGTCTTCAACGTAGCGTACCTGGCCGATATTCTCGCTGTCATCGATTTCCCGGAAATCTTCCTCGAACTGATCAGTGCCACGAGATCGTGGGTGATCAAGCTAGTCGGTTCTCTTGTCTGCCTCTCTGTGGTCATTTCCATACATACCCATCTCATGGCATACAAGCCTGGACGGTGCTTCCAGGCGCTTGTTGTTCATCACTCATTGAAAGAAAGGTTGACCTATGACCCCATTTCTCCATGCTCTTCAACTCGTTGAGGATGTACTCAGCGGGGAGGAAATTGCTGAACCTGTGCAAAACCTCACCGAGCTCGCCAACCGGCGCGCCCGGCGCTGTGCTCTTGAGCAAGCTCTTGCCAACCTGGAAGCCTCGCTCGCACATCTGCGCGACCGTTGGCGCAGCCTCACACCCCTTCCTGACGAGGAGAGGATCCGCTGGGCGCAGGCGGTGCGGCAGTTGCCCAACCTCGCCTTTCTCGAGCTGGATACCGACGGGCTTTCCACTGACGCCGATATCATCCGGGTGGTGCTGCTCACCAAGGATGGGAGCACGCTGTACGCACAAACTATGCAGCCGCGACGCCCCATCTCGGAGAAGATCACGGTCCTCACGGCGGTTCGGCCCGAAGAGGTGGAACACGCGCCCACCTTCGCCCAGATCTGGCCTGACCTCTGCGCCGCCCTGCAGGGGCGCTACGTACTCTCCTATAATCTCTCATTCGATCTCGACAAGCTGCGCCAGAATGCGGAACGCTGTGGAGTCGAGCCGGTGGCGTTGATCGGCGAGTGCCTGATGCAGCGGTCCCAGCAGTACTTCCACCAGTTTTCCTACCCCAAGCTGGCTGACCTGTGTCGCCGCATCGGGTTCCCGCTCCCGGAGCATCCCCTGCAGAACGCCTGGGATCGT
>Ga0137384_10001048_pt1 | contig 21603 bp, 17 predicted proteins | sample SagtaG_2_FD_104922 | JGI IMG/M metagenome (GOLD analysis project Ga0137384, IMG submission 104922) | Vadose zone soil microbial communities from Sagehorn Ranch, Mendocino, California, USA - Sage2_R_60_16 metaG | ecosystem: Environmental > Terrestrial > Soil > Vadose zone | place: USA... | reverse complement strand
GCTCTAATACTGTCGCAGCCGAGCGGTGGCGCTCTTCGAGACCTCCGACCCGGGCCGCATGCTGCGCCGTCGTCTGAGTGGCTTCTTCGCGGCGCTGCCGCAGCGCGGAGAGAGATTCCTGGGCTGTGGCAATCTGCCGCTCCAATTGCTCGCGTCTTTCCTCGAGGGCGGCAATCTCAGACTGCCGGGCCCGAATCAGGCCATGCTGTTCGGAGCGCTCCTCTGCCAGCCGCTGTAACTCGCCCTGGGAAACTCCCAGGCGCTCGCTGACACGAGCAATTTCAGAGTCGAGTTGCTGCAGCAGATGGCCCGAGGTCATGGCCTGGTGCTCGGCCTGGCGCTTTTCTGCTTCGAGCCGCTCCAGCAGGGAACTGAGATCTTTCAGTTCGCGGCCCCAGGCGAGCACGCGCATTTCTCCATCGCGCAGGGCACGCTCCAAGTCTTCCAGTTGCCGGCTAACCTCGCGAAGCTCGCGCTTCATAGACAGTGGTCCCTCAGCGCGCTGCTTACCCCCAGTCACCGTCACGTTGTGGAAGCACTCGCCCGATTGGGACAAAAAGAATGCGTCAGGATTCTCCAGGGCGAGGCCGCGTGCGACGCCACTCTCAGGCACGATGTATCCATCCCGCAGCTTCGGCAAAACGACTTCGAGCGACTTGCCGAAGCCGTCGAGCACTCGAATGGTGTGCTTGAGCGGGACAATCGACTCTGCCGGCGGGGCGGAATGCGCAGCCTCATCGAGCACAAAGGAGAACTTGGCTTGCGAGTCTTCGGGGTGAACGAGAAATGTCGCGCGTCCATCGACATCGGTGCGGAGCAGGCGCAGGCCTTCGTCGGCGGCATCCCATGATTTGACCACGATGTAGTTCAATTCATCGCGCAGAAAGTCTTCCACCACGCGCTCAAACCTGGGCTCTACCTCAAGGAAGTCGGCAAGCACGCCCACCGGGGCCAGCCCGCTTTGCATCACTCCGGATTGGAAGAGGCGGCGAACGGACTCGGTGGAATATCCGTGTTCGGCGATGACTGCTTCGAGTGAACCTTTCTTGCCCAGCGCAGTGGCGAACTCGGCGCGGAGAAGGTCGAGGTGTCCCTTGGCCTGGGTTTCGTCCCGACGTTTGCTTTCGATCAAACGGCGGAGGTGGCTGAGCTCTTCGGTTATGCCGCTGACACGTTCGGAAACCGTCTCAAATTCGAGTGCGAGTTGGCCACGCTGACCGCCGAAGGCTTCCACCTGTAGATTGGCGTTGGCGATCTCGGCTTCGAGCCGGCTCGCTTCGCGGTCTACACCGGCCCGCCGTTCCTCAGCTTGCGCAAGCTGATTGCGCTCGCGCGATGCCGAGGACACGATGTCAAAAATGGCCACTCGCGATTCTTCCTGCTGCTGTTCGAGACTGGAGAGGCATTCCGCAACTGCGGCAGCTTCCTGCTGAGAGCGTGTGAAATCGTTCCGGGCAGCGGCAAGATCGGCGCTGGCTGATTCCAGCACTTCACGATTGGAATCGCGCTCCGACTCGAGTGCCGTCAGCCGATGGCGAGCTTGCGCTAGTTCAGCCTCAGCCGAAGCCGAGCGCACCATCAATTCAGCGCAGCGCTCCTGGTTGTGCCGCCGACGAGCCTGGGCGCGATCGATTTCCAGCGTAATCTGGCTCAGCCCATCGAGATTCTCGCGCAGCTCTCGCTCGATGGAGTAGCCGCGCTGAGTCCGTTCACCGTGCTCAGCCTCAAGTTCTTGCACGGCTTCGGTGCGGTGGCGCATCTCATCGGCAAGAACATTGAGTTGGGCATCGAGCTCAGCGCTTTGCTGATCGAGCGCGGCAAACTTGCTGGCCAGCACCACGCGCAGCTTGGCTCGCAACTCTTCTCGGAGCTTGGCGTAGCGCTCGGCCTTGGATGCCTGACGCTTCAGCGAGTTCATTTGCCGCGTGACTTCGTCGAGGATGTCGTTCACGCGTGCCAGTTTGAGTTTCGCCTCTTCCAAGCGCGCTTCGGCGAGCCGTTTTTTTGTTTTGAATTTGGTGATGCCGGCAGCTTCTTCGAGAATTGCGCGCCGGTCGGTGGGGCGGCTGCTCAGAATCTGACCGATGCGTCCCTGTTCAATCAGCGCGTAGGATTCCGGCCCCAGGCCGGTGCCCATGAAAAGTTCCTGAATGTCGCGCAAGCGGCAGAGCTTGCCGTTGAGCAGATATTCACTGTCGCCTGAGCGGAATAGTCTGCGAGTGACCACAAGTTCGCCGGCGCGGAATTGCTGCTGATTGAATTTGCGGCGTCGGATTTTGAGGATCACCTGCTGACCGCTGACAGCGGCGGACGCAATAGGTACCACGGCACCGCCGGAATTTCCAAACCATGCGAACGCCGGCTCGTCATCAGGGAAGGCGTCGGCCAAACTGTTTGCCCGGGGGCGTAACCCCGCGACTTCTGCCGTTTTGCCCGGCTGCGCTTCGTCGAGAGCGCTTGCAGTCTCTTCGGCGGCACGAGCACGAATTGCGGCCTCGTCCCAATCGTCCACAATGTTGGCGTCCGCTAGAGGTTCTGCGGCCGCACCTTCCGGCATGTCGTCGGCAATCTCGATTTCCGTGGGAGCGTGGAGGTCGGAGCCCGGATACACCTCGGGATCGATCAGGGTTAACGACACCTCAGCCATTCCCGTAGGTTTGCGATCGCGGGTGCCGGCGAAGATCACATCTTCCATGCGCGCACCGCGCAACGTTTTGGCCGACTGCTCGCCGAGTACCCATGAAATAGCGTCGGCAATATTGGACTTGCCGCAGCCATTCGGCCCGATGATGGCCGCAATGCCGTCGCCGTGGAACTTCAGCTCCGTACGGTCACAGAACGACTTAAAGCCGAGAACATGAAGCTTCTTCAGTTTGAGCAACGTTGACTCCTTGAGACTCCATGAGCGCGCCAAATACTTTGATGCCGGCCAGCAAGCCGTTCCGAGCCTAGTTACTAAGCAGGTTCGTCCGCCCGCCCACCACGTATTCCCTCAAATCAATGCCGTCCCGGGCTGGAGAGGGCGGGCACAAATTTAAGCTACTGTAACGGCGAAATCGCGCCGGGGTCAAGCAATATAACACTATATATTGTATGCCCTTACGTGCCACCACGTTAAGTTGCACACAGATTGCGGCACATGCCTGGTTTTACGGGTGAGGAAAGCAGTGAGGTGGGAGAACCGCGAGAGCAGAATCATGCTATCGCAACCCGGAAAGGGAAACAATGGAGTTCGTATCCGGGTGGTGACGCGCCCACTTAAGCGCTAACTTAAGGAATTGAATTCGTCCGTTTGGATGATGGGAGCTTCGGATTGCTGTTGCGCAGGGTGTGAGCAAGGCTACGTCGGAAACGTCGGTCCAGCGCTCCAGCTTAGCGCGAACCAGCGCAACGACTAACCCCTTCCCGCATGTGGTATCAGCGTATGCAACAACACGTCGGGCGATGGAAACCCACGCAATCGCTCGACTACACCCGAAATCCCACGCCATTTGCTGCCATTCGCTGGGAAACAACGACGCGAGCACCTTCCAGTTGTTTTCGACGATACGCATTCACCAAGCATTAGGTCTACGAACACGGAAACCAGTTGCTTTGCGCTTAGGGTCTGCCAAAGATCGATAAGAATCAATGATTGCCTTTTTGGCAAAACCTGCTTCTGGCAAGGCTTTCCAGGCATAAATCGATTGAAATCCCATAAGACAGCCCGCATCCGCCGCGAACGCCAGCGGCTCCCTTCAAACGACCCTATCGAAACTGCCCACCGCCAAATCCTGCGGATCGCTACCGTTCTGTCATCGGAGCAGTTCCGATAGGGATCTAACGTTTGTCGGGACCAATTCGGAGCATAGTTCCGGTTAGCGTCACTCGCGAGCTCTCTGCCAAAAGCGGCATTCCGGAGTGGATCAACCTGCCGGTACACCGCAGGCCGCACCATAAAATCGAAGGACCCGTCGAATGTGGTGGCCGATGAGGGCCGCAGCATGATTCTCCAGTGCACCTTGGCGAATCGCGTCGTATTCGATCGGGAGATATTGGCTCAGCATGGTCAGCGGACATGAAAAGAGATCGAGATTGTGGAGCAGGCGCTTTACTTCCTCTTGTACGGAGGGCTGGGGCCAGTAATAACGACAGCGGTCGCTGAAACTGAAGGCACGCGAGAGGCGCAATTCGTCGTCGTCGCCGCGGTAGTACGAACGCCAGTACGCCGGGTTGCGCAGCATCTCGAACTCCAGTGCCTCGCGCACCTGCGACGATCTCACCTTGCGCTTGTGGCCAAGGATCTCGCGTTCTATGCCGCTCAGAGCAAAAATCGCTTCCCGATAGGCGAATGTAAGCCAGGGGCCGACCTTCAAGATTGCAAAATGGTCCTCCACCATCTCTGCTAGAGCGGCGGGGGCCTGGTAATCGGTGGAATGGGCCTCATAGACAAGGGCAGGACTTGCAGGCAATCCTGCCGACAGGGCATGCACTTTCTGGCGATCGTAGTCGAAAACCCTGGTGTCGCCGAATTCCACAGCAGGTTGAACGACCAACCCGACGACGTTCTCCCAAGCGGCGAACAAGCCATGTGCGCGGAACGCGGAGCGAAAGATCTCCAAAGTGCGATAAACATCTTCGACCATCGTCGGGGCGGGACATTCCCCCTCTGCCACTTCTCCGCCCGGAGGCGGGACCTCGGTTCCGATGACGTAAAGCGGTCTCGGCGAACCAGTCGGCATCTCCTCGCAAGCGTCTTCCGCAGCTCGGCACAAAGTAGCAGCGCGTTCCGCTACGGCCTTCTCATCGAGACTCTTCACGTCGTCACCACATGGAATGCTCGTGTCCAAGTGGATCTTTTGATATCCCGCATGAATGCAAAGACGAGCCAGATCGCAGGCCTTCGCCATGGCCGTAGCCAACGGTTCGCTGCGCCAAGCAAACGGACCCAGGTGGTCGGCTCCAAGCAGAACGCGACCTACTGGCAATCCCGCCGAGGCGGCAGCAACGCGAACTGCATCAGCGAATTGCTGCGGCGTCATACCCGTATATCCGCCGAACTGGTTAACTTGGCTGGATGTCGACTCCACGTGAAGACAGGTACCGTCTTCGAGCGCTTGCTGAATGGCTGCATCGATCACTGCCGGGTGCGCGGAGCAAACTGCGTAACTGCCGACAGCCCCGCCGCCGCGATTTCGCTGGACGACGCTTCGCAGATATTCACTTGGCCCCTCGGCCATCGTGGGGCGATCCGTCTCGACGGGATTAGGCCTCTCATCCATCACTTTCGCATTATAGATTCTTGAGCTGAGTATTCGCTTCACTGAGGTTGACCCCATCAAGTAGTATGCGATGACGATCGTGCACACATAGGGAGATTGCTGCCGTGCCGAAAAGAACTCGAAGACAGGTTTTCAGAGTTGGACTAGCGGTTACGGCTGACATACTGATGGTCGCGCTGCCGTGTGTGGCCCAGCAATTGACGAACGACGAGCTGTCCCTGACGGTCAACGCGCAGGAGGGATCGTACCAACTGTCTTTGCATGACAGTCAGCCCGTGCTCAGGTCGCGTGTGGCAGCACAGGTTGACCACCAGTGGCTTCGCTCGAGCGATTACCCGCGACACCAGGCTTCGGAGTCTGCCTTCGAAGATGATCTCGGCCCCGGCCGAGAGTTCACAGTCATTTGCAGCGGACTTGACGGTAAACCCGATCTTGTTTACGTGCTACAGCTCTACAAACAGCGCCCTTACGGCACCGTCCAGGTAAAGGTGCAAAATCGTGCGGGAAAGGAAGTAACGGTGCAGGCCATTCGGAGTGTGGAGGCCATGGGTGAGCTGATCCTCAATCTGGGTGGCGATCAATCGGCCGACCGGGTTCTCTCCGACAGTTTCAGCGAAGATTGGCCGGACCTGGCTCTCTACGACCTCGGGGGAGTGAGCGGCGGGATGCATCGCGGTGCAGGAAGCCAACTCATCTACAACCGGGAGAGTAAGCAGAGTTTATTTCTTGGCGCTCTTACCTCAGACCGATTTCTGACCCTGATGCATCTGAAAGCTGAGGGTATGGGGGCGAAGACCAAAATGGCCTCCTATACCGTTGAATCCACCGGAACCACGGAAATCCAGAAGGAATTCGATCTGAAGGATTCTCCCGCGGACGACCAGGTCGAATTGAGCCTTCCCGTTGAACCCGGGGAAGACATCGTTTCAGAGCGATTGATGTTCGAGGCCGGACCGGATTACCACAATCAACTGCTAGCCTACGCTGATGCGGTTCGTCGTCTGCACCATGCGCGCGTCTCCAGTGAGACTCCCATCGGTTGGTGGAGCTGGACCGTTTACTATGGCGCCATCAACGAAGGCGAGGTTTTGGCCAACGGTGACTGGCAAGCCCAACACCTGAAGTCATTAGGTTATCGATATTTCCAAATTGATGAAGGTTATCAATACGCCCGCGGGGAATATACAACTCCGAATGCAACGCAATTTCCGGATGGTTTGCGGTTTGTCGGGCATCACCTTATCGGAGAGGGGCTGACATTCGGCGTATGGACGGCGCCGTTTGAGGTGACGAGCCGGGCTTGGATCTACGAGCACCACAAGGACTGGCTGGTGCACAATGCCAAGGGAGATCCGATCCCTATTGGCGACGTCTGGCACCAAAAGACGGATGTGCTTTACGCGCTGGACACAACCCATCCCGGAGCCCAGGAGTATATGCGGGACACTTACAGGACACTCGTGCGCGAATGGGGGGTCCGGTTCATCAAACTCGACTTCATGGATACCACCGCCATCGAGGGTTACCATTACCGCCCCAACACCACAGCCCTCGAAGCCCAACGCATTGGCCTCCAGGTAATCCGCGATGCCGTGGGCGAGGAGGTGAGCTTGGATAAAGACGGAAGTCCCATGCTCAACCCAGTGGGGCTAGTAGATACGGGCCGGATCTCCGCGGATACGGGCCACAGTTTTGAGAGGACCAAGAATGCCGCTTCTGGCATAGCTGCCCGCTTCTATATGCAGCGTAATTTCTTCGTCAATGATCCGGACGCCTTCAACGTCACCGCAACGCATCTCATGGAGCGTGCGAACGAACGGTCTTCGATTTCGCTGGGTGCGGCCGAGGCGTCGATCGCGCTCTCCGCAGTATCCGGCGGCATGTATGAGATTGGCGATGACATGCCGGTTCTGGGGTCGGAGAAGGATCGGCTGGCGCTGGTTGAAAACCGAGAGTTGCTGAATATGGCCAAAGTCGGCCGAGCTTCCACGCCGTTAGACCTGATGACCTACGAGCCGGAGGATGGACAGCCCAGTACTTTCTTCATCCGGGAAGATCAACGGCAGGCCATACTGACGGTCTTCAATTGGACGAACACAACGCGCTCGCACACGCTGAGACTGGCGGACCTCGGTCTGCCTGCCGGCCACATGTTTGCGGCGACGGATGTGCTGAACCAGAATGAGACGATTACGCTCGAGGGTGGCGCAGTGCGGCTGAAGAACCAGCCAGCCCAGTCGGTGAGGGTGATCAAGCTGATCGACAAGAGCGTTGCCGAGGCTGCCCCAACCGTGACGACGCAGGCGCCCGCAGCAGCAAATACCGGCGAGATGATCAATCTCTCGGCGCAGGCCGAAGCTGGCGGTGTGCCCGCGGTCGCTTATCACTGGGACCTCGGCGACGGCACGAGCGCGGATAGCCCCAAGGTACATCATGCTTACACCAGCGCAGGCGAGTTCACGATCCGCCTCATAGTAGACGGAGTGGACGGGGTACCGGCCCACAAGAATTTCTCCCTCAAGGTAACCGGCAATTTGAGGGCGCACTCTAACCTTGTCGACAATCGACGCTTCGTAGAGCCAACCGACCGCTGAGCGGCTCCGGAGGTAGTGCGGTTTCTTGCTGTTCTTGCCGAGCCTGTGGAACTGGGGCAAGAAATCAAGTTTGCCTAAAAGCGACATTCCTACGAAGTCAATTCACCGACCGAAATGGGCCCATCTCACAAATAGGTAGGAACGCGCAGATATGATCAATCGGCGGCAGTGGATATGCGGAGTAGGGATTATGGCGGGAACAGCTCTCAGTCGGGCAGTGTCCTGGCCCTGACGCCCCGGAGTTTACTAGGATTTTAGACGGCGGATACTCTGCCGGTTTGAGCTCCATCCGTGGAGCAGCTTCAATCCGGAGCTTATTAATAACGCCTGTTAATGACAGCTACAATGTTTTACGGAGCCACGTGGTCAGGACTGGGAGGGTTACCGAGTTGAAGAAGGCACTCTGGCTTGTTCTTGGTTCCATCGTTGTCTACGCCCTTACAAACTGTGGCGGAGGCGGCTCATCGAACGCTCCCGCGCCATTATCCATACAGCTATCACCTTCCGCGCCGAGTCTAGCAGTTAACTCCTCCGTGCCATCAATGCCCAAGCTACGCCGCCTCTCCCGAAGTACTTCGGCTGGTTGACATGGAGTATTCAAGGCTATCCGTCACCAACGGACTGTACAGAATACGCGGTGGATCCGCAGATGGCTCCGCCCATGTCTGGATGTCCGAACGGCTGGCTGGCTATGGAACAACCAATGACTGGATACACGCCAACGGGCGGGTACTATTATTCACCCGGTGTGCCCGGAGATTACACGGTCATTGTTCAAGGACAGATCACCGACCAGTCCTCAAGTCAGAGGATTGATTACCAGGGAAGAGCGAGCGCCGCAGTCACTGTGACAGCACAGTAGCCTCATCTTCCTCGGTTAAATGGCATGTGCAGTCGCGCCACGTAGGTTTGACGGCATCGCTTTCTTGCCTACCGCGAGCCCTATTGACATCGGCTCGATCGAAGCGAGCCGGATGACATCACCGTCGAGTTTTCCTCGAACAGTTACCGTGTCTCCGGTGTGAAGGGCTGTCTTGTCCTGCGCTCGAAGCTCGTACATGACCCTGTTCGTGTCGTCGTAGAGCGCCAACTTTGCACCCGGTACGACTTTGTTACATTCGGGAGGCTCGAAAAAGGCCTCGTCTGCGTTGCAGCTACTGGAGACGAGAATGCCGGACCACGATCGAGAATTTCTGGCGCTGTTGTCGGCCGCAAGGGTGAGCGAGGCGACACAAGAAAGCGCCATCAGATAAAGCAAGAAGTCCCTCGCGATTCGATCGGTTTTGACCCCCAACTTCGATTCGAAGCTTCCTCTTATTGTTCGATGTTCAATCTGCTCGTATCGTCTGTGGTCGGCTACTTGCCTCCCAATTTCTCGAAGAACAGACAGATGGTCTCGATGCCGCGATGGAAGTTGGGGATGTGGAACTTCTCGTTGGGAGCGTGCAGATTGTCATCAGGAAGGCCGAATCCCATCATCACGCTGGGAATCTTAAGTACGTCCTGAAAGTCAGTGACGATAGGAATTGAGCCGCCGGAGCGAATGAAGACCGTCTCTTTCTTGAAGACGTCGCGCAGAGCCTCGGTAGCGGCCTTAATGTAGCGATTGTCAGTGCCGACGACGCAGGCCGGACCCTTGCTCCAAACCTTGATCTTGGTTTCGATGCCCTTGGGCGTCCGCTTCTTCACATAAGCGGTGTACTTGTTGAGGATGTCGTCGGGATCCTGGTTGGGAACCAGGCGCATGGAGACTTTGGCGGCCGCCTTGGCCGGGATTACAGTCTTGGCGCCAGGAGCGGTGAATCCTCCGGGCATGCCGTGAACTTCGAGCGTGGGACGTGCCCAGGTGCGATATAGAACCGAGAAGCCGGGCTCTCCGGTGAGAACTTTGGATCCGACCTCGGCCTTGCGGTAGTGCTCCTCATTGAAAGGCAGACGTTTCCAGGCTTGGAGTTCGTCCTTGCTCGGTGCTTTGACGCCCTTATAAAAGCCGGGAATCAGGACTTTCCCCTTTGCGTCTTTCAATTTGCTGATGATCTCGATTAATGCAAAGAAAGGATTAGGTGCGACGCCCCCGTACATGCCGGAGTGCAGGTCAGTCTTCGCGCCGTGGGCTTCGATCTCGGTGTAAACCAGCCCGCGCAAGCCGACGCATAGCGTCGGAAGATTCGGAGCAAATAATTCTGTGTCGCAGACCAGGGCGAAATCGGCCTTGAGCTTAGCCTGCTCTTTGCGGACATACTCGGCAATCGATTCGCCGCCAACTTCTTCCTCTCCCTCGAAAATTACCTTGACGTTAATAGGGAGAGAGCCGTTGCGCGCTTTTAGCAGCGACTCGAGAGCTTTCACTTCGAGCCAGAGCTGACCTTTGTCGTCGACCGCACCGCGAGCGTAAAGATTGTTATTGCGCTCGGTCGGCTCGAACGGTGGGGAAATCCATTCCTCCAGCGGATCGGGCGGCTGCACATCATAGTGGGCATAGCAAAGCACGGTGGGCTTCGCTGGCGCATGAAGCCAGTCCGTGTAAATGAGAGGATGGCCCTTGGTCGGGATAATCTCGACGTTCTCCATGCCGATACGGCGAAGCTCATTGGCCACAAAATCGGCGGCTTGGCGCACATCGCTCTTATGTTCGTCGAGGGTGCTGACGCTAGGAATGCGGAGAAGATCTTTGAGCTCGTTAAGAAAGCGCTGCTGATTATTACGGGCGAAATCTACCGCAGGGGAAGCCATGGGGTCGTCCTTTCCTTCGAGGCAAACGCCGCCGGTTTGCCATGTTGATCACCATAAAACGTTTCAGTATACCGGAAGCCGCGGGCGCGCCTGTGGGCCGTCATAAGGGTATTCCGGCAACCAAGAGGAGTCGAGCAGCGCGGTTTCAACGGGCAAAGCGCCCGGGAGAGAACGGCGACAAATCTTGATGGCACGGATTACCGGCGACGACGTCGGCCATAATCTGCGCCGTGATCGGCGCCAGGAGAATTCCGTCGCGAAAGTGACCGGTGGCTACATAGTAGCCGGGAGTTGCGGTCGCTCCGAGGATGGGTAAGTCATCGGGCGTGCCCGGACGCAGTCCGGCCCAGTCCTTGAGAATTTTCGCGTCCCGAAGTGCCGGAATCATCTTCACCGCGGCCCGATACAAACGCTGGATGGTAGGCACGTCGGTTCGCTTGTCGAAGCCCACTTGTTCCACCGTGGTGCCGACCACAATGCGGCCGTCACTGCGCGGGATGAGATAGACCTCGGGGGCACGCACCACATGGCTAAGTAGCGCCCGAGAAGGTGTGACCAGCGAAAGCATCTGTCCTTTGACAGGACGCGTGGGGAATTTATGGGGCGCGATTTGGCCGGCCCAGGCTCCGGCGCAGTTGATCACTTTTGGTGCGAGGAAAGTCGTCTTGGTCGTGGTCAAGCCCGTCACGCTGCCGTTGGAAAGATTCACAGAGATAGCCGGGTCGCCCGATGAGAAATCTACTCCTTGATGCTTGGCCGCCTTCACGGCTGCAGCAGCGAGTGCCTGCGGATCGACGCTGCGCTCTTTCAAATGGAAAGCGACTCGACTGTCTTCAGCAAGCGCGGGCTCAAGTTCGGCCAAGGGGGCATTGAGCAGTGCCGCTGTGGTGAGGCCGGCGTGCTCGTGAACCTGTTCCGGCGGCGGGAAAATAATTGTGCCCTGGTCCCGCAGATCAACTTTCATTCCCGATTGCGTCTCGATCTCGTGCACAAATCCCGGATACAAACGCGCGCTAGGTGTGGCCAGCGACTGTAGAGCGGCATGCGTTTCGAGTGAGCCATCGACCAGCATGCCGCCCGCGGCCGAAGAGGCTTCTCGTCCTGGCTCGCCGCGCTCCACAATGAGCACTCTTGCGCCAGATTTGCGCAGAGCAATCGAGAGTGATAAGCCAATAATGCCGCCTCCGGCAATGATCACATCCCAACTCTTCATCCAGGCATTGTAAAAGAGAACGGCAGGCGAATAGCAGCGGCAAAATTCCCCCGCACCAGTGCTCAAACGATCTCCCCAGATTCCCGCCTTACTTTCGTTACCTGCCGTGGATGTCTCTGGTTATGCGGCCCGAATGCTTGCGAACGCTTATAATCACACGACGCCGAAATCCTGGTTGCGGTTGTGCGCCCCCTATGAGCTAATTGCACTACTTGCTTTGCGGGCGAATAATAAAGTACAGCTTTCAATCACATTCAAGTAATCATTAGGAGAAACCTATGTCGGAAGAGGGCGAGCGAATACCCGTAGAACACCAGTCGAGTGTAGGCAAGTGGATTCTGATTTTGCTGGCTGTGGTCTTTGTGGCGGCGTCGGTGTACGCGCACGTCACCATGCATTCCTGGATTGAAAGCTTGCGCAAGGATTTGAACTCCAGTCAAGCCCAGGTTGCCGAGCTGAAGAATCGCGTGCAAACAGCCGAGGCGTCGGAAGAGACGCTGGCTCATCAGTTGGGTATGACCAAGAAGGAGCTAGCACAGCGCGCGTCACAGTTGCAGGTTCAGCAGAGGGCTGCAGAGCAGCGTCTGGAAACTGCGCAGAAGGAACAAATTACCCAGGTGAGCGGGGAAGTGGCCGGCGTGAAAACGGACGTTGGTGGAGTGAAATCCGACGTAGCCTCCACGAAGGCCGAGTTGGAAGCCACGAAAGCAAAGCTGCAGAGCACGATTGGCGATCTGGGAGTGCAGAGCGGCCTGATCGCCACCACGCGCGGCGATCTGGAAACGCTTAAGCACAGGGGTGACCGCAACTACTACGAATTTACTTTGCTCAAAGGTGCCAAGCCGCAACCAGTCGCCACTGTGGGCTTGCAGCTTAAGAAGACCGACGTTAAGCGTGGCAAGTTCACGATGAACGTAACCTCCGACGATAAGACTATCGAGAAGAAGGACCGCAACGTGGCAGAACCGATCCAGTTCTACTCCGGTCGTGACCATCTGTTGTTTGAATTGGTGTTGTGGACCGTGGATAAGAACAAGGCCACAGGTTATCTGAGCACTCCGAAGAATGCTCCTGTACCGGTGACCGCCAATTGAACAGCGCCTTGCTCGCCACTGGGCACGTCTTGCTCCAGATCGCTCTGCGCACGGGCGTGATCTACCTGGTGGTGTTGATTGGCGTGCGCTTGAGCGGTAAGCGCGAAGTAGGGCAAATGACGCCCTTCGATCTGACTCTGCTGCTTCTCCTTTCCAACTCCGTGCAAAATGCCATGACGGGTCCCGACACGTCGCTGGTGGGCGGCGTGGTCGCGGCTTGTACCTTGCTGTTGATGAACTACATAGTGGCGGACATTTCGGGAGCGAACCGCCGCTTTCGCAAATTTATTCAAGGGCAACCGAGCCTGCTGATCCACGATGGAACGATCATCGAGGCCCACATGGCCAGGGAACATGTCAGCATGGACGAGTTGCAGCGCGCCCTCCGGGAACACGGAATCAGCGACTATCACCAAGTGGCGCTGGCAGTGCTGGAAGTTGACGGCTCTATTAGTTGCCTGAAATATGACGAGATCAAACCGGACGCCAACACCCATCTGGTGCGGCGACGGTTCATTCAGAAGAAGCAGTAACTACTCCGCCGCCACAAACTTCACGCAAACCGGCGAAGGCACGTGAAGCACATCGCCGGTGGGAGCAAGGCGGCCAGTCTTGGGATCAATACGGAAAATTACTATGTTGTCTGACTTCTGATTGGCCACGAACAGCCGCGAGCCAGTTGGGTCAATCTCGAAGTTGCGCGGCACCTTGCCTTGCGTTGAAACATATTGGAGAGCCGTGAGCGTGCCCTTGGACTCGTCAATAGCGAACACGGCAATGCTGTCATGTCCGCGGTTCGAAGCATAAAGAAACTTGCCGGATGGATGGACCTGAATCTCGGCGTCGTCATTGGCACCGGCAAAGTCCTTGGGCAAAGTTGAAATCGTCTGCAGCGAATGCAGTTGTCCGCGATCGGCATCGTAGGAAAACGCAGTCACCGTGGACTGCATTTCGTTGATCACATAGGCGAACGTGCCGTTGGGACTGAACCCAAAATGTCTGGGGCCCGCCCCGGCGTTCAGGCTCACAAACTTGGGGTCGCTCGCCGTTAACGTTCCTTTGGTCGGATCAAACCGGTAAATGAGAATTTCATCAAGTCCCAAATCCGCGGCTACGGCGAAGCGGTTGTCGGCTGACAGATTGATGTAGTGGGCGTGTGGCCCCTCCTGGCGCTGGGGATTCGTGCCGTGTCCGGTGTGTTGCACAAAGGCCGACGCCTCGCCCAAACCGCCGCCCTCGAGTATGGGGAACACGGCTACGTTGCCTCCGGTGTAATTTGCCACTAGGACGAACTTGCCCGTCTGGTCGACGACTACGTAGCAGGGATCCGACCCGCGCGACGAAACTTCATTCAGTAACTTCAACTTGCCAGTCTTGTGATCGATGGCAAAAGCGCTCACCACTCCGCTGCTCTGGCCTTTGTAGTGGGTGACTTCATTCACTGCGTAGAGAAAGGCACGATTGGGATGGACGGCGAGGAATGAAGGGTTAGTGGTTTCCGCCGCCAGCCCGATCGACACAAGTTGCCCCGACGCGGAGTCGTAGTGGTATCCATAAATCCCCTTGCCTGAACCCTCCGGCTGCTTCGTATACGTGCCTACGTAAACTAAATACTTCTCCTTGCCCGTGTCGTTTTTCGGTTTTCCGTCGACGGCCAGCGGTAGCAGCGCGAACAGCGCCAGGATGATATTCAAGTTGCGGCGGCTTGTTTTCATAGGGTCTATAAAAACCTATCTCGCAGCGGGAAGGCAAGCATCGCCGACAGTCGTGCGCTACCGGATCTCAAAACAGTGAACGCTACAGCTTACTTCGACAGCACTACCGGCACTGGCTGGTCGTAGGGTTGGATCGCCAGGCTGATCGACTGACGCTGATTGAAGACCTCGAGCATCACCGGAAAACTCACGAGTACAGTCCCTTTGACCTCTTCGCCAGGTTGCAGTTTGGTCTCCGGAGTGAAAGGCGGCTGAGCGCCGGATTTCAGCGCGGGAAAAGCCTGGTAATAGCGCTCGAAATCCACAGCAGAAAGGGCATCGCTGCTCAATTCGCCGCTCGCCGTTTTCAGTTTGCCTTGAATGCTTCGCATCCAGATCGCCTTGTCGGCACCATTGCGAATGGTAAAGGTGAGGGCGACCAGAGTGGCATTTTGGCCGGGAATCTCCACTGCAGCAATGTTGTCCAGTGAGCCAGAACCTTGCGGTTTGGCGCGCTGCAAGAACGAAATACCCGCAACCACCACCAGCACGCCCAGCAGGGTGATTAAAACCGTTGCCGCGGGCGGCAGATTGCGTTTGGCCGTACCGAATTCGTCGGCAATGTTGATGGTGGGACCGGATTGAATATTCGGGGAGGGCGTACTCGCAACCGAGGCTGGCGAGGCCGCATTGGGGACGACGACCGGCGGTTTAAGGATCTCATCAGGCATGGGGTTCCCCCTCGTGCGTGCTGATTCTACTCCCGAAAACCAATCATTCGTGCAAGGCCGGGGCGCGACCGGCGCGACCGCCCATTCGTGGGGCCGAAACGACGTCCGCTCCGGCTTCAATCTCACGCGGTCTTGTCTTGCTGCACATCCTGACTCTGAAATTCCGCCACCACTTCCAATTCCGCATCCCCGCTGTTGCACAGTTGTTCTCGGACTGGACGCGGCGTAATAGCGCATCCTGGAGACTCCTTTGAGTCGCCCGGCTTGAGGAAACCGCTCCGTCCGAACGTGTCGGTGCCAGAGGCGGGGCTCCAGCGCCCATGTTTTAGCGGTGTGATCGGCGGCCCCTCGATGCTCCCACCGCCTTGCGGAATGGGTCCAACGTGAACCGCTTGCGTGTCTGTATTGTTCGTACCGTCATCGCCTCCCGAAATAACCGTCAGCCACGAGCTAGCTGCTAGCCGTCTTGCACCAGTTCCCCCGTTCTCTGCGCTAACTCCCCATGATCCACCTCGGCAATCTGCTCGGACTTCCAAGTCAGCGTACTTACAACGCCGGCGTGCTCCAAGCTTCTGAAGTTTGGGACAACTTCCGGGGGTGCATCAGAGCTCTGCTATCGCTGAGTAGCAAGAACGGCCGGAGTTTGGTCGAATTTTAGAACTGTCTCGATGCCGAGAGAGTCCGGCAGAACGTCACCAGGCGTGCTTCATGGCACCCGCAAACTTCTGCTCCGGAAGGGTATTGAGCACATCCCCTTTCGTCAACCATGCGCGTCGGGCTTGCAGAACGCCGAAGCGAATCTTCTCCAGATGCGAGGTGTGATGTGAATCGGTATTGATGACAATCTTCACTCCGTGCTGCTTGGCTTGGCGCAAATGAACGTCGTTGAGATCGAGCCGGTCTGGATAGGAATTCAATTCCATCGCTACTTTGTTCTGGGCGGCCGCCGTGAGAACCGCGTTTATATCGTAGTGATACGCATCGCGGCGTAGCTGAATGCGCCCCGTGGGGTGTCCAATGAGAGAGACATTGGGGTTCGCGATCGCTTTCAATAGGCGGTCAGTCATCTTCGCCGGTTCCTGATTAAAAACCGAATGAACACTGGCAATGACAATGTCCATTTCGGCGAGGACGGAATCAGAGAGGTCGAGGTCCCCGTCGGCGAGAATGTCAACTTCGATGCCGGCGAAGATGGTGATGCCCTCGATTTGGTCGCTGGCCGAGCGGATGCGCTGGATGTGCGCCAGGGCGCGTTTATCATCGAGACCATTGGCGAAGGCCAGGTTTTTGGAATGGTCTGTGATGGCAATGTAGTTATACCCGCGCGCCTTTGCTGCTTCTGCCATTTCCTCGATGGTGTTGCGGCCATCAGTTTCCACGGTATGCATGTGCACGTCGCCCTGCAGGTCGGCCTGGGCAATTAGGGGAGGGAGAGTATGCTGGGCGGCAGCATCGATCTCGCCGAGATTTTCGCGAAGTTCTGGCGCGATGAAGTCCAGCTTAAGCTTGGCGTAAATCTCCTCTTCAGTTTTCCCTGCAACCGGTTTCTCCGTTTTCAAATCGGCGAGGCTGTACTCGTTGAGGGTGTACCCCATTTTGAGCGCGCGCTGGCGCAAGGCAACGTTATGGGCCTTTGAGCCGGTAAAGTACTGCATGGCCGCCCCGAAAGACTCAGGAGGCAACAAGCGCACGTCCACCTGCATGGCGCTGCGCAGACGGAAGCTGACTTTGTTGTCCCCGCGGCTGATCATGTCCATCAGCGGTGGATATTGGGCTACATACTCCACCGCCTTCTCGCGGTCTGCGTCTGTGCAACAGGCTTTGCCAGTAACCAGAAGATCCAGATCACCCACGGTTTCCCGGCCCCGGCGCAGCGACCCCGCGGGAGTGATCTTTTCGAAGCCCGTGAACTTGGCAAGATAGTCCGTGAGCTTGGCGGCTTCGGCTTCGGCGGCATCGAGCAGAAATCGGCCACCGATCCGGCGGTAGTCTTCAATTGCCTTGAGGAGCTTTTGCTCGTGTTTTTCTCCCATGCGCGGAAGAATGCGAATCTTGCCCTCGCGCGCCAGTTTCTCGACGGCATCAACATCGCAAACTTCGTAGGCGCTCCAGATCAGCGCGATTGTCTTGGGGCCAAGACCTTGAATTCTCAACAACTGCAACATCGAAGGATGGTATTTCTTCAACAGTTCGGCATGGACAGTGACGCATCCCTGTTTGAAAAGTTCCTGGAGGTTTATCAGCATTCCCTTACCGATGCCGGGAATCTCCAGCACCTTCTTGGGTTCGCCGATGATGTCTTTTATGGGCTGGGGATGGTTTTCGATGGCCTGTGCGGCGTTGCGATAAGACCGGATACGAAAAGAGTCTTGTCCGTCGATTTCGAGCATATCGGCGGTTTCGTAGAGAATGCCGGCAATTGCTTTATTGTCCACGGCATAGAGATTAAATCATCTGGGTATGAGATGCCCGAATGGCGCAGAGGTTTTCCTCAACTTTCGCCCCGACAATCTGCCGCAGCAGGAAAGTGGTCCGGCTTAAAGCGCGACCTTAAGCCGCCTTGGTGACGTTCGCCGCCTGCGGACCTTTCTGGCCCTCGGCGATCTCGAACTCAACCTGATCGCCTTCTTGCAGACTCTTGTAACCCTCAGAAGTAATCGCGCTGTAGTGAACAAAGACATCCGGTCCATCCGCGCGCCCGATGAATCCGTATCCCTTGGCGTTATTGAACCACTTGACGGTTCCTTTCAAACGTTCCACGTACCCCCCTCTCTCCGCAGGCCCTTGAGCGGGGGGTCAAGGACGAGCCCGCAGTTATTTACGACATTTTCCTGCGAGGGCAGAGGACTGTCAAGGGTTTGCAGGGTTTGCAGGGTTTGCAGGAGTCTTATTCGAAGGCCGCGGTGGAGCAGGCCATGAAAGTACAGGAAATGATCCTATTTTTTCCCGCGCTTGGTTTTTGAGTCTGAGCCGTGCTCGTTCATGCACTGGAGCCAGAGAATCGAGGAAATGGTCTTGGCGTCGCGGATAGTCCCGCTAGTGACCATGCGAACCGCTGCAGGAAGCGCAACCAGGCGCTTCTGAATGATTTCGTCGTCTTCAGGCTGCGCCTTGCCGCGTCGAAGACCCGTCGCCATGAATACCGACATGGTTTCAGCCATGAAGCCAGGGCTGGCATAGAAGTTGAGAATGCGGCGCCAGTGCAGGGCAGTGTATCCGGTTTCTTCGACCAATTCGCGCTGAGCAGCTAGCAGTTCTTTTTCGCCGGGGTCGATGCGTCCGGCCGGAAGCTCCCAAAGATGACCGCCGGCGGCGTGGCGATATTGGCGTTCCAGCAAAACGCGCGACACGCCACGGGATTCGTCCACCGCCAGAATGACCACCGAGCCGGAATGGTGTATGAGGTCGCGACGCACCCGGATGCCACCCGGCTCCTCGACCCGATCGGTTGTTACCCAGAACACAGGTCCTCGATAAACGATTCGCGATGAAAGGATACGCGCCTTGCGTTGTGTCTTGCTGCGGCCAGATTTTTTTCGGCGTGAACAAGAGCGTAGCACTTTCGGCATGGAAACCAATATAAAGCATGGCCTCTGGTTTTCGGTGGGGTGTGGCGGAACCCACAAGCTCGAACCTGACTCTGCTATTCTGCCGGGCATGGCTCGAAAGCCGCGGATTGCAATTGTCGGGGCTGGAAAAGTGGGTGGTGCCTTGGCGGTGTCATTGCGGCGGGCAGGATATTCCATCGATGCGATTGTGACGCGGCCGGGAGGCGCCTCGCTCCGCCGTGCATCTCGTCTGGCTCGTCAGGTTGGCTCTCAGGCGGTGATCTCCGGGACTCGGATCAAGGCTGACGCAATCTGGTTCTGTGTACCCGATGGAGAAATTGCTTCCGCAGCACAATCGCTCGCGCTCCTAATCCGCGGACAACCGATAGTCGCTTTACATTCCAGCGGCCTGCTCAGCAGCGATCAGTTGCACGGGCTGCGGAGGTCCGGAGCGAATGTGGCTTCGGTGCATCCGCTTATGAGCTTTGTGCCCGGTTCGCGGCCTTCACTGGCGGGCGTGTCATTCGCCATGGAGGGAGACGCCGCAGCCGTCCGCATGGCGAAACGCATCGTAAAGGATCTGCGCGGCGAACCGTTCTTGATCCGAAAGAAAGATAAAGCGGCGTATCACGCGTGGGCCACGTTCGCCTCGCCCTTGTTGACAGCTCTGTTGGCAACGACGGAGCGCGTGGCAGTTGCGGCGGGTGTGAAACCAACGCTTGCGAGACGGAGAATGATGCCGATCGTCTCGCAAACCGTGGTTAACTATGCGACCTTAGGAGCGCCCACTTCCTTCAGCGGTCCGTTTGCCAGGGGAGATGTGAAAACGATTAAACAGCACCTGCGCGCGTTGCGGCGGATTCCGACGGCGGGCGCGGTTTACAAGGCCCTGGCGAGGGCCGCTTTACAATACCTTCCAACAAAAAACCGCAAAGCTCTCTCGAAGTTTCTCCAGGGCTGACATTCAGGTGGCTGGTTGCGGTTCTGCACTTCTCGGTTACCGAAGGCTTCCTTGTGCCGCATCATTTCGTGCACGTGGAAGGGTGTCTTATCGGAACCTATTTACCGTGGCGTGAACAGGTGACCGAGTTTCTCTTTCTTGGTCTTGAGATATTCCTCGGCATGCTCGTTGGCCTCCACTTCGCAAGGCACGCGCTCCACTACCTTGACGCCGGCGCGTTCCAGCGCCTCAACCTTGTCGGGGTTATTCGAGAGTAGACGAACCCGCATAACGCCCAACTCCTTGAGCATCTCGGCGGGAAGCGTGAAGTCGCGATGATCGGCCCTGAAGCCGAGACGTTCGTTGGCCTCGACCGTGTCGAGCCCTGAATCCTGCAGTTCGTAGGCCTGCAGCTTTGCCATCAACCCAATTCCGCGTCCCTCCTGTTGCTCATAGATCAAAATGCCGGCACCTGCAGCGGAAATCATCGAAAGCGCGAGCTCGAGCTGCTGGCGACAGTCGCAACGCAGGGAATGAAACACATCGCCCGTGAGGCATTGGGAATGAACACGAACCAGCGGCGGAGCAGAATGGACATCGCCCTTGACGAGGGCCACCGCTTCTTCAACCGGCCCATTCTTTTGCCGGTCCTGGCCTGGCCCCTGGGCCGAGCTGACTTCGCTGCGGAAGCCATGAATGCGAAACTTTCCCCAGCGAGTAGGGAAAGCGGCCGAGGCTATTTGGCGAACTACGCTGACGCCCACCCCTGTATTATAGCGGTTCCAAACCGTGCGACCGGATGGTTACCTGTCCACAGGCGGTCTGAGGGTCAGCCTCTTGCTTTGAAGTGGAAGATTGCATCCTGCTTGGACACAATGGCAACTCCGTTTCGCGTGGCGGGACGAAAATGCCAATTCTCCAGCGCGGCCAGGACTTTGTTGTCGAGCGCAGGGCCGGCACTCTCGAGCACGCTCTTGCGAACGATTTCTCCTCGTTCGTCGATTGTGATCTCGACCACCACGTTGCCCTCCGAATCTGGCCGCTCCCACGGATACACAACCGGATCAGAGGTGGTGATAGGCAGGGCTGGTCGAATTTCGACACCGAAAGTTGCAGCACTGCCGAGCGTCCCATAAGGACGTCCCGGCGGAGCGCCATGGCCCAGGTTGGACACCGTGGATGTTTTTGACTTGCTTTCGGTCTCCGAGGGCGGTAATGGAATCGGTGTAGGCGGCAGTTTTGCCGCACTTGCATTCTGTTTCCAAGCCAGCCGCTGATGCGCAATTCTCTGATGCTGGTAGACCGCGGATGGGGTGTCGGGGGAACTATTGTGGCTGTTGTCCTGGACTCGAGCTGGCCAATACAGCGGAGTCACCGAGGTTCCATTCTTGCCCAAGGCTACCGAGGAAGGCGTTAAAAGCCTTGGTTGAGGCGCGTGTAGCAGCCAACCCAAAAGCAAAGTGTGCACAGCCAGTGACCATGCTACAAATCCGCGTTGCTTTTGAGGTGCCGCGAAATCGCCAGCAAGAGCGCTTACTAGGCGTTGAGATCTGAGATCGGTATTGGATACAGGCAGCATCGCGCAGTTTGATCGTAGGCAGCAGCTCTGACGCGCTTCGATCTATGGCTAGTTAGACGCGGCCCCGCGCTTTTCGTCAAGTAACTTTGCGCCTGTGGGTCGCCGCTCTTGGTGCGGGGAAGAAAACGCTGATAAAATCAGCAAACCAGCGGTCCAACCTGCCTGTGGGGCTATAGCTCAGCTGGGAGAGCGCATCGTTCGCAACGATGAGGTCGT
>Ga0137384_10001035_pt1 | contig 21704 bp, 20 predicted proteins | sample SagtaG_2_FD_104922 | JGI IMG/M metagenome (GOLD analysis project Ga0137384, IMG submission 104922) | Vadose zone soil microbial communities from Sagehorn Ranch, Mendocino, California, USA - Sage2_R_60_16 metaG | ecosystem: Environmental > Terrestrial > Soil > Vadose zone | place: USA... | reverse complement strand
CTTCTTTCTTCCTTTTGCGAAGGGTAACTTTGCCACACCGAGCGGAAAGGCAGAGCTGTACAGCGAATCGATTAAAGCTCAGGGCTTGGATCCCATGGTGGAGTACAGGCCGCCCGGCGAATCACGACACGGCGTCGAATTCGAATCGTTTCCACTGGAGCTGTTGGCGCGTAAAGCAGACAATTTTCTCAACTCCACTTTCTCGAACTTGCCAGTAACACAACAAATGGAAGAAATTGGCCTGCTGGAAATGAATGGCACAGATGCGCGAGCGCGGGGAATTGCAGATGGAGACCGGGTACGAGCTTTCAATCGACGAGGAGATATAGTGCTCACTGCTCGAGTAGACGGTGCGGTGCAGCCTGGTGTAGTGTCCGCCAAACTTTTTTGGGCCAAACTCAGTGCCGGCGGAAAAAACATAAACGTTCTCACTTCCGAAAAACTTACCGACCTAGGCAACTCCGCCACGTTTTATTCCGTCTTGGTTGAAGTAGAGCTCGCAAAATCGACTTCCTGAGGGCAACTGAGAGGTCAGTTTTTGGACGGTCTCTGCGGCACTACCGTATAATTGCGCTTTTCCATCATCCCAGAATTTGAGGTAGTCGCGATTCTTCGTTTTCATCAGGATAGCCCTGTCGCAACGAAGAGCGGGCACCGCCCCGTGTGGCCTGACCCGACTTCTGGGCCGACCCCATCCCATTCATTTACAAAGTTTTACATAGTAGACAGAAGATTTCTGATGGGATGGTTGATATGCCTTCTAGGGCTTTGCTCCCTCGGCAGTGGGCAGCAGGACGTCATCACGGAAATTGTAGTTCATGGCAACCGACGCATTCCGGCGGAGACGGTTCGTGCCCGCGTCTTTAGCCGATCCGGCGATGTGTATGATCCCGCCGCAATCGAGCGCGACTTCAATTCTCTTTGGAACACCGGATATTTCGAAGACATTAGGTTCGAACGTGAGCAGACGCCCAAGGGTTGGCGCATTCACATCTACGTGAAGGAACGGCCGACAATTCGTGAGATCGATTACACCGGCCTGAGTTCGGTCTCGAGAAGTGACGTGCTCGATCGCTTCAAGGAAAGGAAAGTTGGGCTGACCCCGGAGAGCCAGTACGATCCAACCAAGGTGAAAAAGGCCGAAGTCACCCTGAAAGAATTGCTTTCCGAGCATGGACGGCAGTTTGCGACGGTCCGCACTGAGGTTCGCCCTATTCCACCGGCTGCCGTAAGTCTTACCTTTGTAGTCAAAGAAGGGCCCAAGGTGAAGGTGGGCAAAATCCGTTTCGAAGGCAATAAGCACATAAACAGCCGCACCTTGCGCGCGGCAATGAAGAACCTGCGACCAATAGGAGTTCCGCACTCAATTTTCTTGGAAAATCTGTTCTCAAAGACATATGACGCCACCAAGCTCGAGGAGGACGCCGAGCGGGTTCGCAATCAATTTCAGAATCGCGGCTATTTTAAGGTGGTGGTGCAGGAACCCAAGACGGCGATTCGCGATTCCGGACACAAAGGTTTTCATATCCCCCTGATCATGAAGGGCGCCGGCAAGTCCGTGGACATAACCATCCCAATCGAGGAAGGCGATCAGTATCGCCTGGGCGGCATTACCTTCAAGAACAACAAGGCAGTGAGTAACGTGAAGGCATTGCGCGCGCTGTTTCCTCTCAAGGACGGCGAAATTTTAAATCGGGAGAAGATCGCCAAAGGGCTGGAAAGCTTGCGCAAGGCTTATGGTGAACTGGGATACATCAACTTCACTTCGATTCCCAACACGACCTTTGACGAGAATAAAAAGCTGGTCTTCCTCGACATCGACGTGGACGAGGGCAAGCAATATTATGTCCGGCGAATTGAATTCGCAGGAAATACCACCACACGCGATAAGGTGATCCGGCGCGAAATCGCTCTGGAAGAAGGCCAGGTTTACAACCGACGTCTTTGGGAGCTCAGCCTGCTTCGCCTGAACCAGCTAGGTTATTTCGAGCAGCTGAAACCCGATGATCCCAACGTCACTGAGCAGCATCTGAACGAAAAGGATGGCACGGTTGACCTAACCCTCAAGCTCAAGGAAAAAGGCAAGAATCAGATCGGATTGACTGGGGGGGTAAGTGGTTTGTCGGGGTCTTTCATCGGACTTAGTTACAGCACGAATAATTTTCTTGGTCTCGGCGAGACTCTTACTGTCCAGGCCAACATCGGCAACCGCCAACGCGACCTGATGTTCGGCTTCACCGAACCCTACCTGCGCGACCGGCCGTTGCAACTGGGTTTTACGGTTTACACGCGAAAGTTTAATTTTGACCAGGCACGAAATGCGGAGATTTTCAGCGGCCAAAGACTGAACTTGCCTTCGCCATTCCTGCAGAATTTGCAGAATTACACGCAGGCCAGCACAGGTTTTTCCCTGTCCCTGAGCTATCCGCTGCATCGCTCATTCAAGCGCGTGGGTTTGACTTACGCGTACGACCGTTCGTCCGTAATTGCGGTCAGCGACGCCTCCAAGATTCTGTTTACAAACCTGGCCTTTCGCGGCATCTCCGGCCCAAATTCTCTCTCTGGCATCGTCACGAGCAAGATTCTGCCGAGTTTTTCGTTTAATACAGTGGACAGCCCGTATTTCCCAAAGACCGGGACCAGTTTGTACCTGGGAGGTGAAATCTCGGGACTGGGTGGGACGGTGCGGGTGGTGCGCCCAATCGTACAGTACAAGCACTTCATCCCCATGCAGAACCGACGAAACACCATCGGGTTTAATCTTCAAGCTTCTTTTCTCAGCGGCTATGGCGGGCTGGTCGCGCCTCCGTTCGAGCGCTTTTACATGGGCGGCGACAACGATCTGCGAGGCTTCGATATCCGCTCCATCTCACCGGTCGCATTCCTTCCCGACAAGAGTGTGATCAGTCTGCGCAACCCCGACGGCTCTATCGTTCCCAAGGATCCGAGTAATCCTCTACGCGGCGCCTACACGATTCCACTGCCACTGCAGCGGATTGTCTTCCCTGGGGGCGACACCAATGTGGTCACCAACCTGGAATACCGAATCACTATTGCTGGCCCTGTTGCGCTGGCTCCGTTCGTGGATATAGGCATCAACCCGATTCTCAGAAACTCACAATTGCGCATCAACCCGGGTCAACTGAGCGATATTAATAACACGGCATTTGGATGTCCCGCGCTGGATGTTGCTCTCAACTGTCTCGGGGGACAGTTTCAAAATTTCTCAGAGTTCCTGAAGCCGGTCAGCAACACAAACTGGATTCCGCGGATGTCTACCGGACTGGAATTGCAAGTTTTTATGCCGGTGATCAATGCCCCGTTCCGCCTTTACTGGGCATACAATCCGCTGCGCCTGGATACCATCACCTCGGCCGCAGTTCCCATAACTAGGGACATGTTCCCGCCCGGGGCCGCGGGCGACTTTACTTTTCAAAATGCTGCCGCGGCGTTTTCTCCCAAGTTCTTTTTGAGAGAACCGCGCAAGACGTTTCGGTTCTCGGTTGCAACCACGTTCTAGAAGCTCGGATCGCGCGGTTTGACGATGGGGCGCAACTGTTCCTATAATGGTAAACACTCACCCCTGCAATTCGCATGATAGGGTGGTTATTACGCCTTGAATTCTGGCGTGGGACGCTGGTACGTCCGGCGATCCTCTCCAAGGAGTCTAGCAACCTCATGACAAGTAAGTTTTTACGATGTCTTACGCTTACCGCCTTCACGTTCTCACTGGCAGCCGTGGCCCAGACAGGGAGTCCTTCGGCGGCACTACCCGCAGCTCCCAGTGCCGCAGTGCCTAGCACCACAGGTCCCATGGCCACTAGCGCCGGGGGAACCAAAATCGGGACCATCAACGTTGAGCAAGCCATCTTTGCCAGCAATGAAGGCCAGCGCGATTTCGATGCCCTCAGCAAGAAACTGGAACCGAAGCAGAACGAGCTGAAGGGGCTGAACGACGAAGTAGATAATTTGAAGAAGCAGCTCAATACTCAGGGAGAGAAGCTCAACGAGCAGGCTCGGGCCACACTAGTGAAACAGATTGAGCAGAAACAAAAATCTCTTGAGCGCGCCGTTCAAGACGCGCGGGATGATGCCCAGAATCAACAGAACGAGATCGCACAACGCATATTGCAGAAGATGGCGCCCCTGTTAGTGAAGTACGCTGGGGATAACGGCTTTGGAGTGATCATTGATACTTCCAACCCATGGCCCAATGGACCGGTGCTTTGGGCTGGGCCATCGGTGGACATCACCAAGCCCGTTGTGGAAGCCTACAATGTGCAATCTGGTGTGCCTGCGCCTGCTCGCCCTGTCACGGCACCGAAGCCAACCGGAGCGGCGACCAAGCCTGCGGTCCCGCCGGCGGCCAAACCACAAGGTGCGCAGCCTCCGAAATAACGGCGACACTTCTGCCGTCAAAAAAGTTCCCGCCGGCCGCGTTTCGACGCGGCCTTTTTTCTTTCCGTAAGCAGGCCAGAAGACTGTTAGACGGTGTCCTTAGAGATGAGCTTCCCTATCTCAGGAGGATACGATGTTCGCCGATTCTGTTTGGCAGTCTCAGGGGAGTGATTCGCATCGCGGCTGGATAACGCTGGCCTCTTTCGTTGTGCAGACGCTCGCTGTTGCCACGTTGCTGGTTCTGCCGCTTCTTCATACCGAAGGGCTCCTGCCAATGCATTCAATAGTAGAACCAGTTTTTTCGCCGTCACTGGCAGGCGGGACATCAGACATTCGGCGCCCGAGGAACCAGCGCAGCAACCTTGCCAATACCACGCTGGTGGTGCCCAGGCCGACTTCTCACGAGATGAAGTTGATCTCGCCGGAGGATTCCCAGCCGCAGCTTGATGTCAGGCAGTTCGGCGTTCCAGGCGGAACCAGTAATCGCTGGAGCGACAACTCAATCATCAATTCGATTGCGAATCCGGCTTCTAATTTCGCTCTGCCCCCAACGCCTGTGGTCCAACGGCCGCGGATTTCCCGGATGATGGAAGGCAACCTCATCAATCGTGTGCAGCCGCTATATCCGCCGCTCGCAAAACAGGCGCGCATACAGGGACAAGTCGTATTACGCGCGGTCATCAGCCGTAGCGGCGCGATTGAAAATCTGCAGGTGCTCAGCGGTCATCCCATGCTGGTGCAGGCTGCCATGGATGCGGTGAAGCAATGGCGGTACCGTCCGTACTCTCTCAACGGAGAAGCCGTGGAAGTGGAGACGCGGGTCACGGTGAACTTCGTACTATCGGGCGGCTAATGAACAACACCTTCGCTGGTCCGGAGACGCATAGGCGTAGCACATGGGTAACGTCGGTGGCATAGGACGCCAGGCTATAATCGGCTGAAGTGGCAACCATCGAAATCTCGAAGCGGACCGCAACTCGACCGACCTGGGCCGAGATTTCACTGGCAAATCTGCGCCACAACCTTTACGTAGTCGAGCAACATTTAGGCCCTGACGTCACCGTATGTGCAGTGGTGAAGGCAGATGCTTATGGACACGGAGCTTTGGAGTGCGCCCAAACCCTTGAACAAGAAGGAACACGATGGTTGGGGGTGACATCTCTCGATGAGGCTATTCCGCTACGCGAAGCCGGGATCCGGACTCGCATTCTGTTGATGACTGGATTCTGGCGAGGCGAAGAGGAAGAAATCGTTCGTCTAGAGCTAACGCCCACCATTTGGGAAGCATCGCAAATTGAATTATTGGAAAAAGCCTCCGTCCGGCTTAGTGTTTCCAAACACCCCGTCCACTTGAAGGTGGACACCGGGATGGGACGTTTGGGTGTGACACCGGAAGAGCTACCCGGCATATGTTCGATGCTGAAGTCCTCATCCCACTTACGGCTCGAGGGGCTCTCGACTCATCTGGCCTCGTCTGAAGTGCTGGATGCACCTTCCGTAGACGAGCAATTGAAGTGCTTTGAAAATGTTCAACGACTGTTGCGAGACAACGGACTGCGACCTACACTGATTCACGCTGCCAATACCGGCGCGGTAATCTCACGCCCGAAGTCCTGGCATAACATGGTGCGGCCGGGCATCGCCTTGTACGGTTACTATCTGCCTTTTGAGCGAGCAGGCAGAGAGGTCAGCGGCAGCAAGTTGCGTCTGCCTGTGAAACCGGTTCTTACATGGAAGACTCGGATTCTGTCAGTGCGTGAGGTGCCTGCGAAACAGGCGCTCGGCTACGGCGGAACCTATGTAACCAAAGCTTCTGCACGCATCGCAGTCCTTCCCGTGGGTTACGCCGATGGATTGAACCGGGGGCTTTTCTCTGGCGGCCGAGTGCTTGTGCGGGAGCACTACGCCCCGATTGTCGGGCGAATTTCCATGGACCTCACGCTGGTGGACGTGACTGGTCTACCCGGCATCTCGGTGGGTGACGAAGTCGTGCTGCTGGGATCGAGTGACGGACTTAGCGTGGACGCTCGCGAGCACGCTGCGTTGGCCAAGACCATTCCTTACGAAATCCTCTGCGGAATTTCAAAGCGGGTTCCGAGGAGATACATCGTTTAGTCCGTTCAGCCGCTGGATGTTGAATCTAAATCCTGCTCGTTACCGTTCAATTGCTTTCAGGTCAATCATCCAAAACGTTTTGCTAATATTTTTACAATAAACATGTCCTCACGCTACATGCAATGGATGCATGACTGGGAAACCGGGCTCACGTCGGTAGACAACAATCGTGTTGTCCGTCCGCTGGACTGGGGCATCGAATGGGCGCGGGACTGGCCTTGCCGCAACGGATTCCCGCCCGGGCACATACCTCAGGACGGCGAGCAGTTCCTCCAGGATTTCAATCGGCGGATTGTAGCCGGGAGCGATGAATTCTATTCCCACGCCACACCCCGTGATTTTCGCCTGGAAAAACGGGAAATTCAGGTCTTCAGCACTCGCCAAAAGCCAGATCTGAAACTGGAAAGACAAGTACGTGGAACCTATGCTGAATTCTTGCGGTTCACTTCTCCTGCGCGCACGCCCTATCCCGAGAACAACCTGATGAACGCTCGCTGGTTTCCGGCACGCGGCAGGCGCGCTGTCGTGCTGCTGCCGCACTGGAACGCTGACGCGGTAGCCTATACCGGATTATGCCGCGCACTGAACTTGCTGGGCATCGCGGTTCTACGCATGAGCCTTCCGTACCACGATATCCGCAGACCCGCTGAGATTGATCGCGCTGATTACGCAGTATCTGCCAACATTGGGCGCACGCTTGATGCCTGTCGCCAGAGCGTTATTGATGTGCGCTCCTGCTTGGATTGGCTGGAACACCAGGGATACAAGCGGTTGGGCATTCTGGGCACAAGCTTAGGCTCTTGCTACGCTTTCTTGGCGAGCGCTCACGACCCGCGCATTCGGGTGGCAGCGTTCAATCATGCTTCCACCCACTTTGCCGACGTGGTTTGGCACGGCCAGTCTACACGTCATATTCGCCAGGGCCTGGAATCCCAAATCGATCTGGATCGTCTGCGCGTACTATGGAGCGCCATTAGTCCGATGTCCTATTTCCTCCACTTTGCGCGCGCGCCGAAGAAATCGCTCATTGTATATGCGAAATATGATCTCACCTTCCTTCCTGAATTCTCGCGCCATGTGGTGGAGCAATTTGAGCGGCTTGCGCTCGATCACAAGGTAGTCATCCTTCCCTGCGGCCACTACAGCACAGGCGAGACGCCCTACAAATACATGGACGGCTGGCACATAGCATCTTTTTTCCGCACAGCATTTGAAAGCTAGACATTGGCATTCAACATCTGGCCTGGTAAAAATGCGTGCAATCCACCCGCCTGGGTGGTCCAATGCGGAAGTGCTAATTCCTCGACGCTTAGCTAGAATGATTGGGATTTAGCACCTAGCCAAAGCTTGAGTACCGAACCTTTGATAGCTAAATGCTAAGTGCTAACAGCTGACTTGAGAGCTCAATCATGAAAAACATCTCCCAACCGCTGTCCGAAGTGGATCCCCAGATCGCCGCAGCCATCGATAACGAAGTACGCCGGCAGCATGAAGGCCTAGAACTGATTGCGTCGGAAAACTTCGTGAGCGAAGCGGTCCTGGAAGCCATGGGTTCGGTATTTACCAATAAGTATGCCGAGGGTTATCCCGGAAAGCGCTATTACGGAGGCTGTGAATTTGCCGATGTAGTGGAAGATCTAGCACGCGAAAGGGCCAAGAAACTTTTTGGAGCGGAACACGCAAACGTGCAGCCCCATGCCGGATCGCAGGCGAACATGGAAGCATATGCGGCGGTGTTGCAGCCTGGCGATACTATCCTTGGATTGAATTTGGCGCACGGCGGACACCTTACTCACGGTCACCATCTGAATTTCTCCGGCAAAACTTATCGGATCGTTCCTTACGGTGTCACCAAGGACAGCGAAACTATTGATTATGACGATCTCGAAAAGCTGGCGGAGAGAGAAAAGCCGAAGCTGATCATCGGAGGTGGAAGCGCATATCCACGGATTATTGATTTTGCCCGCATGCGCCAGATCGCCGACAAAGTTGGCGCACTCTATCTGGTTGACATGGCACATTTCGCCGGGCTGGTTGCGGGCGGAGTGCATCCGTCGCCGGTGCCACATGCACATATTGTGACTTCAACAACGCACAAAACGCTCCGTGGGCCCCGTGCCGGCATGATTCTTTGTCGGCAAGAGTTTGCCAGCGCCATTGATAAAGTGGTTTTTCCCGGCATGCAAGGAGGGCCACTGGTTCACATCATTGCCGCCAAAGCAGTCTGCTTTCATGAAGCAATGCATCCCGATTTCCGGGAGTATGCGCGCCAGGTCGTGCTCAATGCCAAAGTGCTGGCCGACGCTTTGGCGGGGGAAGGCTTTCGAGTGATTTCCGGCGGAACTGACACTCACCTGATGCTGATCGATGTTTTTTCGCAGGGAATGCTGGGAAGTGAGGCTGAGAAGGCGTTGGGCGAAGCGGGCATTACCGTCAACAAGAATGCGATTCCATTCGACACCAATCCTCCCATGAAGCCCAGCGGTATCCGCATCGGCACGCCGGCGCTCACCACACGTGGTATGAAGGAACCGGAGATGCGCCAGATCGGGCGGTGGATCTCTGAGACATTGCATCAGCGCAACGACGGGACGGTCCTGCGGAAAATTCGCGACCGGGTAGTGGAGATGGCAGAAGCTTTTCCCTTATATGCCGAGCGAAGGGCCAAGGCGCAGGCGGAAGTCCGCGCCTAAGACTGAAGGACGTTAGCCGCTTAAAATCTTTTCGTGAAAGTCGCCATCGATATCCGGAGGATGACCGAGTTTGGAGTGGGCACTTACACGCGCAATGTGGTGCGCGCCCTAGGCCGGCTGGATCAACATAATCAGTATTTCCTTATGGGTCCTCCGCAAAAGATGGCAGAGATCGGCCCGCTGCCGTCAAATTTCCAGTCTGTTCCGCTGCTTGATGGCGACACGACGGTAAAGGGGTCATTGGCATTCCGCAGCATTCTCAGAAATCTGAGTTGCGATCTGGTTCACATTCCCCATCTGTTCTGGTTGCCCAGAGCCCTGCCCTGCCCGTATGTGATGACGGTGCACGATGTGCTCGAACACATGTACCGCGCCCACGGCCACTCCGGGCTGCGGCGCTTTCTGCATTTTCAACTTACACGCAGGATGCTCAGAGGTGCGGCTCGGATCTTCGCAGTTTCCAGATTCACTAAGGGGGAAATCGAGAAGCTATTCGGTATTCCGGCGTCGCGGATCGAAGTTGTTTACAACGCCATTGACGAACGCTTTTTGCGTGGACATACAAACGACAGCGATCGCCAATTTCTGGCCGAGCGGTACCTCGTAAACTACCCTTTCATCCTGTATGCCGGGCGAATTAGTCCCCATAAGAACGTGGTTCGAATCATCGAAGCCTTTTCGGCTCTGAAGGCTGAACTCGATAAGGAAAGCAAATATCCCGATCTCAAGCTGATCATTATTGGGGACGAGCTCTCGAAGCATCCCGATCTACGTCGCACCGTCATCCGAGGCGGAGTGCAGAACGATGTGCGCTTCATGGGATTTGTTCCTATTGAAGTACTTCGCATTTTCTACGACTCGGCCAAGACTTTCGTCTTCCCGTCTCTGTATGAGGGATTTGGTCTGCCTCCGCTGGAGGCCATGGCGCACGGCACTCCGGTACTGACATCAAACACCTCCTCCCTCCCCGAGGTTGTGGGCAACGCGGCGGTGCTGGTCAATCCTGAAAATGTTTTCGAAATCATGCGCGCACTACATCGCGTATTGCTCGACCAGACATTGCGCGAGAGGATGAAGCAACGAGGTTACGACCAAGCCAAAAAATTCTCCTGGGACGCTTCCGCGCGGGAAATTCTTAACGTATACGAGAACGTGATAGGGCAGCGAAGCGAAAAAGTGCGATCACGCAACGATGAGGAATCGCTGCCGAAAGTAGCCAACACCTAACCAATCGCCGTGTGGCGCGGGCCCTCGCCCGCGGCCTTTGACCGGTCAGAATTGCTTCAGGGCTCAGTCTTTTTTCAGTAGCGACTGCCCAGGAGAGTTGACAGCCATCCGTTGCAACTTTCCCGAGATGCGCGCGCGCTCCGCTTCAGTCGTAGCAGCGGCGTGACGCTTTCTCAGCTTAACAATTTTTTCGTTGCGCGTGCGACGGCGGCGAATCTCGGGGCGACGGCTTGGTGCTGACATGTATCTCTCCTCATTGTTTTGGATATGGCAGCCAATATTGATCGGGAGGGCAAACTGCCTAGCCACAGATTATAGTCCACCCCCTCTAAGTTACTTCTAGAGCGCCGCGACTTGTGAGACTCCAAAGACAGCTCTAAGAGTCCCGGTAAATCACACGCGGAAGTGCGCCGATTTCCTCATCCATCGTGACCCGCCCATAAAGGCGGCTTATCTTCTCCATAAATTTAAGTTTTCAAAATATTTGTGATGCAAGTGAGAAGAATTATGTATTGGACTCTCACAGAGCGCGACCTGTAGTGTGCGCTCACTGGTCACGAGGTCATGAAGTCGTAGATGAGATGACCGTGCGGCCCAGGGGAGAAAGCGAGCAGTCAAAATGAATCGTGCTTCCTGGATAATCGTGGCCGTGTTGGGATTCTGTGTCGCATTTGTACCGCCTCCGCTATGCAGGGCTCAGAATCAGTCGTCGGCAATTGAACCCGCTCCATCGGAAATTTCGCAACGAATGCAGGAACTTGAAAAACAAGTTAGCGATCTTCGCAGCGAGCTTGCTGCACTGAAGCAAAACGACAGCATGGCCTCGAACACCAAAACTCCGACTCCAACCGAGGTTCCGCAGTCGAACCTCGTAACCACCGCGCCCGCGACTGCTTCGCCGACACCTGCGATGTCAATTGCGAGCCTCCTGGGTCCCACTTCGGTGAGCGGGTTCGTGGATACCTATTACAACTACAACTCTAACCAACCTTCTTCGCGGACAAACGGATTCCGCAGCTTCGACGTTGCCTCGAATCAATTCGCGCTGAATCTCGTCGAGCTAGTAGTGGACAAAACTCCGGATCCCGCGAACAGCAGGACGGGATATCACATCGCACTGGGGTTTGGGCAAGCCATCAACGCCGTCAACGGAAGTGATCCCGGCGGGTTGGGTTTTGATCAGTATCTAAAGGAAGCCTATTTCTCCTACCTTGCGCCTGTTGGCAAAGGTTTGCAGATCGACGTCGGCAAATTTGTCACTCCGCATGGCGCCGAAGTGATCGAGACTAAGGACGATTGGAACTACTCACGCGGCCTGCTTTTCTCGTATGCCATTCCCTATTTCCATTATGGCTTGCGTGCGAAGTATGCATTCAACGACAAGTATTCAGTCACCGGTTTCGTGGTCAATGGTTGGAACAACATCGTGGAGAACAACACAGGGAAGACTTATGGAGCAAGTTTTGGATGGAATCCCACGAAGAAGGTCGGCTTCATTCAAAACTACATGGCTGGTCCGGAGCAGACTAACGACAACTCCAATTGGCGGCAGCTTTGGGACACCGTGATCACCTATTCGCCGACGAGCAAGCTTTCGTTCACCGTCAACGGCGACTATGGCCGGGGCGATCATCCCATTCTGGCTACGTCTCCGACTCTGATCTTCGGTCCGAAACCTGTCTTTTGGACCGGAGTTGCGGCTTACGTCAAGTACGCCCTCAATGACAAATACACGGTTGTGAGCCGGTACGAGTATTACGACGATCACGACGGATTTACTACCGGAACGCCGCAGCACTTCAACGGCATCACGGGGACCTTTCAGCGCATGATCGCAAGCCACATCATGAGCCGTCTCGAGTTCCGGCGCGATATGTCAAATCTGCCGACATTCGTGAAAGGGAATGGGTTGCCCGTTACAGCTCAGAACACCATGACCGCGGGAGTTGTATTCATGTTCGACAGTCGCGAGGCAAGGTAAGGTGAAAGTCTTACATATGGATCTGCATGGTGAATCTATGGTCGCAACCGGGAATTTCGAACAGTTGCGAATCCTAACACGAGATGCGGGCAGCGCCGAAACTTGTGCTGCTCTCATGGGGGCGATCGGCTTGGGTTCAAAACCAAATTACCCCTGGGACCAGTACCCAAGCCGCGCCCGAACCAAAGATTTTGCAACTATTGCCTACATTGAACGGATATTTGTCGGACCCGACAGTGCACGAAGCTTGAACAAAATCAATTAACTCTGATTAAGGAGCGATCTATGTTTGCCAGGCTGCAAAAAGGAAGGAAGCTACCAATGGCGGAGAAGTTGACTCGCCTGAAAACTCGTTTGGGTGATCCTGAATGGCGTCGGTATGGGAAGCTCCTGTTTGCCGGCAAAGCTATGGGCATAGGTTTGGTACTGCTCATCATCACTGTAATCACCAGTCTTTTCTTCGGGCGGGTCCTTGCTGCGGATGTAGAAGTTAAAGCCGCGGACGTGGTCAATCCGCTCAACACAGTCTGGACTTTAGTGGCTGCCTTCCTGGTGTTTGGAATGCAGGTTGGCTTTACCATGCTGGAAGCCGGGTTCTGCCGATCACGCGAGACTGTAAATGTCCTGATGGAATGCATCGTGGACACCTGCCTTTGCGGTTTACTTTTCTTCGCCTTTGGTTTCGCGTTCATGTTCAGCCACGGCAACGGCTTCATCGGCTATCACTGGTTTTTCCTCAAAGATGTGCCTGCTACTTATGAAAGCACCGGAGTAGCATTCCTCGCATTCTGGCTATTCCAATTTGCTTTTGCCGACACCTGCTCGACCATCACTTCGGGCGCGATGATCGGTCGCACTGGTTTTGTCGGAGATCTGCTCTATAGCGTTGCGGTGTCGGGATTCATCTACCCCATCGTCGGTCACTGGGCTTGGGGTCCAGATGGCTTCCTGGCTGCGATGGGCAGCACCGGCCATTTCTTCTCTTCGCTGGGAATGGGCTTCCACGATTTCGCGGGTTCCACCGTCGTGCATACCATTGGCGGCTTCATTGCGCTGGCAGGCGCGATCGTTCTAGGTCCGCGACTGGGCCGGAAGTTCAAGCGCGATGGTGGCGGTCCCATGATGCCCCATGATCTAACGATCGCAGCCAGCGGCGGTCTCCTTCTCTGGTTCGGATGGTATGGATTCAATCCTGGCAGCACGCTTTCCGCGATGGACTTCGAAGGCATCGGGCGGGTTGCCACCAACACCACGCTGGCGGCGTGCGGAGCCGGCTTGACCGCGATGATCTACGCTTACATCCCGAACAAGAAATGGGACGTGAGCTTCACGGTAAATGGATTCTTAGCCGGATTGGTTGCGATCACTTGTCCTTGTTACTGGGTTAGTCCGACCGGCGCCATCCTGCTTGGGGGTGTTGCTGGAGTGATTGTGGTGGCAGGCGTCGAATTGCTGGAATGGCTCCGTATTGACGACCCGATCGGTGCTGTGCCGGTGCACGGCATATGCGGCATCTGGGGCACATTGTCGCTAGGCTTGTTTGCTTGCGGCAAATATGGTGCGACCGGACCGGTCGCACCGGACAACTCCGCTCCGCTGACCGGACTCTTCTACGGTGGCGGCACACAAGTGTTGATTGCTCAGGCGATCGGCAGTTTGATTGTAACGTCCGCTACGTTTTCGGTGGCCATGGCAGTGATGTATCTGGTCAATTTAACCGGAACGCTACGCGTTTCAGCCGAAGGCGAGGTCTATGGATTGGATCTTCACGAGCATGGCATTTCGGCGTATCCGGAATATGTCATCTCAGCTCTAGCTTCACCCGCAGGTGTGACGGCGCAACCCCGCGCCGCCGAATCATCACCGAGCTTGGCAGCAGCTAAGGCGTTGCAGCGGGTGGCCATGGAGACGAAGATCTCGTGAACCAATCCGAGGATTTTTACAGCCGGTATTTCCTGTTAAGAAGTCGTGCGACTTCGAGGGAAAGGACAAGATGACCAAACTTGAAGCGATTATTCAGCCATCCAGATTTGAAACCGTGAAGGAAGTGCTTTCCGAACTTGGCGTGGAAGGCATGACCATATCCGATGTACGCGGGCACGGTCGCCAGAAAGGTCACACGGAGAATTATCGGGGCCGGGAATACAGTGTTGACCTTTTACCAAAAATCAAGCTGGAAGTGGTGTTGGCGGACAACCTGGTGGACGCCGTAGTAGACGCCATTGTGCAGACCGCCGGTAGTGGAAAGATCGGAGATGGCAAGATCTTTCTCTATAAAGTGGAGGAGGCGATCCGTATTCGAAATCAGGAACGTGGAGTCGCTGCATTGTAGTTGTTCGGCTGTCTTGAGCGGGACGGGCACTAAAATCCGCGAGCTGATGTGTGCTGGTTGGGCACGCGCGGTATTGTGTCCCATAACCTTTCCTGATAGGAGTCATAAATAGATTCAATTTCCCCAAGTTTGAGTGGCTGGTTAAAGTAACGGTCTTGCAGCGCCTTTTACCGTTTCATCACGGCAGATAACGGTGAATCGTTAGTATATTGCGCGGGCGCGGGTTTATTCGACCTCCTGAGCCAAAGGAGCAAGACGAATTGTTCGCAGACACACGGGGCCTCAAGGCACTTCTAACTTGGCTGTTCCTTTGGACTGCGGTTTATTCTGCTTTCTCTCAGACGTCTTCAAGGCTGACGCCGGCCACAGTTGAGAGTCAAACGGAACGCATCGCCCGACTTGAGCAAGCTGTCACCGAGGCCAAAAGTTCGGCAGATAACTCATGGATGCTAGTGAGTTCCGCGCTCGTACTGTTGATGACTGGCCCGGGCTTGGCTCTTTTCTATGGCGGGCTTGTACGCAAGAAAAATGTGCTGGCCACCATGATGCAGAGCTTTGCCTTAATGGCGATCGTCACAATCCTCTGGGCGCTGATTGGTTACAGTCTCTCGTTTGGATCAGGCAACAGCTTCATTGGCGCATTCGACCATATCTTCTTGCGAGGTGTGGGCGTCCAGCCGGATGCAGCTTATTCCGCCACCATTCCGCAACAGACCTTCATGGTGTACCAGTTAATGTTTGCCATCATCACCCCTGCGTTGATCACTGGAGCATTCGCCGAGCGGATGAAGTTCAGTGCCATGGTTCTCTTCATGATTTTTTGGTCGATCGTAGTGTATGACCCGATGGCCCACATGGTCTGGGGAAAGGAGGGTCTGCTGAACGCGGCTTTGGGCGGACGGTTCCCGACACTCGATTTTGCCGGAGGAACCGTGGTCCACGTGACGTCTGGAGTGTCTGCGCTGGTGTGTGCCCTGTATTTGGGAAAACGCGTCGGTTATCCGCGAGAGCCCATGCCGCCGCACAGTGTGGTATTGAGTTTTATAGGGGCCTGTTTGCTTTGGGTGGGATGGTTCGGATTCAACGCCGGAAGCGCACTGGCCGCAAGTCCACTGGCAACGAGCGCTTTTGTAGCTACGCATTTCGGAGCGGCGGCAGCTGCCCTGGGTTGGGGATCAGCGGAGTGGATCAGAAATGGCAAGCCCAGCACCCTCGGTACTATTTCTGGAGCCGTGGCTGGACTCGTGGCCATCACGCCGGCGGCGGGATTTGTCAGTCCCATGTCTGCTCTTGCGATCGGCTTGATCGCCGGAGTGGTGTGTTACCTGATGGTCGCGCAGGTAAAGTCCAGATTCGGCTACGACGATTCCCTGGATGCTTTCGGGGTTCATGGTGTAGGTGGAACCATTGGGGCCATCCTCACAGGGGTATTCGCGTCGCGCGCAATCAATCCTATTTTCAAGGACGCGCGAGGGAATGCCATGGGGCTGGGCATCCTTGATGGAAACGCCGGTCAGTTGCTTAATCAGTTTGTGGGTGTGGTGGTCGGCTGGGTTCTAGCCGCAGTGGGAACACTGGTTATATTGAAAGTTGTCGACTTAGCGATCGGATTGCGGGTTACGGAAGGTCACGAGATTCAAGGCCTGGATCTGTCGCAGCACGGAGAAGAAGGCTACAACTTCGAAGTGTCAGCTTAAGGCGGGACGACGGAGCAGCGGCATTATTGGCGACGAGCTCTATTCTTCAGACGGAACACGATGACAAAAATTGAAGCTGTGATTCAGACGTCGAAATTGGAAGCGGTGAAAACCGCACTTCACGAGATTGGTGCGGAAGGGATGACCGTGCTCGAGGCTCGAGGTCACGGAAGGCAGAAAGGACATACGGAGTTTTATCGTGGACGAGAGTATACGGTGGATCTGATTCCCAAGATCAAGCTGGAAATGGTATTGGCTGACGACATGGTGGAGAGAGCAGTAGAAGCGATCGTGAATGCCGCGCGCACCGGCCAGATCGGCGACGGCAAGATTTTCTTATCAAAGATTGACGAAGCGATCCGCATTCGAAACCAAGAGCGAGGGGTGAGCGCGCTCTAGATCCCAAGTTCTCTGCTCCGCATTCACTGGATGCTCGGCTTATCCGTTTTATTTCATACTCGCAACAAGACTGAAATCGTATGTCATTCACGGCTGTCACTTTTACAACGCAGGACTTTTTCAAAACCGAGTCCGAGAAGATCCGGGCTAGATTTGAAGATTCGCACAATGGCCAAGCCGCTGTTCGCGAGCGTTCGGATCTGGTCGACAAGGTCACAACGCAGTTGTGGGACTCCGCTATAGAGAGCTCGGAAGAGTTGGGAAACGTTTGCGTGGTGGCCCTGGGAGGTTACGGGCGCCAAACATTATTTCCGTGTTCCGATGTCGACCTCTTATTCTTGTCTCCAACATCGCCGGACGAACAGGCGCAGAAGCAGATCCGCAAGCTTTGTCAGGATCTTTGGGATTTGCACCTCCGCGTCAGCCCAACTACGCGAACCTTGGCTGATTGCGGCAAGCTTCATCGTGACAACGTGGAGTTTAATATCTCGCTTCTCGATTGCCGGTACATCTGCGGTGACAAGGATCTGTTTGAGCAACTTCGGGAACAGATCATTCCGAAGATGGTGGCCCGGGATGCCACCGAATTGATGCAGAGGCTCGCCGATCTGACGCGGGCGAGGCACCAAAAATACGGGCAGACGATTTTTCACTTGGAACCAAACATAAAAGATTGCCCAGGCGGGTTGCGCGACTATCAGGTTGCGTACTGGCTTACGCTGATTTCAGAACTTGAGAAAACGCGTGTCTGGCCCAAAGCAGAGAATGTTCTACCAGCAACGCTACGCGAAGATTGCGGCACAGCTCTGGATTTCCTTTCGGCCGTGCGATGTTTCTTGCATTATCGGCAAGGGCGAGACCTCAACGGGCTTACGTACGAGCTCCAATCTGAGGCCGCCGCGGCTGGAATCGGTTCTGCGACAGCGACGCGAATTAGTCCGAGCGAGTGGATGCGAGGTTACTTCCGGCACGCTCGCGCGCTTTACCGGCTTACGGTTCTGCTGGATGAAGTGCCTCAGGCACGCTCGGGCCTGTACAGGTTTCTTGAAAACAGAAAGTCGCGGCTCTCCAATGCTGATTTTTCGGTGGTGGATAGCCGAATTTTCTTACGGCAGCGCTCCTCGGTGGAAGACCCAGCCGTGGTCTTCAGTCTTTTTGAATTTGTCGCTCGGCACGGACTGAAACTAAGTGCTGAAACTGAGCGATGCGTCGAGGCTGCAATTCCTAGCATGCAGCAGAGGGCAAATCAACATTCGGAACTGTGGGCACAATTACGCCGAATATTGATATTGCCTCATGCCGGTGCAGCTCTGCGCGCCATGCACCGGACGGGCTTGCTGGTCCTCTTCTTTTCAGAATTCGGAGCCATCGATTCGCTGGTCATACGGGACTATTACCATCGCTACACTGTGGATGAGCATTCCTTTGTCGCCATCGAAAATCTGCACGCGCTTCGCGCCCCTGGCGACGACCTGCAGCGGCGCTTCCGGGACGTTCTGGATGGAATCGAAAAGCCCGACCTCCTGTTTTTGGCTCTTCTCTTACACGATGTCGGCAAAGGCGTCGAGACGCCGAATCACATCGAAGGAAGTCTCCAGGCCGCGGACAAGATATTCCAGCGCCTTCGCCTGGAAATAGACGATCAAGACACAGTGCGCTTCCTGATTGGAAGTCATCTTCGAATGTCGGCAACAATGACAGGGCGCGACATCTTCGATCCTAAGGTCGTGCAGGAATTTTGCGATTCGGTAGGCACCACAGAACGGCTGAAGATGCTCACTTTACTAACCTATGCCGATATCAAGGCCGTGAATCCAGAAGCTCTCACTCCGTGGAAAGCGGAAATAATCTGGCAGCTCTACGCCGCCTCTTCCAACTATCTGAGCCGAACCGTAGACGACCAGCGGGTGGATGCGCAGACCTCGAACGAAGATCACATTAAGCGGATTGTTTCGGCCGCGTCGCCAGACGTCGACTCCAGACAACTGATCTCATTCCTCGAAGGATTCCCCAAGCGTTATCTGCTGACGCATACTCCGGACGAAATCGTCTCTCACTTCCGAATGCATCAGCACTGGGACGGTGTGGAACCTCAGGTTGACCTTCTGAAACAGAATGGCTACTACCAGGTTATTTTGCTGACCGTGGATCGTCCTTCGCTTTTCGCCCGGGTAGCGGGCACGCTTTCCTCCTGGGGCATGAATATCCTGAAAGCGGAAGCGTTTGCCAATAAAGCTGGAACCGTGCTGGATACGTTTCGCTTTGTCGATCTTTTCCGAACCCTGGACATGAACCCGACTGAAAAGGCACGTCTGAAACGAAGTCTGGAAGATAGCCTCTCCGGTGAAAGTGACGTCAGGGAAACGATGGAAACGAAATTCAAGCCGGCTACCAAAATCCCCAAGGTGAAAATTCAACCTAGCGTTCGCATCGACGACGAGAGTTCCTCCCACAGCACCCTTATCGAAATTACAGCGCAGGATCGTCCCGGGCTGCTGTACGACATCAGTTCCAATCTTGCTGGGCTGGGCTGCAACATCGAGGTAGCAATCATCGATACGCAGGGTCAATCGGCGATCGACGTGTTTTATGTTACGCAAGGCGGAGGAAAGCTAGACCCTTCAATAGAGAGCAGGATGCGGGACGTTCTCCTGCAACTGCTCTGAAGCAAAAATTCGCGTTTCGTGATCTATTCCGCGAGAAGGACATCCAAGGTTCGTGCCAACTCTGCTTTTTCCAGTTTCAAACCAGGGCTTTCATCGTGAGTACCGTCTGTAATTCTGGCGAGTTGTTGCGCGAACAACCGCGCGGCATCGTCGCGAGATATGTAAATGACGGCCTTCGGCAAATCCAACTGCCAAGTTGTTTGGTCGTGGTTGTTAATTGTCCAGCGTTGCCGGTCGTGGCGATTCTTCTGATCGAGCTGGCCGTCGGAAAACGTTAACGGCCCATCGATACGGATATCGACTGTTCCTTTTTTGCCTTTAACTTTTAGCCGCTCCACTTTGATCTGGTCGAACACTACCAGGGGCACCCGCAGCTTTGATAAATCCTGTGTGCGGAGAGAATCCCCATAGTCGTTGGACAGTTTGAGAAACGCATTACGAATCTGCTCCGGACTCAGACGCATAGAGTCCACTGCCAGTGTGTCCATGATCGAAAAGTTCGCGGTCTCAAGAACCGTTGAGGAGTCGGATTTTTCTTCGGCTCCGATGTCTTCCACGCTTTGGTCTCGATTCGACGACTCTGCCATCAGCGTACGTTTTACATAGCGATAAAATCGCGGTCTCCCCCGTCCTCTCCAATACGACGAATCGTAGAAATCCACTCCTACCCCCGAGCGCAGTGAACTGTAGAAAGAGTGCTGAGCCGGGCTAACTATGATTCCCACGTGTCCTGGCCAGACAATCAGGTCGGCAACTTGCGGGGTCGTTACCCGTTGAAACTCATTAATTCCGGAATAAAGATCGGAGGAGCTGGAATAACGATATGGAAATCCTGCGCGGCTATAGATCTCGTGCACCAGATGCGAGCAGTCTGGCTTGGAACGAGACACTTGGCGGCCAAGCGCCGCGCTCACCACTAATAGCCTATCGTCCGAGCTCATTAAAACCGAAGATGTCGCGTGTCGGTTGTCATTTTCACCGCGGGCTCGGGGAGCCAACATCGCGGAATTCTCACGCCTTTCAGGAGTTTGTTGGGCATGCGGAGTGGCAGCAGCAAACAATACGATCAACAGAGTTCGCGCTTTGACAAGAAAGTGCATAGCTCAATTTATTGTGATGCGATCCGAATGGCGAGCAGGGCTTACGGGAGTACCGAAATCAGCATGTCCTGAGGGACAATCGGAAGTGAATGATCGAATGTTTCCAACAGTTTAGACGTTGACGAACCGGCAAAGAAAGATTAGCAGCCGGACCTGTAAGCCGAATTCGCCGGGTCACATTGCAGCCACGTAAGTTATTGAATCGGAACCGGCGAGACCTGTCAATGATGTCAACTTTGTCAGTGTTGGCAGGTTTTGCGTCACACCGGCGTCACACTTCCAATGGCCGGGGACAACGAGTTTGCCTGGCTGAAGGCGGAGGGTCTGCTAATTCCAACTGCCCTGCCCGAATCCTGCCGATAGCGAATTCGCCTGCGACCTTGACGTGCACGCCTCTTCTTACGCCATTTAGCGTTACGTCAAGCGGTGTAACACCCAGTTTCCCGCTCACTTGCTGTGCTTAGCCGGTATGACGGTTTAGCAAATGAATCGTTTTCACCGCCCTCACTCGTTTTCAAGCAGTTACATCCGTGGATTACGTGTCTACGTCGGGTATCGTAGCTCTCATACGGCATCTACTGTGCTCCGGGTTGTGCTCCGCTCAACAACTTGAATCCTGTACGGCGCACGTGCCGATACTAGCTACCAAATACCCACCCCCTGAGCTCTACCTTGACACGCTTTGAGCCAACGGAACATCAACGACTTACCAAGCATTTTCGGGCACTTTCAGAGCATTTAGAGCACTGGGGAACGCTTATTGGCCCCAGATTGGCCCCAGAAAATTGCCCCGCGAGCGGTTCGGCAGCCGTTGGCCCAGACTAGCCCCACGAGAGATTTTGTCTGAATCCCCCGTGTGCGTTTGCTACAATTTACGTTCGTAGGCTCGAGGAGATCATATGTCGACCACAACGACAACCTCGACTCCGCCGGAAGTAAAAGCGGCACCCATTAGCCTGACCCCAAATGCGATTGCCAAGGTAAAGGGAATCATGGCGCAACCTCGACACCAGCGCGGGCATGATGGACAAAGTGTTCGATATGGACGGCCTTAAAGTGTTCGTGGACGCCACCTCGATCATGTACCTGAACGGCT
>Ga0137384_10001026_pt1 | contig 21788 bp, 19 predicted proteins | sample SagtaG_2_FD_104922 | JGI IMG/M metagenome (GOLD analysis project Ga0137384, IMG submission 104922) | Vadose zone soil microbial communities from Sagehorn Ranch, Mendocino, California, USA - Sage2_R_60_16 metaG | ecosystem: Environmental > Terrestrial > Soil > Vadose zone | place: USA... | reverse complement strand
GTAATATTGCAGGGCGCGTTCAAGCGGCATCTGTCCATCTTGCAAAGCTGTTACAGCAGCTTCGAGTTGTGCATAAGCTTCTTCAAAAGTTAATGATTCCATCATTCACCATCCATGCGACCATTTAAGGAGGTTGCGTCCGAGTTCGTACAGTTGCTCCTCCGCGTCATTGTTAGTTCTTCAGATTCTACGTACTTCAACTGGAATACTGCCATCAGTAACCTGAATTGTTAAACTTTCGCCAGGCCGCGTTTGCTTTATACTGGTAACTATTGTTGAGTCAATATCACGACGTACTACGGCATAGCCACGCGCGATGGTTATCAAAGGGCTGAGAGTATGCAACCGCAAAGCCATACCACTCAAGCGTTCGCTACGCAATGTGAGTATGTGCTGTAAGCTTGTCTGTAAAAGTGCAGAGGTATCGTCAAGCTGTTGACGGCGCCTATCCAGCAGGCTACTGGGATTGGCTCTTTGCAGGTCACGCTGAATACGCTCCAGTTTCTCGGCCATATCTCCAAAACATTCTTCCATCAATTCAGTTAATTCCAATTGTTTTGCCTGGATATCAATTTGCCGTTCAGTGATGTCAGGCACCGCCTTGGAAGCCGCCGCAGTGGGAGTGGATGCTCGATAATCCGCGACAAAATCTGCAATGGTGAAATCTGTTTCGTGGCCGACGCCACTGATGACAGGGATGCGAGAACGGGCAATAGCTCGTGCTACGATCTCCTCGTTGAAGGCCCACAACTCTTCAATGGAGCCACCTCCACGTCCAAGTATAATTACTTCTGCCTCACCATGCTCATTAAGAAGGTCAAGGGCGGCAGAGATAGAGGCGGGAGCTTCACTTCCCTGCACCAATGTCGGAGCCAGAAGTACTTCTGCTAAAGGATAACGCGCATGAAGAACACGTAGCATGTCTCTCAGTGCCGCTGCCTGAGGTGAGGTTACAATGCCAACGACAGCGGGTTGTTCCGGCAACGGGCGCTTGCGATTCTCATCGAAGAGACCCTCCGCAGCTAAGCGCGCCTTGAGTTGCTCAAAGCGGAGGAAAAGTGCTCCCTCCCCTATCAACTCAACACATTCAACGTACAGTTGAAGTTTGCCATCTCGCTCATAGTATGAAATACGCCCGTTAGCGGTAATGGCTATACCATCACGAAGGACGGGCGCCGATGAACGTAAACGGGCGTTCTTAAAGAAGACACAATGCAATTGTGCCTCAGCGTCCTTGAGAGTGAAATAACAATGGCCGGAGGAGTAGGTCTTGCATCCTGAGATTTCACCCTGAACCCAGATATTCTGTAAGACATCATCCACTTCCAACAGTTCTTTTAGATAGCGAGATAATTGAGCAACGCTCAACACAGTAGGAGCATCTAAATAGTACATCAGATTCCCTCTCCCTCGGTTGAGCTATCGATAACCATGAGTTTTTGCCCATACTCTACTGGCTGTCCTTCCTGCGTCAAGATTTCAACGACACGTCCAGCGACTGGTGACTCCACATCATTGATGACGTTCAGTGATTCGATCGTTGCCACGAGTTGCCCCTCCTTCACATGATCACCCACCGCTACCAGGGTTCCTCCTCTGGGTTTGGCCCAAACGTGAAAGATACCTACCAGGTGAGAGGAGATGTAGTGCTTCGTTTCTGCAGATGCAGTGGTAGAAACAGTCAATTGAGCATCCGTGGAAGGTACTTCAACCTGGGGCTTCATGACAACTCCCTGAAGTTGCCCATTGTGTTCATCAAGCTTTATCTTGCGCAACACCAGGTGCGTCCCTTCTTCAGCTTGCCTGAACTCCAATTCGGAAACGTCACTTTGGTCGAGCAATTGCACCAGGCGCTGCAAAAGCTCAACGCTGATAACAGTGGCAGTTTCGCTTGCCTCGCTGTCAAGCTGCCCTTTATCATTTTCTCCAATGGAGGGGGATATTCGGCGTCCCGCTCGGTGGGTACCCTGTTTTCCATCCATACTACTCTCTCCTGGCGGGAGCATGATAGTGAAGACGAACAATGCCGCAATCGGAAGATGATCAAAACAGTTAGAATAGAGGGGAAAACGTTGTCCCACCTGCCGCGATCAGTTCGTACATGTTCACTTTAACAATCCTACGCTCGCTCTACATATGTACCAGACGTTGTGTTGACACGTATCAAATCACCATTTGAAATGAAAAGTGGCACCTGCACAACAAACCCGGTCTCGGTAGTGGCAGGCTTGGTACCGCCTGTAGCAGTATCACCTTTGAAACCGGGCTCGGTATAGGTCACCTGCATGACAACCTTTTCAGGTGGCTCGACGGAAATTGGTTCTTCCTCATATGTGATGAGATCAAGTTCCAGGTTATCAATCAGGAAGTTTTTCGCATCACCAAGTTGCTGTGCAGTCAGCACAACGTCATCATATGTACTGGTATCCATGAAATGATATTGATCGTCATCCTGATACTGGTAGGTCACTGTACTACGATCGAGATAGACACGTTTAAACTTTTCACCTGCATCACATGTACGATCAAAGGTGGAGCCGGTGCGCAGGTTACGCAGTTTCATGCGCACTATCGCACCGCCGCGCCCCATTTTTACATGCTGCCAATCCAGTACGCTGCACATCTGCCCTTCAAATTCGATGGTTACACCTTTCTTCAGGTCACCCGTGGATATCATAGAGTATAGCTCCTTGTAGGTTAGCTCAACACATTACGGCAGTGGCATCAGCGTTGTAATACAAGTTCGGTTGGTGACTGGGTTAATACCTCAACGCCATTTTCTTTTACCAGGACACAATCTTCGATACGCACACCACTCCATCCAGGAATATAGACCCCTGGTTCGACGGTAACGACAGTTCCTGCTGGTAAAACCATGGTATCTGGCGACCGAGGAGAGAGATTGGGACCTTCGTGTGTTTGCAACCCTACACCATGCCCTGTACTGTGAACAAAGTATTCTGATAGCCCGGCAACATTCAATGCATTGCGGGCTAAAGCATCGGCAGCACTACCAGCAATTCCTGCATAGAGGCCAGCCTCGCATGTTTTCATCGCATTAAGAACGGCATCGTATATCTCTTGCATACGCGCTTCAGATGGCTCTCCAAGACAGATGGTACGGGTCATATCCGCGCAATATCCTTTGTAACGAGCGCCCATATCAATAGTAATGAGCTCACCACGTTGAACACGCCGTTCACTGGGGTGTGCATGCGGCATTGAGCCGTGCGGTCCAGAAGCGACGATCGAATCAAATGAGAGACCATCTGCACCTTGTGATATCATGTAGCGCAAGATCTCCCACTGTATCTCCTTCTCTGTCATGCCAGGCTGAATCCAACTACAAAGATGCGTAAATGTCTCATCTGTGATAGCAATAGCACGTTTCAGCAGCTCTATTTCATGTGGTTGCTTTACCTGGCGCAGCTTCTCTATAGAGCTATCCTCAAAAGGATGAAGCGTAAAAATACTTTCGCCGCTACGACGAAGCTTTTCATACTCGGCAAACGTGAGCATCGCTGATTCGAACCCAATGTTTTGCCAGCCATGCTCCTGAGCTGATGTGGCAATCGCAGCCCAATATTCGCGAGAAGGGGGAACGTTCACCTGCCAACCTTGCGCCTCGTTCTCGACCACTTCTTTATAGAGCGGATTTGTGAACAATATTTGTTGTTGTCGTCCCACTAGTAATAGACCGGCACCTTCCACGTCATCATTAAGCCATCCACTTAAATAGGAGCGATTCTGTGGCTGTGTCACCATATATGCATCTAGCCCTTGTTCGGCCATCCATGCACGCAGCTGATTCATTGCTTCTTGACTCATACGTTTCCTTCTTTGACCTGTTCGCGCACCAGTTCAACCAGTGCCTCCAATGCCAGGAGATATCCACGCCAGCCCAGCCCAACGATATGTCCTCGACAGACCGACGCGATCAGCGATTGATGTCGAAATGGCTCACGGGCATAAATATTACTGAGATGTACCTCGATGATAGAAGGTTTCACCATCGCCAGGGCATCGCGCAATGCAATTGAGTAGTGTGTCAAAGCACCGGCATTGATGATAATACCATCTGCACTACCTTCGTGTTCCTGTAGATAATCAATGAGAGCGCCCTCGTGATTCGATTGGAAACAATGCACTGTTGCTTCCAACTCCTCTCCTCGTTTTTGCAGCATCGAACAAATTTGCGGGAGGGTCACCATTCCATAAATAGCGGGTTCACGGGTCCCCAAAGTATTGAGATTTGGACCATTGACGACCAATATATTTAACATCGAGTTAAGGCCTTTTCTCTGCGAAGAATGCTGTTATTACGCTCTCAACCAGTTCATTGGGCACCGGTGTAACTGTAACGCCTCCCATTTGCTTTGGTAGAACCCACCGTACCTGCTTACCCGCCACTTTCTTATCCAATTGAATAGCAGAGAGGATATCCTTTACGTGTACTGACCCGGCATAAGATGTTGGTAAGCCTAATGCTTCGAGCAGCTTATTCTGTCGCACCAGCTCCGCTTCGGGAAATAAACCAGCTTGCTGAGCGATACTACCTGCCACTACCATACCTAATGATACCGCTTCCCCATGTAAGAATTGACCATAACCCGCTACATTCTCCAGAGCGTGTGCGACGGTGTGGCCGTAGTTAAGAATAGTCCTCCGCCCTTGTTCGCGCTCGTCCTCCTCTATTATCGCTGCTTTCAAGGCGATACAGTTCATAACAATCTGACAAAGTAGCGTAGCCGGGGGATTGGTAAACTCTCGTAAGGTGTCAGCATATTCCTCAAGCCGGGCGAACAATTCCGTGTCGAGTATGATACCATACTTTACAACTTCTGCCCAGCCCTCGGTGCGTTCCCGAATAGGTAGCGTCAAGAGTGTTGCGGGATCGACCAGTACTAGCCGTGGATGATAAAAGGTGCCAATGAGATTCTTCCCCATAACATGATTGATGCCTGTTTTGCCACCAATTGCGGAATCGACCTGGGCAAGTAAAGAAGTTGGCACCTGTACCAGAGGGACACCACGCAGGTATGTAGCAGCTGCATAGCCAACCACGTCACCCACCATACCACCGCCGAGTGCAATAATTGCCTCGCCGCGTTCAGCACGCTGTTTTATTAGCCAATCATAAAGTGCACTGAGCTGTTCCTGTGATTTACTCACCTCTCCAGCCGGTACTGTATACAATTGAGGTTCGAAGCCAGCACTGGAGAGTGTTCCCATGATCATGGATGCATAGAGTTTGTGAATGTGACTATCAGTTATAAGAAATACTCTCGGAGGTAAGTTAAGCTTCTTAAGATGCAGTGGAAGCCTGCCCAGGCCACCCCATTCCACTACTGCATTATACCCCTTGTCTACGTGAATGCGCTGTACATCAAGGATAGGAGGTTCCCCGACAAGCTCACCTGAACTGATAAACATTGCGATGATTTCCTGGGCAACTCGTTGGGCGGATTTGTTCAGTGTCGAGCAGGTAAAATGAGCATCCTCATACCATATTGAACGATCTTGCAACAACGTTCGCAGAGATTTCAAAGGATCGGAACCAATTAATAGAGGGCGAATCTCAGGAACTTCCCCCTGCGCTTGCTTTTCGTGGTGCTGCCTGTTCAAGCGGTCAAGCGCGGTCTGGGGATCAACCATCAAATAGACTGAAACACCACGAGAGCGAATGAGCGAACGATTCTCCGCTTTCGTGACGACACCCCCACCAGTCGCAACAACGGCATTCCCCTCAGATTGAGCGACCTGGGCGAGCAGGCGGCTCTCACACGAGCGAAAATATTGTTCACCGAAGTGCTCGAAAATAGTGGAGATATGCTCACCACACTCGCGCTCAATGAGTACATCGATATCAAAGAAAGGTTTGTTCAGCCGCTGCGCCAGGATACGACCGATGGTACTCTTCCCGCTACCAGGAAGTCCAATTAAAAATATGTTATGCATAGCTGCCATTGTACCATGGCTGAAGTACTTTGTGACGATCAAAAATGAGCAAGTTAGAGGACAAACTATCAGTACAATTCCTCACCCCTGATCGTCGTACTCAGTGTAGTCAAAAGACTGAAGTTCGATGCGTCTAAAGGAGTTAAGCTGGGCGTTGATGCTGCCCCAGTCCGTACGTATCCTTGAGAGCGATTATCGATGACCCGATATTGAGTACCAAAGGAAAAGACAAATTGCTGCATTTGTCCTGTCTGGCGATTCAATACCAGGATATCATCACCAGTTGAACAATTATGGGCAGCTAAGCAGCGAGAACGATCCAGGAAAGCGCCTATGAGTACCTGCCAGCGATTGTCCCAGGCGGGCATAGTAATTTGATGCTTTACTATGAGAGAAGCATCAAAGGCAATAAACGTACTCTGTAATGTCTGTGGATCATAGAGCATCACATTCAATGTCGGCGTGCCAAAGTGACCGACGTAGAGCGCTTGATTTGCACCCCAACCAGAGAAACCCCTGCGATCTGATAACGATAGGTCACTCTTCAAGATTTCTATCTGTGCATCCCCGCTGCTAGGATCATAGAGCAGCACCTGTGAACGTCCAGACCCTATGAAATCTCCACTATGTACCTCCCAGTTCGCGTCAAGATTATGGATCGCTTGATAATGTGAAATTTGCAACTTGGCATCAAAGCTTACTAGGCGTGCCTCACCTAGCATGCGATCATAAAGAAAGAGCGCGTCCTGACTGCGGCTTACAAAACTACCGGTATACACCTCCCATGAGTTATCCAACAGGGTGTATTGTTGAAAATGGAGGACCTTAAAGTTTTGATCGAAGTTGACTACATTTACATTGGATACGACAACTTGCTCAGTGGGGCTGCTGACCGAACTGCTCAAATCATTATCTATCGGTAAGCCCTGATTGGCACCGTGTAGAAGAATTAGCGCTGTCTTTGTCACACGAGTCTTTGCCGAATTCGTTTTCTGCCCGGGTGTTGGACTGGGGCACGTTGTTGAATTTCCCGGGGACACAACTGTTGCTACGCTCGTAGCACAGGTAAGTTTCGGCGTTGGGCTCGGTGTTGGGCTCGGCTTTGGCGTCGGACTTGGCGTCGGACTCGGTTTCGGTGTCGGGCTCGGCGTTGGGCTCGGTTTCGGTGTCGGACTCGGCTTTGGCGTCGGACTTGGCGTTGGGCTCGGCTTCGGCGTCGCGCTCGGTGTCGGACTCGGCTTCGGTGTTGGACTTGGTTTCGGCGTCGGACTTGGTGTTGGGCTCGGCTTCGGCATCGCGCTCGGTGTCGGACTCGGCTTCGGTGTTGGACTTGGTTTCGGCGTCGGACTCGGCTTCGGTGTTGGGCTGGGCGTCGACGTGGGTGATGGACCGGACGTTGATGCCGGAGGGGGTGTGGAAACCGGTGTTGTACCTGAAATCGGATTTGGTGGATTGGCTGCCACCGCAGTTGCGCTGGGAGGGGGAGTTGTAGGCATAATGGGCACCGAGTTTACCAATCGGTTATACATAAAGACGGTGCTGCGATGACCATCCAGGCGAGCTACATACAATTCCCACCCAGTTCCCCAATCCGGTAGAATCACATGCTTCTGGATTGCGAGTTGCGGAGTGAGGCTAATCAATTGCAATGTACCGGTGACACGATCGTAGAGAAGGATATCAGATCGTCCTGTACCCGCAAAATCGCCTATATGGATATCAAGCGATTGCCCCCAGCCGTTTGCGGGAGTAGTGGCATCGGAAAGGCTGGTAAGCTGTGGGGACAAAGCACTGTTCTCTGCAGCGATATCGTTGATGGCATCAGTTGGCAGATGCTCTTTTTCCAAACGCCTCAGCTGATTGGTGAAACTGAGGACACTCAACGTCCCTTTTACACGGTTATAGAGCAGAAGGTCGCTCAAGCCATTGCCGGCAAAGTCTGCATTGAACTCCTGGTCAGTCGAAGAAGGGAATAAGCCTAATGCGAGCTGATTTTGTACGCTCGTCGATGATGTGTTCGTCGATGATGTGTTCGTCGATGATCCGCCAGACGATGATGAACTTGAGAAAGAATGCGCCAAGAGGTTATTTGCATTCGCGACTCCTGCAACAGCGTTGCCATCGACGCCTGGCAGGCGCGCGAAGAGACGTGGATCAATTGGCCTGGGGAAGTAGATGAAGCGCAGGTTGTTATGCTGGTAGCGCGGTTGATTGATGACCGAGACAGGATAGCCCGTACCGACGTGCATCGGAGTGGGATCACCATAGTTTTGATACGTCACATTGAAGGTACTGCCATCACCACTCACTGAGGTTACAAAGGCGACATGGCCTACAGAAGTGAAAGCCCAAACGCCGTCTCCAACAGGAAAGACTGCAATGGAACCGACGCGCGGAGTTGTTCCCATGGGGAGGCCAGTACGTTCAGCATCTGCAATCCAATCGGCTGCATTCCCCCAGTTGCGAGGTAGATCATAGCCAAGAAGATGCCACATCTCCCAGCCCCACCACACACAGTTACCACCTTGTGGATACGGGCCTGGACATAAGCCAAAGGGATTGTTATCGGGAGAAAACGATATTTGGCGACATGTTTCATCGACGCCTGGACTAGTGTGATTAAGTGGAGTGATCTCCGCATAAACGGAATGCCCCAATAGGGGTCCGACTTCGACAGAAATTAAAAGAATGAGAAGTATTACTCCCAAGAGCTTGGCGAGAAAACGCCTATTCATGCTTCCGGAAATATACCTTCTCATGCTTATGGCCGACCAGAAGGTTAAAGGAGGCATTGAGGAAGCTCCCCTCTACATGTTCTTTAGCTCAAATATTCCCAACTATGATGGAAGTGATGCGCCATAGGAACTTTTCGCCCTGACAAAGTATAACATCGCATTTAAATACATGCAAGATATACAGCTCTGTATCTGCATTGCATCTCGAATTTTCAATTCCCAAAAGCTTGACAACTTTTAAGCACGATGCTATGATTGTTCCTGTTCAGGGGCAATTAGCTCAGGCGGCTAGAGCGCAGCGTTGACATCGCTGAGGTCACAGGTTCAAGTCCTGTATTGCCCACTATAAAAGTGGCGGCTTCTCAAGAAGCCGCTTTTCTCATTTGTATCCCGATTATAGGATCAGGGAGTCAGGCCGCTCGACGTTTTTGCACATCTAGACATGGACAAGTAAATCGGTTGCAGGGAGTGAAGCTTTTTTCACGTTGATGTATCTAGAGTGAGACGCAGCGGTTCACGCCAGTTGCCTATCAACAGCGAAGCCCCTCCTCCACTGCCGCTAACCGTTTTCTTCCTGACAGTTTCACGGGCCTTGTCCAAGTCTATTCGTGTCGATTGCAAAAAAGCTTCACTCCCTGTGTTTTTCGATCTCATCTCAGTCTAGTTGTACCAATTGCCAAAAACCTTCACTCCCTGGTTCTGACGCAGGTTTCGTGAAAGCTCTAGTATCGCTTGATGTTGGCTACACATGAACCGGCTTTATCAGAGTTTCGTCACATCTGAATATTTCTCTCTTTCTTTGCACTTTTTGGTTGAGCCGCCTCAGGCGGCGAAAAGCTCATACAAGGCGTCCGGTTGGACGCCTGATTGGAACTGCTCATGAAGCCAACCAAGGACCTTTCGACGATGCCGACGCTGCATTTCACGCCGCGCCTCGCCAATGATGACATGACGGTGCCATTGTGCTTGCAAGCGCGTACACGGTGCATGTCGAACTGCGTCCGTTCAACGAATGACAATACAACCATGATCTGGCATTTCTCTACGAACGCGTGAACAATACTTCTCCACATTTGCCAGGTGGGCGTCGTCCACTTCTGGAGGTGCAAAAACATCGAGTGGCCTGACTCCCTGAAGATATCCCAGAAGGCCCCCGCCGATATGCGAGGGATGAATGGCCCTCTGTTTGCCGCACGGTCCAGGTTCACACTCCTCGTCCTGCTTCACTCTGCGTAATAGCGCGGTTGGCACTCTTGGAGCCTGAAACGCGTTTCAGGCTGGACGACCCGCCTCGCGGGATGATACTTAGCGCATTTCCGCTTTTGTTCTGCTCTGGGAGAATACTACAGCAAGGAAGCGTGTGGAGAAAGAGCAATCGCCGACATTTTCGTTAGAATTACTGCATCGGGGGTCAGCTCAGGAAACGGGGTAGGTATATCTTCCCCGCTACGCAAGGGGAACGGCAGGCATGGGAAGAGTGATACAAGCGACGATACAGCGCGCAACGCCGAACCGCCTGTTGTCTCACCGTCGGTGATTCAGGAAGCAGGATAGCCGTGCATGCAAAAAGGAAAAGTCGAAGTCAATGCGACAGATAATCACCGCCAAACTGAAGCTTTTAGCGACACCAGAACAGCATCACGCATTACGCCAGATCCAACTGGCGTACCGTGACGCACTTAATTATGTGAGTCAGTATGCTTTTGAGCATGGCAAAACATCAAATGAAAAGCGGCTGCACCAGGGGACGTACTACGATATTCGCACACGATTCAAGTTGCCTTCTGAGATGACCAATAATGTCATCCGTCAAGTTGGGGTAACATACAAAGGCCTGTGGACGAAAACCAGAAAGAATGCAGAACACCGAAGAAACAAGATTACCAGGAAGCGTTTTAAAGGTCTTGACAAGCCCCCTAAGTATGTGTCACCCACAGTTACTTACAACTTTGGTTACGACTACGGTTTCAAATCCGAACAGCAGGTTAGCATCAGGACGCTGGAGAGACGTATGATCATTCCCTACCAGGGTTATGAGAAACATGTTGCGCTCATCCGCCAGGGAGCAACTTTTAAAGGAACGCGACTCTGGTATGATAAACGACGCAAACTATTCTATTTACTGGTTGCACTTGAATGCGACATTGTGGATCCAACACCAGACATACAACGATCCATTGTAGGCGTCGATGTTGGGCAACGCTATCTTGCAACCATCGCCACCATGACAGAAGAGCAACACTTCTTTCCAGGTAAAGCAGTACGGGCAAAAGCAGACCACTTTGCCCGGCTGCAGAAAAGGCTTCAGCGTAAAGGCACTCGTTCCGCAACGCGACGCTTACGGTCCCTGAGTGGACGAGAGAGACGGTTCAAGCTGGATGTCAACCATGTCATTGCAAAAACTATTATTGAGCAGCACCCACAGGCATTCATCGGCTTAGAAGACCTGACAGGCATTCGAGAACGCACCAAACGACGTAAATACAGGCGTAAGGGCAACAAAATCCTTCCACTAACGCCGAAACAGCGTCGAGCTAATCGTCATGTGTCTAAATGGGCGTTTGCTGAGTTACATGATACCATCATGTACCAAGCGACGTTTGCAGGGTCGATAGCGATCAAAGTCGATGCGGACTACACCAGCAAAGCATGCCCGATGTGTGGCTACAGAGATGAGAAGAACCGTCCAGATAAGGGACTGCTTTTCATCTGCCAGAACCACGCGTGTACCTACAGGCTTCGTAACGGTCGAGCCTACACATTGCATGCTGATCTGGTCGGTGCCCGTAATATTGCGATGCGCACGTTCTGTGTCCGGCAGGACTGGATACAGACGGGGCAGTTGTCGGTTGTCCCAGGGTCCAACAGTGGCCCGGATGCGTCGGACAGTGAACTCAAAGCTGCAAAGCGTTCCAGGTTGGAGCGATACGCAGAATTGCGATGGGAGTCCTGATGCGAGCCTCGCGCGCAAGCTACGGGGTATCCGACGTTCTGTATCGCCCACTAAGAAAAGCGGCTTCCTGTGAAGTCGCTTTTCTATTGTAGTTGTGCGCGGTGTTTGTCGCGTAGCTAGGATTTCAGGATGGGAAGTCCCATACCTTCTGTGCGGGTGCGATGGTGGCCAGCAGTTTCCTGGATCCCGCCCTCTGGATATACCAGCTTTGCTTCGCGTTCAGGCAACAGGCTCGCCACTTCTTTCAAAACAGCATCCAGGAACTGGTCTTCAGGAACGGTCTTTATCACTTCACCTTTGCGGAAGATTACCCCTCGACCTTTGCCGCCAGCCAGGCCTACATCGGCATCCCGCGATTCTCCGGGGCCATTGACGACACAGCCCATGACTGCGACATGAATGGGAGTCTGGACTTTGGAAAGCCGCTTCTCTACTTCATTGGCAACCTGGATGACATCGATCTCGACGCGTCCACACGAGGGGCAGGAGACAAACGTGACACCACGATTACGTAGTTCGAGAGATCGTAAGATCTCGTATGCCACCGGTATCTCCTCTTCTGGTTCTGCGCTCAGGCTAACTCGTATAGTATCACCAATGCCATCGGCGAGTAACAACCCCAGACCAACAGATGATTTTACCGAACCTGTAATGAGAGTTCCAGCTTCCGTAATGCCAAGATGTAAGGGATAATCTGAGCGTTGTGCGAAGCGGCGATAGGCTTCTACCGCGGTAAGTACGGTGGAGGATTTTAGCGAGACTTTGATCTCGTGAAAATCCAGTTCCTCGCACCAGCTAATATACTCCAGTGCCTTGGTGACCATACGCTCTGCCAGGTGCTCACGCTCTATACGTCGAGCCTCGGTCGGATCGGTACGCTCCAACACACCATCATCGCGCAGACGGACCTGTATACGCTGCATTTGCCCTCGCTGATCGAGAGCGTCAATCGAACCTGAGTTGACGCCGATGCGCATAGCGATGCCTCGTTCTTTACACGCGGCCACAATCTGTTCAAGCGACTTACGGCCGTTAATCAGATTACCTGGATTAATACGGACACAATCTATGCCTTGACGTATGGCTTCCAAAGCCAACGAGTGTTTATAGTGAATATCGGCCACCAGCGGGATATGGATTCGCTTTTTGATCTCGCCAATAGCGAGGGCATCCTCTTTCTCAGGCACAGCTACTCGCACGATTTCACAGCCAACATCTTCAAGGCGATGGATCTGTGCTACTGTGCTTTCTACATCGCGCGTGTAGGTGGTTGTCATGGATTGAACCGCGATGGGCGCATCGCCCCCTATAGCTACATTGCCGACATGAATTTGCCGGGATTTCCGTCGCATAACTCTACTACTCCATTGATTTGCTTCGCTAAGGCAGCAAATTCCTAACATCAAAAAATGTGATCACAACCATCAAGGTAAGCAGCATCAGCATACCAGCAAAATTAATCATGCCTTCGACTTCCGGTCTCAGCCGCTTGCCACCGCGTAGAACTTCAATCAACACAAGTACGACGCGGCCGCCGTCCAAAGCGGGGAAAGGCAATATGTTGATAATTGCCAGGTTCAGGCTTAATACCGCCGTCAAGCTAAGTATAGGCCACCAGCCCTCACTAGGGACGCTTTGAGCAACTTCCCCTGTGATTCTTACTATACCTACAGGTCCTGCGACTTGAAACGGGAGAGCACCTGTAATCATCTGCCCAATAGCCCGCAGGAAGTCTGTCGTTATCTGCAAGGTGTATTGTACTCCTCTAAGAGGAGCTTGCCAGACCGGTATACTGTCAAAGACAACCTTTCCACCTGCCTCGATCCCCATAGGCCCCTGACCTGCCGGTGGATGCTCGCGAACATTCACCGTCGTCGAGATGAGTACTGCCGAACCAAGGCGCCGGATCTGCAAGGTGACCGGCACTGTCGCGTGTTGATTCTTGTCGGCCTGAAGTTCGGTATTTACAATGGACTGGAGATCGGAGAAAAATTTGACAGGTTGATTATTAGCTGAGACGATGGTATCACCAGGACGTATACCGGCGGTCGCAGCGGGAGAACCCGGAACGACCTTGCCGATCTGTGGAACGAGATTTGGTTCGCCGAAACCAAAGGCAAAGGTGAATAATACCATTGCTAACAATACATTCATGGTGACACCGGCAACTAGCACGATGAGCCGTTTGCCAGCTGATTTTGCAGCAAAACTCTGCGAGTCGTAGTTGCCACTTTCGTCGTTGATATCCCCATTCTCTCCAGGCATACGCACAAAACCACCGATGGGAATAAGGTTGATGGAATAAATGGTATGATTAGATTTGGGAGTATCTGGTGCGCTCACGCCGCCACTGGTGCCGCTAAACGGAGTCTGCTTCCGCGAGCCATAGGTATCCTCTTCATACCGTTTCCCCACCATCCAGATGACCTCCCATCCCCCTTCATCGCGCTGGCGGAGCCCCACTATGCGAGGAGGAAAACCTATTCCAAACTCTTCGACACGAATACCCGCCCATTTTGCCGTTATAAAGTGACCAAATTCATGCACAAGCACGAGCAACCCAAAGACTGGAATGGCTGCTAGCAAGTACCAGTTATTCATAATGCTTCATATCCTCGTTCATTTATATCGTAAAATGCGACATAATTATTTCACGTGTTGCTTGTCTCGCCCAGGCGGTTGCCTCTAAAATCGCAGCGATATCTGGCTGTTCTACGGATCGATGTTGCTCCAGAACAGCTTCTATCAGTTCCGCGATACGCGAGAACTCGATCTTACCACCCAGAAAAAGAGCAACGGCCTCCTCGTCCGCTCCCACAAGGACACTGGGATAGGTTCCTCCACCCCTGGCCGCGTCCAGAGCCAGGCGAAAGCAGGGGAAGCGGGTTTCATCAAGCGCTTCAAAATTGAGTTGGCCCACATCTGACCAGTGTAACTCGCGCACAAGTCCCTTCCCGGCAGTATTGAGTCGCGCGGGATAACTCAAGGCATCGAGGATGGGGAGATGCATACTCGGCAAGCTCGCTTGCATTTTGAGCGAACCATCGACAAACTCGACCATAGAGTGAATGATACTCTCAGGGTGAACAATTACGTCGATACGTTCATATGGAATTCCAAAGAACCAATGCGCCTCCAATATCTCCAGGCCTTTATTCATCAGCGTCGCAGAGTCTACCGTAATCTTGGGACCCATACGCCATGTAGGATGTGCAAGGGCTTGCTCCACCGTCACTGAACGGATTTGTTCAAGTGTAGAACGACGGAAAGGGCCGCCAGAAGCCGTGAGTAGTAAACGGTTGACCTCTTTCGACTGCTCACCGCGAAGGCATTGCCAGATGGCGCTGTGCTCGCTATCTACCGGTAGGACGGACACACCTGAGCGCTGCGCTTCTTGCATGACCAGGTGGCCCGCCATGACCAACGTTTCTTTATTTGCAAGAGCGATAGTTTTCCCCGCCCGGATAGCTGCGAGAGTTGGCTCAAGCCCCATCAACCCGGAGGTAGCGGCGACAACGATATCTGCCTGTGGATGTGTCGTGACCTCTAATAGTCCCTGCTCACCGAGCACTACATTGGGAAATGCGGCCCGGGCAGCAGCTTCTACCGATGGTGTATCTGCAAAGCAGGCAACCAGTGAAGGTTCAAATTCCCGCGCCTGTTGTTCCAGCAGCGAAACATTACTTCGTGCAGCCAGGGCTACAATACGGAAATATTCAGGAAAACGGCGCACTACGTCCAGCGTTTGCTGACCGATCGAGCCCGTGCTACCGAGTAAAGCAATGTTTTTGGGAAATTGAGTCATCTTTTCTTCTAACTACTGGGAAAACTCGCACATAGTATCACATATCAAAATATACGTTTTGTTTGCCTGGCATAGTTTTTAGGTTCAGTTACTCTCTCAAAGAGATATACTTTCTTCTACATTATAGCACGGGTCATACAGCGCGGGCGATCACGAGGGTCCTTTCCCATCTCCACTACTTTCTTTTTCTTGCTGCCACAGGCGGTAAGCAGGCGAGAGCAGCGCCTGAAGGACCTATTTCCCCACAAACTGAGAGAAGACATAGACGACAATGACCACAAACAATAAACTGTCGATGCGATCAAGCATTCCTCCGTGCCCGGGCATAATATTTCCGCTGTCCTTGACATTGGTCTGACGTTTAATCAGGGACTCTGCAAGGTCACCTAAGACAGCGGCTACTCCAATTAGAATTCCCAGCACGATTGCTAGATACCAGGGAACCCCCAGGGGTATAACAGTAATGAGCAAGGAAGCCACGATTGATAGGACCATGCCTCCAAAGCCTCCTTCCCATGTTTTAGCGGGGCTGATACTGGGAGCGAGTTTATGCCTGCCGAAATAGTGCCCGGTAAAAAAAGCAGCAGCATCAAAACCCCAGGTTCCCAGTAAAACGACGAGTACCCACCAGGCGCCACTGGGCAAATAAAACCAGGCGCCATTTGCCCCGGGGATTCTTCCAGCTTCATAGCCCCGTAACAATAGAAAAAAGCTCATCGGCCAGCCAAGATAAATGGAGAAAGACAGGGTGAGCGCCCAGTCCACCAGTGCGCCATCAAGTTTTTTTCGAAAGAAGAGCCAGGGAAGAGAGACCACAACGGCAGCGCCAAGGCCGATCTGGAGTAGCAGAAGGCGTTCCATTGGAAACATAGCGGCCACAAGGAAAAGGACACTCAGCCCAAGGCTTACTACAATAAGTGGACGATGCCCCGAATGAAGCATCATGTTATGAAGTTCAAGGGTACCAAGCAGGACGACGAGCAGCGCAGCAGCGAATGCCCACCAACCGCCAAACCAGACAACGACAAGCACGAGAGGAATAGCAATAATTGCGGTCAGCCAGCGCTGACCGAGAGAAATACGCCATTGCCTGTTAGTCTTCTTCTGTGCACCCGATGGTGGATTATCTTCAGTTGCGCCTTGCAAGCATCTATTCTCCCTGCGCGACAGTGGTCGGAGGAACAGCAATGCGGCCAAAACGTCGTTGCCGGCGATGGTAGCTATCTAAAGCCTGGCGTAAATCTTCTCGTCCGAAATCAGGCCACAGTGTTGGCGTCGCATAATATTCACTGTAGGCCGATTGCCACAGCAAGAAGTTGCTGACACGCATTTCCCCTGCTGTGCGAATAACCATGTCCGGGTCTGGCAGATCGCGTGTATACAGGTAGGAACTGATCAGTTCTTCCGTTATGGTATCAGGATTACGTCCATCAGCAATGATGTGACGAATGGCGTCCACCAGTTCAGCACGTCCACCATAATTAAAACAGACGTTCAGGCCGATGCGGGTATTGTCGCGAGTAAGCTCAACGGAGTCCTGTACAGCTTTCTGAATATCAGGAGAGAGGTCTTGTAAACGGCCAAGATGGCGCAAGCGCACACCATCGCGATGCAATTTCTCCAAATCCGAGCGAATTGTCTCCCAGAAGAGACGCATCAGACCATCAACTTCTGCACGCGGCCGTCCCCAATTCTCGGTTGAAAAAGCATACACACTCAGCATTTCGATGTTCTCATCAGTAGCACACTCAACAACCCGGCGTAATGCATTTACACCCGCCTTATGGCCAGCCAGGCGAGGAAAGTGACGTTTGGTCGCCCAGCGCCCATTGCCATCCATAATGATAGCCAGGTGGCGGAGTGAGCGAGAAGCTTGCTCTGATGTCGACAGCGAATCCGCAATAGCCTGCGATTGCACCTTTCTTTTCCCCTGTGAAGAGGAAAAGAGATCTTGTATCTTGGCCAAAATTTAGACCTCCAGAATTTCCAGTTCCTTGGTTTTCCCGACCTTTTCCATCTCGTCAATGTAGCGATCGGTGAGCTTCTGTAGCCGTTCGGAGCTACGTTTTAGCTCATCCTCGGTAATTTCTTTCTTTTTTTCACGATCACGTAACTTGTCTTGCGCGTCACGACGTACGTTGCGAATCGCAACTTTATGTTCATCCAACTTTTTATGGAGAGTTTTCACCATTTCGCGGCGGCGTTCCTCATTGAGAGGAGGAATATTGAGGCGAATAACCTGTCCATCATTATTGGGGTTGATACCCAGATCAGATTTTTGAATTGCCTTTTCAATATCGATAAGCAGTCTCCGTTCATACGGCTGAATGACTATCAGGCGCGCCTCTGGAACGGAAATCTGGCAAATCTGGTTGATCGGAGTTGGAGCCCCGTAGTAATCGACCTGGATGCGATCCAGCAGGGCCGCACTGGCGCGACCAGTACGAATAGCGGATAAATCCTGTCGCAGGGCCTCAACAGCCTTTTGCATACGTCGTTCTGCATCCTCGAAAATATCTCCTGCCATTGCAATGCTCCCTTATAGGGACACTCCTCACGGGTGCCCCTGTAATCCGAGCGGCTCCAGAGCCGCCCCTAGCGTACATCCCACCAGGGCTCTTCCATATCATGAACGAGCGAACCACGCTTCTCACCACGTATGATAGCTTCTAAAGCACCTTCTTGATTGAGGTCAAAAACCACAATTGGAAGGTGGTTATCCTTGCATAGTGAAAGCGCGGTGCTGTCCATGACTTTTAGCCCCATATTCAGCGCCCGCATATAGCTCAACTCCTCGAACTTGCGGGCATCCGGGTTACGCATGGGATCATCGTCATAGACACCATCCACTTTTGTCGCTTTCAGTAAAACCTGGGCATTGAGTTCGACTCCACGCAAAGCAGCAGCGGTATCAGTCGTAAAAAACGGATTACCACTTCCTGCAGCCAGAATCACGATACGTCCCTTTTCCAGGTGACGCTGCGCGCGACGGCGAATAAACGGTTCAGCCACTGGCGGCATTTCGATGGCCGTCTGAACTCTAGTTACCATACCCAACTTTTCCATAGCATCCTGCAATGCCAGCGAGTTCATCACGGTCGCTAGCATACCCATGTAATCGGCAGTAGCGCGATCAATACCTGTCGCGGCGGCGTCTGCCCCACGCCAGATATTGCCACCGCCAGTAACAAGTGCCACCTCTACACCCAAATCATGCACGCGCTTGATCTCGCTTGCGATGCGGCGCACCATCTCAGCATCTATACCAAACCCGACATGTTGCGAACAGAGCGCCTCACCACTCAACTTAAGCAGGATACGTTTATACGTAAGGGACGAAGTCTTTTGAGACATTATTTTTCGTACTCCCATGCGACACAGCCTTGTAGACGCGTTAGCGAGGTCCAGTAGACCCCGGCGGAAGTGTGGAGGCTTCCGCCATTATGCGCTACTTGCCCAGTTCAAAGCGACTGAAGCGTCGCAGTACAATATTCTCGCCAGTATCAGCAATCACCTTACGCACCAGATCGCCAACGACGACCGTATCATCCTTCACCCATGGTTGCATCATCAATACCTGTTCGCCAAGATTCTTTTTCAGCTTATTATTAATGACCTCTTCGCGCTTGTCAGCAGGAACGCGTGCCATAGAAGGGTCATCTTCTTCAATTGATTTGCGAGCCTGCGCGATGACCTCAGCCGGGACATCTTCAAAATTGATATATTTGGGAGCAGGGTGCGCTCCGGCAATCTGCAAAGCCAGTTCACTGGCAAGTTTGCGGAAGGCCTCACTGCGCGCCACAAAGTCTGTACTGCAATTCAGTTCAAGCAATGCTCCCACGCTATGGTTGTGATGGATATAGGAAAAGATACCGCCCTGCTTGGTTTCGCGATCCGCCACTTGCATCTTCTGTGCTTTCTTATCGCGCTTCGCTTCGACAAGCTTGAGGGCCTCTTCCCAGGTTGCAGCATCACTCAAAGCGTTTTTACAATCAGCAAATGTCGCGCCTGTCTCCTCGCGCAACCTCTTTACGTCAGCCGCAGCGTAGTTCATAACGTTTCTTTGTCTCCTCAATCTTACAGTTGTATTCTACTCAGATGACGGTTAGAAGTACAGTGACCTCTGTCCATATTTTTGGTATCCGAGTGCTTGACAAAAATGTATAACTCTGTATATGTCATTGCCAGGATAGATTTGGTCTTTCCTCTATTACGATTTAGATACATGGTGGACGGAGGGGCCGCACCGCAGTACCCAATGCATTGCGCCCCTACGCACGTACCGCCAGATACAGTAAGAGGCGGGAGGCCAGAAGGCCCGGCGTGAAGTTTCTCTTCACCGGGTCCTCCTCTTACCTCCCGCCAGTGAAAATTCCTTTTTTAGAGCGCCTCTTCCGCAACGAGTTCAGAATCAGCAGGGGTAGGGGTGGCAGATTCTGCTTCCTCAGCCGGTAAGGCAGGAGGAACCGCCGCAAGTTCAGCTTCGCTCACTTCCGGCACCGGTGTCTCCGATGGCTCACCCGCTTCGCCCTCAATATCCTTCGGCTCGCTATCCTTCTGTCGGGCCTCCAGTTCGCGGCGCCCTTCAACGGCTGCATCCGCAATTTTGGCACACAGCAAGCGAACGGCACGAATAGCGTCGTCGTTGGCAGGGATAGGATAATCCATCTCATCGGGATCACAGTTGGTGTCAGCAAGAGCGATGATGGGGATTTCCAGGCGGCGAGCCTCTAAGACTGCTGTGCGTTCTTTACGTGTATCAACGATAAAGAGCGCGCTCGGCAGACGTCGCATGTCCTTGATACCACCAAGAATACGTTCCAGGCGTGTCATATCATCCTGTAAGCGCTGCACTTCTTTTTTGGGCAGGCGCTCGAAATCGCCGCGTTCTTTACGGGCTTCCAGGTCGCGAAGATAGCGAATACGCGACTGAATCGTCTGAAAATTAGTGAGCATGCCACCAAGCCAGCGCTGATTGACATAGTACATCCCACAGCGTTTGGCTTCTTCCGCTACAGCTTCCTGTGCTTGCTTCTTTGTGCCCACAAAGAGGATGGTTTCGCCATTGGCCGCAAGCTGCTCAACAAACTTGTAGGCCTCATTGAGACGTGTTACCGTCTGCTGTAAATCGATAATATGGATGCCGTTGCGATCCATAAAAATGAAGGGCTGCATTTTGGGGTTCCAGCGACGGGTCTGATGCCCGAAGTGTACGCCGGCTTCCAAAAGCTGCTTCATTGAGATAATATTTGCCAAAAAATGGATCCTCCCTTATTGATCCTCCGCTCTCTTCATATCAACGCAAATTGCAGTATCCTCAAATCTTGTAGTATCCTTACAATGGAACTCAGGAGTACCAGGGTTTCCGCTGTTCAAAGAGCGTGTGTACTTAGCATGTGATTACCATAATCACATGTATGCGGGAGATTCTTGCCTCCCGCTAACTCAGAAGTATAGCATAATCGGTGCTATTTAGCAAGAAAATTTTGAGGATGTGAAGAAATCACACCTGGTTTATTCTAATGGAAACACGGGAATGTCATTGATTATCGAGGCACAACAGGTAAAGAAAATCTACCGCAGCGGACAACTGCGTGTAGAGGCGCTCAATGGTATCGATATGGCGGTAGAGGCTGGTGAGATGGTTGCTATTATGGGGCCGAGCGGCTGCGGCAAAACGACGTTGTTGAACTGTCTCTCGGGGTTGGATACCATCGACGAGGGGAACATTTTCATCCAGGGCGACAATCTGCGCGAGTTAAGCGACAATGAACGGACAACTTACCGTGCGCGACACATGGGGTTTATCTTCCAGGATTTCAACCTCCTTCCGGTGCTCTCGGCAGTGGAAAATGTGGAGCTCCCGATGCTTATCGCCAGAGTTCCCGCTAAAAAGGCACGCAGGCGCGCCCTCGAGATGTTAGAACGGGTAGGACTCCTGGACAGGGCCAGGCACCGTCCAGCCGAACTTTCAGGGGGGCAACGCCAGCGAGTAACGATTGCTCGCGCCCTGACCAACGATCCAGCCATCGTATGGGCAGATGAGCCGACTGGAAATCTGGATAGCGAAAACGCTCAGGAGATCTTAGATCTGCTCTGTCGCCTGAACCGGGAGCATGGTCAGACGTTTGTCATTGTCACCCATGCAATAGAAGTAGGCAACCTGGCGAACCGTATTATTACGATGCGAGACGGCCAGATTGTATGAAGTAGCAACATGAGTCATCCCGAATTTTTGAAAGGATGAGAGAGAGAGAAGCATCCCTCCTATGGTATGCTTGAGAAGTACGAAAAAACGTCTCAGGTATCCAAAGGAGGGATATTCATGTCAGACCAG